>ENA-UEPJ01002015-UEPJ01002015.1-human-gut-metagenome-genome-assembly--contig:-NODE-2015-length-22338-cov-13.712187_pt1 | contig 22338 bp, 21 predicted proteins | sample MGYA00242890_ERZ507896 | MGnify/ENA primary metagenome ERZ507896 (study PRJEB26167, sample SAMN06115508) | human gut metagenome | host: Homo sapiens | place: China:Qinghai | collected 2015-08-20... | reverse complement strand
TTGTGTTCGTTGCGGTCAGGTCGGCGCTGCTCTGCCGGATTTTTTTGATCCAGCCAGATGCAAAAACCCTGCCGCAAAGCGGCTTCGGTCACTGGCTCCAGCAGAAAGTAGTCTGCACGCAGCCGGAAGGCATGGAGCGAAAAATTCAGATCGCTGCACCAGATAACGCGTGTTTGGGGACAAAGCGCGCGCAGATGCTCTACTGCATTCAATCCATCCACCCCCGGCAGGGCGATCACGGCATTTGTCAGCGGCTCGCAGCGCGCGGCTTCAAAAAAGCTTTCCTGATCGTGGTAACAGTCCATTTGGGGAAATAAACAATGCTCGGCGCAGAACTGCAAGATCTGCTCTGCCCAAAAAGCTTCCTGCGCCCTGCTGTTTGTCAGCACGGCGATTCGATACACAGCGACCCTCCTTCCTTCTGCCGTTGTTGAGGTTCTCTGTCTGTAGTATACGGGCGGATACGGCTGTTTCAAGCTGTTTGGCACGAAAGCCCGGTTTCCGTCACGAAATCCCGTTTTCTGCTGCGACAGAACCGGGCAACTGTGCTATAATCAGGATGAAAGAGTTTATAAAGGAGGTTGGAAGCTATAACAATAGCTTCTTGGTACAGCATGAGATTTGCGATCGTCGATGACCTTGGTACGGAGCGCACGCTGCTGAAGGAGCGCTTGGCACGGCAGCTGCGCCAGCGCGGTACAGAAGCAGAGCTTTTAGAATTTGACAGCGGAGAAGCTTTTCTGGCGGCAGAAGAAGCGCAGCGCTTTACCGCCGCATTTTTGGATATTTACATGGATGGTTTAAGCGGCATGGACGCGGCAAAGGAACTTCGGAAAACAGACGCAGACTGTCTTCTGGTTTTTACCACCACCTCGACAGACCATGCACTCGAGGGGTTTCAGGTACGGGCATTTCATTATTTGGTCAAGCCCTTTTCAGAGGCCGAGTTGTCCGGTCTGTTGGATGAAATGCTCGCAAAACTCCCCCGCCCGGAGCCGGTTTTGACGGTGAAGGTGGATGGCAGCGACATCCATTTGCGCTATCGTGATATCATATCCGCCGAGCATTTCGCCCACATCATCAATATCCGCACCACTGCCGGCAAAACGCTTGCCATGCGCCAGAGTTTCAAGGCGTTCACAGAGCCGCTCAAAAAGGACCCGCGCTTTTTTGTTTGTGGCCGCGGTACGATCATCAATATGGAGAATGCTGCCGATTTTCAGAATGCCGCCTTCTGTATGACGGACGGCAGCCAGATCTATGTCAGTCAGGAGCTTTTGAAAGCCGCCCGACAGGCGTTTATGGAATTTCTGCTGCAAAGGGGGCGTGTGGGTTGAAGGATGTTCTGCGCCCGATCCTGGAGCTTACCGTTGTGTTTCCCGGCCTGCTGCTCGCGTATTTTCCGGTGCGCTCCTATCTGAAGCAGTCTTCCGCAAAGCTTGTGGTATGGGAGGTGCCGCTGCTGTTCGGGCTTTGCCTTGGCGGCGGGCTGTTTTGCTATCATTTCGGTCTCTCGACCGCGTTCCCCTTGCTGCTCATAACGATTGTGACAATTTTCCTGTATCTCAAAACGCTGCGGCTCTCTCTCTGGAAATCCGGGACCATCGCGCTGGCGGTCTGCGCGGTATTTGCGTGCCTGAATAGCTTGTCCCGCGCCGTTGGTACGGCGATCACGATCCGGCTGCAGCTGCCGCCGGACAAGCCGTGGTTCTGCTTTGGCGCCTGCATTTTTTATAACGTGATCTGCTGGCTGATCACTGCCGCAGCCTATTATCCCGCCACCCACGCAGTACGCGCGATGGTGGAGGATGACAATTTTGCGCAGACGTGGTATGTGTTCTGGGTACTGCCGCTGGTGTTCATCCTGCTGAACCTTTTTATAACCCCGCGCTACCAGATAACGCTCCGGACAGGGCGGGTCTTGCAGGTCTACATCGTTATGAGCATCGCGCTTTTGTTTTTGATGTTCATGTTCAATGCGATCTTTCTGCTGATGGCAAACAGCCTTAACCGGAATGCAAGATTGCAGCAGGAAAACCAGTTTCTTTCCATGCAGCAGCAGCGCTATGAAAGCCTGAAAACCGCCATTGAAGAAGCCCGGCAGGCGCGGCACGATATGCGCCACCAGCTGAATCAGATCTCCGCGCTGGCCGAGGCAGGAGATCTGGATAACCTGAAGGCTTACCTTGCAAAAACGGTCTCCCGGATCCCGGATCTGGATATGAATTTCTGCGAAAACCGTGCAGCGGACAGTGTTGTCGGCTATTATTGTGCCCTTGCAAAGCGTGAGGGTGTTCCCTTTTGTGCCAAACTCGACTTACCACAGGTGCTTCCTGTGGACGAGATCGATCTGTGTCTGGTGCTGTCTAATCTTCTGGAAAACGCATTCGAAGCCAGCCTGCGCACCGCACCCGCCCGGCGTAAGATCGAGGTCACCGCGTATGTCCATGCCGAGCGGCTTCTTTTGGTCGAAGTGGAAAACGCATTTGACGGTGAAGTCAACGAAAAAAGCGGGCTCTTCCGCTCGTCCAAGCGAAAGGAAAACGGGATCGGCATCCAGTCTGTCCAGCATATTGCAGAAAAGACCGGCGGGGCAAGCACGTTTACCCATCAGAATGGCGTTTTCTCTGCCAAGGTCATGCTTTGTGGAGAAAAGCAGCCGCCAGAGATCGCGGACAGCACCACGGAGTTGTACGGAAAATGTGAAAAGCAATGCGGAAAGCGCAGAAACTTGCCATATAAAAAGTGGAAACTTCATTCCCCAAATGGCAACCTCCATGCTAAAAGTGGCAAGTGACATATACAAAATGCCATTATACAGAAATGCCCACTCCCCTGAGAACTCCTCAGACGAGTGGGCATTCTTCTTCCTATATATCAAATATACCTTTGTGGTCACTCAAATCGCCACCAAGTCATAGATGCTGTCCGGCAGATTTTCTTTTACCGGCACAGGAAAAAGCTGTCTTGAGCATATGTGGGTCGCTGATATGGAGTTTGCCGTTGCTCCTGAGATCGTGGATAGCAGCCCTCCGAAATCACCGTTTTCTCTGCACAGAAAACAGGATCACGCTTCTGATTGAAATATTACTTGATTTGAAACCGAATGTTAATTTCTGCGAGAAAATGAGCTGCGTATTTCAAACAAAAACCGCCTACATCACAAACGATGCAGGCGGTTTTCTCGGGGGAGTAAAACGGAAATCAAAAAATGTTAGTGACAATTTCCGGTACAACCACCCTTGTCCTCGTGACAGGAGTGTGAGCCGCAGGTGTGCCCCTCCTCATGGCTGTGATGGTCGCAGTGGGCATTTGGATCAAAAACAAGATTTCCTGCGAGGTAATCCGAAACAACGCTGTCAGCTGCGCCGGAAATGCCGCCAAACAGCTGAATCCCGGCCTGTGCAAGAGCGTTCTGCGCACCGGCACCAATACCGCTGCAGAGAACGACATTTACACCGTTCTGAACAAGGAAGCCCACCAATGCACCATGGCCCTGCCCATTGGTAGAAACGATCTCACTGCTCAGAATCTTGCCGTTTTCTGCATCGTAGATTTTGAACAGTGCAGAGTGTCCAAAGTGCTGGAACACCTGACCGTTTTCATAAGGGATTGCGATTTTCATAACTGAGTCTCCTTTTGATTTTTAGCGTTTATCAGAATAGTTGCAAATTTGGATGGCCGCACCATGCTCCATCCGCTGAAAGCCGTGCTTTTCATAGAACGGGACATTCTTTTCGTCCTCTGGCATTCCCTCGATATATAGGTGGTTCTTATATTTTTCTTTGATACGTTCCAGCATCTCTCCGGCAATGCCTTTCCCCTGATAATCAGGATGTACCAGCACATAGTGAATTGTTTTGTTACTTGGTGGTGAATGGAACGGCAGCAATATGCGGCGGTGCCGCTCATCATTTCTGCTCCCGGACGGCTATTTTTTCCGCTGCCGCTGAACACGGCGGGCGGCGTCCCGCCCGGCTGCGATCCCGCTGCCGAAGGCCCAGTGCAGATTGAAGCCGCCGCAGCTGCCAGCGCAGTCCAGCGTTTCGCCCACAAAATACAGGCCCGGGCAGCCCTGAAACTGAAAATGCGCATCCACTTCCCGCAGCGAGAGCCCGCCGCCGGTCACCTGCGCCTGCTTCCAGCCGCAGGGGGTCAAACCCTCAAAGCGCCAGTGCTTGGCGGTGTGGGCCAGCTTTTGCCACTGCCCGGCGGTGAGAACGGCGGGAGCGTTGCCGTCCCTCAGCCCGGCGGCAGACCACACAGCGCAGCCCAGCTTCCGGTTCAGCAGGCCCAGCCAGAACCCGGCGGGGCTGTCCCCTGCCGTCTGGGCGGCATGAGAACGGAACAGGGCGGTCAGCTCTGCTTCGTCCAGTGCAGGAAAAAGATCCAGCTCCACCGCAGGAGCCTTTGGACTGCGGCCCGGTGCCAACAGGCCGGACAGTTGCATGATGCAGATGCCGGAAAGGCCATAGTCGGTGAACTGCACCTCGCCGGTCTCTGCGGCCAGCACACGGCTTCCGTCCAACAGGGAGGCCGCGGCCTTGGCGCGGATGCCGGCCAGAGTTTTGTTGGGCTTTGCGCACTGCAGAGCGGTCAGACAGGGATACAGCGGCTCCGTTCTGCCGCCGCACTGGGCGGCGAACCGGGTGCCGAAGCCGTCGGTGCCGAACTGCGGCCCGGCGGCACCGCCCATGGCGCAGATGACGGCATCCGCGCGCAGGGTCTCGGTGCTGCCCTCTGCCGTCTCGAACTGCACGGCGTAGCCGCTGCGGCTCTGGCTCAGGGTGCGCACGGTGCAGCCGGTGCGCAGCTGCACATGGTGCTGCGCAAGATGATGCTCCAGCAGGGCCAGCACGTCCGCTGCCTGATTGGAATAGGGATAGATGCGCCCCGCTTCGTCGGTGCGGGTATAGAGCCCCAGAGCGCGGAACCAGCCCAGCGGGTCGGCTGCATTCACAGCGTCCAGCAGCGGGAGCAGCGCCGCCGGGTCGGCTGTGAAATACCGCTCCGGCGCGATGCCGGTGTTGTCCAGATTGCAGCGGCCGTTGCCGGTGGCCAGCAGCTTTTTGCCCGGCCTTGGGCTGCGTTCCAGCACGACCACCTGCGCGCGGGGTGCACTTTGTGCGGCGGCCAGCCCGGCGGCCAGCCCGGCGGCACCGCCGCCAAGAATGAGGATGTTCGGCATCCTGACACCTGCCTTTCTCAGCAGAATTTCAGAAGCTGTTCTCATAAGCAGGGTGCTGTGCTTATGAAAACGGCTTTTTGTATCATTGTAGCAGAACCCTGCCGGAAACGCAACGAAGGGGCAGCTTTCCGTAGGTATAAATTGCCCGGGCTGACAGATACTAGAGGTGCAGGCATTTTCAAGGAAACGGAGGAGCCAACAATGAAAGCAACAGGTATCGTGCGCCGCATCGACGAGCTGGGACGGGTGGTGATCCCCAAAGAGATCCGCCGCACCCAGCGCATCCGCCGCGGCGACCCGCTGGAGATCTTCACGACAGGCGACGGCGAGGTGATCTTTAAAAAGTATTCCCCCATTGGCGAAATGAACGCAGTGGCGGCCCAGTACACCGAGGTGCTGAGCAAAAGCTTTGCGCTTACCACCTTTGTGGCAGACCGGGACCGCATCCTCACGGTGAGCGGGAGCGGCCGGCGGGAGCTGGCCGACCGCAGCATCAGCCAGCCGCTGGAAAAGCTGATGGATGGCCGCAGGCTGTACCAGTGCGAGGGCGTTGCGGAAAAATGCATCCTGCCCTGCGAGGGCTCGCCCCGGGTGGTGCTGTGCGCCGCACCCATCATTGCGTCGGGCGATGTGATCGGCGTGGTGGGTCTGCTGACCGAAGACCGCACCGCTGTGCCGGATGCCGCCCAGCTCAAGGCGGTGAATGTGGCGGCAGCGTTTCTGGCCAGACAGATGGAGGAGTAAGGCAGAACAAACGCATTTTCACGAGAGGGTTTTACCTGCAAAAACACCGCCGCCCGGCCTGTGGAAGCAAGCCGGGCGGCGGTGTACATGAAAGGATGAATGAGAGAATGATTATTTAATGGGCACGGGCAGCTTTTTCAGGCTGTTCCATGCGCGGATGATGCGGGCGTTGTACACCTTCATATCCGGGCCAAAGGTTTCGCCGTGGTCGGAGAGCAGACCCTGCTCTGCGCACCAGCGGGCGGCTTTCTGCTGCTCGATAGCGTCAGCGGGGATATCGGTATACAGGGCGGTGCTTACGGGGCCGGGCTTACCGGCAGTCGTCCACAGGACGGTGGCCAGCTCCTGCCGGGTGGAGGGGATAAAGCCGTCCGGCAAAACATAGTGCAGGTACAGGGAAGAACCGCAGACATAGGTGATATAACCCAGACCCGCAGTGCCCAGCACGATGCTAAGTGCGGCTGCGCCGGAGGAGAGACCCGGGTCAAGCTCGCCGCCGGGTTCGCCCGGTGTGGGCTCTTCGGTCACCAGCACGATGGACGCCGGGGAATGCACGTCAATGGCGTAGCTGCCGTCCGCGTTTGTCCGTACGTTATCCATAATGGATGCGTCGCCTGCAAGGCAGTCGGTCAGTGGGGCAGCGGTCTTTACGGTAATGGTGTTGGGCTGCGCAAGTGATCCGCTGGGAACATAAAGCGTTTCATAGCCGTTTTCAGACCAGCCTCCATTTACAGGCACTTGGAAGGTTCTGCCATCCTGATCGCTCACAGTGGCAAAGCTGGTGTCACTGCCTTGCGGCAGAGTGGGCTTGGTCACAAAGTAGCCGCCGGTGATGGAAAGATTGTTCGGGTCGGGTATGCTGCATACATCCACAGCGTTGGTAAACAGACCGCCGGTGATGGAAACCAAGGAGTCACATAGTCCGGCGACAACCGCGTCGCCAAACAGGCCGTCTTTGATGGTGATGGCGTCATCACTATTCTGGAGCACCATGATTTTTTCAAAGGTCCCGCCCTCAATCGTGGCATCTGTGCCGGAGGTGGCGCGTACCGCAACACCTTCCTTAAAGGTGCCGCCGGAGATGTTTGCGTAGTTGTACACAGGCTGTTGGAAGGTGCCGCCGGAGATGGTTTTGTAGTTGTCCACAGGCTGTTGGAAGATACCATCGGAGATGGTGCCGTTGTTGGCAACAGTCTCTTGGAAGATACCATCGGAGATGGTGCCGTAGTTGAGCAACTCCCTTTGGAAGGTACCGCCGGAGATGGTGGCCCAGTTGCCTACATTCCCTTGGAAAGTACCGTCGGAGATGGTGCCGGAGTTGTGCACCATCCCTTGGAAGGTGCCGCTGGAGATGGTGCCGGTGTTGGACACATCCCATTGGAAGGTGCCGCCGGAGATAATGCCGGCATTGTTAGCCCAACAGCCAACGGTGCCGTCGGCAAAGTCGGCGTCTTGGTTGATGATCAGCTCTACCCCTTGCAGGGCGCTTTCAGCCCCGGATTCCGAAGAGGGCCGCAGGGTAAAGACGCCCTCGTTCAGATTCAGCCGACCGCCGGAACTTGGGTCGTAACCCCAATGATCATCGTCGCCGAGTTCTGTGGGCGTACCATCGGCGTTCAGCTGGATGGTAGTAATGCTTTCGGCGGTGCCGTTCTCTGCGTCCAGATCACGGCTGCTGCGGGTGGCGGCTTCTTCCTCGGTGCTGCGGGAGGCGTCGGCCTCCTGTACAAGGGGGACCGCCTTTTTCGCCGTGGTCTGGGCAGGTGCATCGAACACCGGGGCAGCTGCCAGTGCAGACACCGGCAGCAGGGACAGCAGCATACTGCCGGTAAGCAGGATGCTCAGGATACGGTTTGCTTTCATTGTTTTCGCTCCTTTCGTGTGTTTTTACAGGGGTACCATTATTATAAATATACCACAAATTGGGTAAAAGCAAAAGAAATTCTGCACGAATGGGGGCCGAAACTGCGCGAATGGCTGAAAAATGGGGAAAAGTAGTACCTATTAGGATAAAGCTCCCCCCTCGGGGGAGCTGGCACGCCGTCAGGCGTGACTGAGAGGGTTCAGCCCCGCCCCGCCTGAGAGGACGCACACCCCTTTTTATGACAGAATTATGAATCTTTGATAACATTTTTCCAAGGGGCTTGACAGCACCGGAAAATTGGCTATAATGGTCTTAGCACTCAGGAACAAGGAGTGCTAAACAAACAAAGCAAACGCAAAAAGGAGGCAGGCGCTATGACGATGGATGCACGCAAGCAGCGAGTCTTGCAGGCGATCGTGGCGCTGTATGGTCTCGAAGGCGAGCCCGTTGGCAGCAGCGTGCTGGCAAACTACTTTGACATGGCAGTTTCCAGCGCAACGCTCCGCAATGAAATGGCGGCGCTGACAAAGCTGGGCCTGCTGGAGCAGCCCCACACCAGCGCGGGCCGTGTGCCCAGTGCCAAGGGCTACCGCTACTACCTTGATAATCTGCTGACCGACGATCAGCCGCTGGACCGCGTGAGCCGCGCCCGTGTGGATGCGGTGTTCGCAAGCCTCGACCACGAGCCGGAAAAGCTGGCGCAGGGCGCAGCCCGGGCGCTGGCCGCCATCAGCGGCTGCACCGCCGCCATCAGCACCCCGTGTGCAGAGGATCTGTGCATTGCCCATTACGAAGTCGTTCAGGTGGGCCGCAGCGCAGCGGCTGTGCTGGCTGTAACAACTGCCGGTTACGTCCGCACCCGTGTGGCGCGGGTACGCACCGGCCTCTCCCGCGAGAATGCGGCGGCTCTTGCCGCATTGCTGAACCGCAACCTCACCTTTGTGGCGCCGGTGGATCTTTCGCCCCGGCTGCTGGCAGAGCTGTGCAGCCAGATCGACCCGGAGTTGGTGCCTGTCATCAGCGCGGCGGCGGCCATCCTGCAGGACTCCGTCAAGCCCCACGTATTTCTGGGCGGTGAGCAGTATCTGCTGGACTGGCCTCAGCTGGACGGCAAGGTGGGCGACATCCTTACCCTGCTGAACGATGAAGAACAGGCAGCGGCCCTGATCGCTCCCCCGACAGACCGCAGCGAGAGCGTGCTGCTGGGCGAGGATCTGGAACCGCAGATCCCGGGCCTGTGCATCGTGAGTGACCGGTATCTGGTGGGCGGAGGCCTGTGGGGCTCCATCGCACTGATCGGCCCCACCCGGATGCCCTTCCAGAAACTGATGCCGCTGCTGCATTACTTTGCAGACCAGCTGGGCGAGGGCATGAGCGGCAAACGAAAAGACACCCCACAGGCTGCCGTACCCCGGCGGACTGTGATCTATAAGGAGGATCTGGAATGAGCGAAGAAGCAAAAAAGACGGCTCCGGCTCAGGAAGCGGAGCAGCCCGAAACGGCTCCCGAGGAGAAGGCCCAGCAGGCAGCACCCGAACAGGAGCCTGCTGCTGAAGCTGCCGACCCGAAGGATGATAAGAAGAAGGATGGCGGCTGGTTCAACAAGAAGGCCCGCGAGCTGGAAGCCGTAAAGGCAAAGCTGGACGCGGCCGAAGCCAACGCTGCACAGGCCAAAGACCAGCTGCTGCGCATGGCAGCGGAATACGAGAACTACCGCAAGCGCTCCACCCGCGAAGCCGACCAGAAGTTCAACGACGGCGTTTCCTTTGCGGTGAACCAGATCATCCCCATTCTGGACACGCTGGAGATGGCGGCCAACGCCCCCACCACCGACGAGAACTACAAAAAGGGCGTGACCATGACGCTGGACAAAGCCGCCAAGGCGCTGGACGTCCTCCATGTGGAGGAGATCGAAGCGCTGGGCAAGCCCTTTGACCCCAACTTCATGAACGCGGTGCAGCAGATCCCCGCCCCGGACGGACAGGAGAGCGGCACCGTCATCACGGTCTACCAGAAGGGTTACAGGCTGGGCGATAAGATCGTCCGCCATGCGACCGTTGTGGTGGCCGAGTAACAATGCAGAAACCCGCAGGGGTTTTGAATATAACATCCGCTTAGCAACATTTGAGCATCACATAAACAATACGATTTGTTCTTTCGAGAGGAGTTTTCATTATGAGTAAGATCATTGGTATCGACCTTGGTACTACCAACAGCTGCGTGGCTGTCATGGAGGGCGGCGAGCCCGTTGTTATCGCAAACTCTGAGGGTGCACGCACCACCCCGTCTGTGGTCGGCTTTACCAAGACCGGCGATCGTCTGGTGGGTCAGGTCGCAAAGCGTCAGGCCATCACCAACCCCGAGAACACCGTCGCTTCCATCAAGCGTTTCATGGGCACCGATCACAAGGTGACCCTGAACGGCAAGGAGTACACTCCCCAGCAGGTCAGCGCCATGATCCTGCAGAAGCTGAAGGCTGACGCCGAGGCTTATCTGGGCGAGTCCGTCACCGAGGCTGTTATTACCGTTCCTGCCTACTTCAACGACAGCCAGCGTCAGGCTACCAAGGACGCAGGCACCATTGCAGGCCTGAACGTCAAGCGTATCATCAACGAGCCTACTGCCGCTTCTCTGGCATACGGCATCGATAAGGAAGAGGACCAGAAGATCATGGTCTACGACCTGGGCGGCGGCACCTTCGATGTGTCCATCATCGAGATGGGCGACGGCGTCACCGAGGTTCTGGCCACCAATGGTGATACCCATCTGGGCGGCGATGACTTCGATGAGCGCATCATCAACTGGATGGCAGACGCCTTCCAGACCGAGAACGGCATCGACCTGCGCAAGGACAAGATGGCTGCTCAGCGTCTGAAGGAAGCTGCCGAGAAGGCAAAGATCGAGCTGTCCAGCGCAATGAGCAGCCAGATCAACCTGCCCTTCATCACTGCCGACGCTACCGGCCCGAAGCACTTGGATATGACCCTGACCCGCGCAAAGTTCAACGAGCTGACCGCTGATCTGGTGGACCGCACCATGGGCCCCGTCCGCAAGGCTCTGCAGGATGCAGGCCTGCGTCCCTCTGACCTGAAGAAGGTCCTGATGGTCGGTGGTTCCACCCGTATCCCCGCTGTCTACGATGCAGTCAAGAAGGAACTGAACTGCGAGCCCTTCAAGGGCATCAACCCCGATGAGTGCGTGGCTGTGGGTGCTGCCATTCAGGGCGGCGTGCTGCAGGGCGACGTCAAGGGCCTGCTGCTGCTGGATGTCACCCCGCTGAGCCTGGGCATTGAGACTCTGGGCGGCGTGTGCACCAAGATCATCGACCGCAACACCACCATCCCCACCCACAAGAGTCAGGTGTTCTCCACCGCTGCAGACAACCAGCCCTCTGTTGAGGTCAACGTGCTGCAGGGCGAGCGTGAGTTCGCACGCGACAACAAGAGTCTGGGTGTCTTCCATCTGGATGGCATTGCTCCGGCTCCCCGTGGTGTGCCTCAGATCGAAGTTACCTTCGATATCGATGCAAACGGCATCGTGAAGGTCAGCGCAAAGGATCTGGGTACCGGCAAGGAGCAGAACATCACCATCACCGCTTCCACCAACATGTCCAAGGAGGACATCGACAAGGCTGTGAAGGAAGCTGAGCAGTTTGCTGCCGACGATAAGAAGAAGCGTGAAGAGGTCGATATCCGCAACGGTGCCGACCAGATGGTGTTCCAGACCGAGAAGATGCTGAAGGAGAACGGCGACAAGCTGCCCGCCGACGTCAAGACCGAGGCCGAGAGCAAGCTGGCCGACCTGAAGACCGCTGTTCAGTCCGGCAACGTGGACGACATCAAGGCAAAGCAGGAAGCCCTGAGCCAGGTGTTCGAGAAGATGTATCAGGCAGCTGCTGCCGCACAGCAGGCCGCCGGTGCACAGCCCGGCCCCGATGCAGGCGCAAACAACCAGCAGAAGCCGAATGACGACGGCGTTGTGGATGCCGACTTCAAGGAAGTCTGATAAAAAACACAGCAGTGTGTGCCCGGCCAAACCGGCGGACGCACGCGTAGAATAGCAAAAGCCGCTCCGGTTTTGCCGGAGCGGCTCTTGCTGGTTATAGAGCGAGGAACCAACCGGGGCGTTTCCCGGATCAAACGTTCCCGGAGAGGTGAGTGGATATGGCACAGGAAAAGCGTGATTACTACGAAGTGCTGGGGGTATCCAAGACTGCGACCGATGCCGAGATCAAAAAGGCATACCGCAAGCTTGCAATGAAGTACCACCCGGACTATAACCCCGGCGATAAGGACGCCGAGGAAAAGTTCAAGGAAGTAAACGAAGCAAACGAGGTGCTTTCGGACCCGAAGAAGCGCCAGCTGTACGACCAGTACGGCTTTGCAGGTGTTGACCCTGCCTATGCAGCACAGAACGGCGGCGGCCCCGGTGCGGGCGGCTTTGGCGGTTTTGGCGGCGACGGCGTGGATCTGGGCGACATCTTCGGCGATATCTTTGGCGGCGGCTTCGGCGGCTTTGGCGGCTCGTCCCGTCAGGCGAACCCCAATGCCCCCCGCAAGGGTCAGGATATCCGCGTGCGCATCACCCTGAGCTTTGACGAGGCGGTGCATGGCTGCAAGAAGAACATCACCATCACCCGCCAGCAGGAGTGCACCGAGTGCCACGGCAGCGGCTGTGCTGCCGGTTCCAGCCCTGAGACCTGCCCGGACTGCGGCGGCCGCGGCTTCGTGATCCGCCAGCAGCGCACCCCCTTTGGCGTTATGCAGACCCAGCAGCCCTGCTCCCGCTGCGGCGGCAAGGGCAAGCTGGTCAAGAACCCCTGCAAGGTCTGCCACGGCGCGGGCAAGGTAGCTGCCAAAAAGACGCTGGAGGTGTCCATCCCCATGGGCATCGACGACGATCAGAGCTTTGCACTGCGCGGCATGGGCGATGCCGGTGCCAACGGCGGTCCTGCCGGTGATGTGATCGTCATGGTCACGGTGCGCCCCAGCGAGGTGTTCCAGCGCGACGGCTATGATGTGTGGGTCACCGTGCCTATCACCTTCAGTCAGGCCGTGCTGGGCGACACCGTGCAGGTGCCTTCCATTGACGGCAAGGTGGAGTACACCGTGCCCGAGGGCACCCAGAGCGGCACCACCTTCCGCCTGCGCGGCAAGGGCATCCAGTATCTGAACGGCCGCGGCCGGGGCGATATGTACGTCAAGTGCGAGGTGGAGATCCCCAAGAAGCTGAACAAGACCCAGCGGGAGGCCCTGAAGAAGTTTGAGGGCACCCTGAAAGAGGAAAACTACGAAAAGCGCAAGGGCTTCTTCAAAAAGCTGAAGGACATGTTCAACAGCTGAACATAAAAAGCATGACATAACGCAAAAGCGGCGGCACTTCCCGGTTGGGAGGTGCCGCCGCTTTTTTGCTGCAACCGCGATTCGCTGCAAATTTTACGTTGAATTTTACAGCATACTGCGGTATACTAAGGCTGAAAGGAGTGGATACCATGCCCAATATCAAACCGATCTCTGACCTGAGAAACTACAATGAGGTGCTGCGCGATGTAGAAGAAGGCTCGCCGGTGTTCCTCACCAAAAATGGCCGCGGAAAATACGCCATTGTGGAGCTGCGTGATTACGAAAAAGCACAGGCGACCATCCGCCTGATGAGCGAGATCGCCAAGGGCCGCCGCTCCGGCGAAGAGGAGGGCTGGCTGAGCCTGGAGGAAGTGAGGGCGCATTTCCGCGCGAGAGCGAATGAAAAATAAAGTTCGATATACAGCGCAGGCTCTCCATGACCTGGATGAAGTGTGGGACTATATTTCCTTTGAACTGCAAAACCCGCAGGCGGCAGAAAAAACGGTCAATAGGATTTTGGATAAGGTAGACCAGTTGGTGGAGTTTGCCCAAAGCGGGGCGCTTCTCTCTGCGGTATCAGAGGTGATGGGAGAAGAACGTTTCCTTGTCTGCGACAGCTATATGATTTTTTACCATAGCGAAAAGCAGGAGGTTACGATCGACCGTGTTCTCTATGGCCGCAGGGATTACCTGCGGGTACTGTTTGACAAAACAGAACTGCCGGAGCAGGAAGGATCATAAACAACAGGCGGCGGCACTTCCCGGTTGGGAGGTGCCGCCGCTTTTTTGCTTGTTCAGGGAGATATTGGGGCGCTCAGGAGCCAAAGATGATCAGTGCATTGGGCACCAGACCGATGATGCTCACACAGGATGCAGCAAACCAGAAGCCGCATCCTGCATCGTGGATGGTGTTCAGAGAGCTCTTTTCAGCGTGGACGACCAGAGCGTTCATGCCGTTCTCCACCCAGTTGGAGTTGATGTTTGCCTTGCGGTAATCGTGGATGGTGGAAACAGCCTTATACCAGCCGTACAGCGGGAACCAGGCCATGACGGCCTGCACGACGCCTACGCCGCCCTCGGTGTAGGTCATCTCATCACAGGATAAAACATGGTATGCAGCGGGATACGTAATGGTGTTCGTCATAAAGCAAACTCCTTTGTTTTTGTATGGAAATAAAAACGGCGGCTCTTCTCATGAAGAGCCGCCGCAAAAAGCCCTTTGGGGTACTCCTGAAAGTTAGAAGTAGATAATGCCCAGAGACATAACAGCAGAAAAGCCAAAGCTGCTGATGGTCGATGCAGCATTCCAGAAGATCATGCCGGCATGGTAGAAGGTGTTAGTCACACTAGCCGACTTCTTAGTTCTGCTTGATGAAAAGCCCGCGGCCCTCTCTGGCGGAAAAGGCCGCGGGTAAAGGGGTCTTTGGTCTCTCCGGACGGATCTTATGAGCAGGGTCAGAGCAGGACGATGGCAGCATTGACCAGCAGGCCAACGCCGGTAGCACTGGTTGCAGTGACCCAGACGATGCGTCCCAGATCACGCAGCATGTTCTGCGCACTGGAATCCATATCGCGGCTCAGAGCATCCAGACCGGTATCCAGCCAGTCGTTGGGGTGGCTCTTGCGGTAGCGGCGCATGGCGGTAACACCCATGTACCAGCCAATGGGCGGGACCCAGTTCAGAAGAGCTTCCGTAAAGGTAGCACCGCCCTCGGTGTAGGTCATCTCTTCGCAGGAAAGAACGTTGTAGGAAGCAGGCATCATGATCTTGTTTTCCATAATAACACTCCTTTGAATCAAAGATCGTATCAGCACATTCTATGCACTGTGCACACCAGATCGAACCATCGGTGAAGAGCAGCTGCTCTATATCGCCATTGTACAACACCCGTTGCATTTTTTCAAGAGGTGAATGGGCAGTCTGCGCAAAAACTGGAGAGACTTCCGAAAAGAACTGGAAAAATTTGTGGAAAAGCACTGCAATAAAATACACCCCTCTGCAAACCGCGCTGGGCGGCGGGCAGAGGGGCGTGTTCCTGTGCGGGAGAAGGCGGGCTTACCCCGCTACTCCGGCACGGTAGAGGTACGGGTCGCTCTTGAAGCTGTCAAAGCTGTACAGCACCAAAATCTGGTCGTAGCCGTTGTCGGCGATCAGCTGATCCAGCCCGTAGTTGTAGTTGCGGAAGTCCACCACGTCGATCTCGGCGTAGTTTGCGGTCAGGTAGGGCGCAAAGCAGTTGGCGTAGCTATCCTTGATGACCAGAATACGCCCGGTGCCATTACCCTCGATGCGGCTCAGGCCGTTGTTGCCGTGCAGGAACATGGCGTATTTGTCGTACACATTCAGCTTGTCGGTGTCGTACAGGCCGGTGGTCTGGCCGTCCGTCGGCTGGCCTGCCGCCGTCACATTCCAGATGGTCAGGGTGTTCGGCAGGTCGTAGTAGGTGATGGTATCCGGCACTGCGTTCCATGTGCGGGCCTTGGAGTAGTGGGTGCCGTAGAAAGTTTCGGCCGTCAGAGCGGTGTGGGCGGCGGGGTCGAAGGGGGTCAGGCCCAGCGCACCGCACAGCTGCTGGTAGGCGTAGTATGCACCAAGGCTCGTCCAATGGTGGTCGGTGCGGTAGTAGATATATTCGTCCTTGTGCTCGGCAAGGGTCTGCCGCACGTCCACAAAGCGGCCGCCTGCCGCCTGCACGGCGGCAGAGAGCTGGTCAAGATAGGCATCCTCGTCCAGCAGCGGCGCATTTGCTGGCACTTTCTCCGGATAGATCACCGATGCCGCCGGTGCCAGCAGAACATCCACCTTGCCCGGGTACCGCTGACACAGCGCTTCCACGGCGGCGGTGTTTTTGGGCAGGGTGCGGTTCTCGCTGTCCAGCAGGCCGAAGGTGCGGGGGAACATCATGTGCTCTTTGCCCAGCAGGATGCCGCCGCTCTGCTCCTTTTGCAGCAGGGTGGTCTCCACCACGCTCTGCAGGCTGATCCAGTTATCGCGGCCGAACACCTGATCCTTCACGTATTTGGTGTAGGCGGTAAAATAGCTGTTCAGCCCCTTGGCGGAAAGCTGGGTCAGCGCCGGGCGCTGGCTGAGGGTGGTGTTCTCCATTTCGCTGTAGGCACGGTCCGGTGTAATAAGGTCCAGTGCGAACAGACCAATAAAGAACAGGCTGAACACCACCAGCACCGGGTAGTGCAGGAGCGAAGAAGATCGTTTGGAATGCTTGTCCATCTTCACGCCTCCTTAAAAGTTAAAGTAGAGGAACGGGCTGTTGGTGCTGCCCACCACATAGGCGGTGGAGATCACCAGCAAGGTCAGGATGGCGGCACAGCGGGTGACCACGTTCCTGCGCAGCACATCCCAGATCTTTTCAATGAGCGGGGTGCAGCACACCACGCTCACCGCCAGCAGCACACCGTAGTTGCGCAGGAAATACAGCGGAGAAACGCCGCCGGAGGGGATGAACAGCTTCTGGAACAACAGGCCGAAGCTTACGCCCGTGTCGTTGCCCACGAACATGGCCCAGCCCACCACCACGAGGAACAGGGTGTAGATGTGGGGCCAGACTTTACCCTTTTGCAGGTGGGGCAGCAAAAACAGCTTTTCTGCCGCCAGCAGTACAAAGTAGTACAGGCCCCAGCAGATGAAGTTCCAGTTCGCGCCGTGCCAGATGCCGGTGAGCAGCTCCACCACGAACAGGTTGAAGATCTGGCGCTTCAGGCCCTTGCGGTTGCCGCCCAGCGGGATATATACATACTCCCGGAACCAGCCGGACAGGGTCATGTGCCAGCGCCGCCAGAACTCGGTGATGGATGCGGAGATATACGGGTAATTGAAGTTTGCGGGGAAATCGAAGCCCAGCATCTTGCCCATGCCAATGCCCATCATGGAGTAGCCGGAAAAGTCAAAATAGAGCTGCAGACTGTAGGCGATGATGCCCAGCCACACCAGCGGGGTGGAGGCGTTGGCAAGACCCACAAAGGTAGTGGAGGGACTGTCTGCCACCCCGATGATGTCGGTCCACAAAGCGCCGATGGCATCCGCCAGCAGCACCTTTTTGGCAAGGCCGAAGGTGAACAGGGTCATGCCCTCTTCGATCTGCTGCAGGCTGTAGCGGTGCCGGTATACGTGCAGCTGGCTGGAGACATCGCGGTATTTGACGATGGGGCCGGCGATGAGCTGCGGGAACATGACCACGTAGGCGCCGAAGTCGATGATATTGCGCTCTGCCTTCACATCCCGGCGGTAGACGTCGATGGAGTAGGACAGGGTCTGGAAGGTGTAGAAGCTGATGCCCAGCGGCAGGGTGCCGATGCCCTGGATCTCGGCAAAGCCGGTGCCCAGCAGGGCATTGACGCTGCGCAGGACGAAGTTTGCGTATTTGAAATAGAACAGCATCCCAAGGCTGCCGATCAGGGCGGCAAGCAGGAACGCTCTGCGCAGGGCCGGGCGCTGGTCAAAGTGCTCGATGGCAAGGCCGCTGATATAGTTGATCAGGATCAGGGCCACCATCACCGGGAAGAAGCGTACCTCGCCCCAGCAGTAGAACACCAGACTGCACAAAAACAGCACGGTATTCTTGAGCTTCGGGGGTGCAAGGTAGTACAGCGCCAGCGTGATGGGCAGAAAGCGGAACAGGAAGATTATGGTGCTGAAAACCAAGGCGTCAGCCTCCTTTTTACACGGAATTACAGATTCAGTATTCCCCCAAGGGGGAGCCATCCCGGGTGAGGGAGGGCTTTCTACCGAAAAAAGCCGATGCCGCAAATGGCACCGGCTTCGGGTGGTTCGGGTTTATGCCAGAGCGTTGTCCACGACGCTGTCCAGATCAGCGGTGCACTCGTTGGATGCGATCACCATGACCACGGTGTTGTCCTTGAAGGCGATGACGGCGTTCTCCACGTTGTCCTGTGCCTGCGCAAACTCGGCATAGTTGCCGTAGAAGGCCACCTGATCCTGCTGGTAGGCAGCCAGCTGGTTTGCCACATCCTCGGCCTTGCCGTCGGCGGCTTCCATCACCAGCACCAGACCGGCGTCGCCGTTGTCGTTGCTCTTGACGCCCTTGTAGCTCACCACGTCCTCAGCCTTCAGGCCGAAGTCGTACTCGATGTTCATGGCTGCGATCTCGAACTGGTTGGAAATGGGGTCCTGCTCCAGCAGGGTGCTGTAGATGCCGTCCAGTGTGTCGGTGCCGTTTTCCGCATTGTCCACCACAGAGGACACAGCGGCGCTGGAAGCGGAAGATTCCGCCGCAGCGGTGGAAACGGAGGACGGCGCAGCGGAAGAGCTGCTGCCGCCGCAGCCGGTCAGTGCAGCTGCAGCCAGCGCACCGGTGAGGGTGATTGCAATAATTTTTGTGCGATTTATCATAAAATATTCCTTCTTTTGTTCAAAACATTCTCGCAGCTGCCCAAAGCGGTCCTGCATCAGGGCAGACTATTGTTATCTTACCATAACCGCGTGCAAAATGCAACGCGCAGACCACCGGTTTTACGGATTTTTAACCGGCCGTGTTTTCCCCTGCGGCCAGCTTCTGCAGCAGGGCAACGGCGTCCTCAAGGCACAGGCCGCTCTGCTGGATGAGAGCCGCATTCTCCGGCCCTACATAGCGCCAGTGCCACGGCTCATAGGTGATCTCGGTGACGGCTTCGGCGTCCTTGGGATACCGCAGGATGAAGCCGTACTCCACGGCGTGGGCCTTCAGCCATCGGAAGGCAGCCGTCTTTTCAAAGCCCGTGTCAAGGCCGGTGTGCTCCGGGCTGTTCAGGTCGGCGGCAAGGCCGCAGTTGTGCTCGGAGTAGCCCGGAGGATTCACGATGGAAGCGGCCTTCTGCAGGGCCTCGGCCCGGCTCAGCCCCTTGTCCAGATAATACTGGGTCTTTTTGTTGTAGAGTCCTTCCTGATACTTCACGCTGCGGTAGCCGCTCTGCATCCAGATGGTCACGCCCTCTCTGGCGGCAGCGGCCTGCATGGCAAGAAAGGCGTCGGCGGCTTCGGTCTGCAGGGTCTTATTGACGGCGGTGGCCGAACCGCATTCTCTGGTGGTAAAGGTGTAGTCCTCCGGCATCTTGTTGGTATGGTTCACCAGCACCATGCGGGGGTCGTCCAGCATGGCCTGCGCCTGCTGAGCGGAGAGCAGGCCGGGCTCTTCCTCCACGGCCGAAGCCGCACTGGAAGCAGGAGCGGTTTCGGCTGCTGTACTGCTGACAGAGGCTGCCGATGCACTGGGAACGGCGGCATGACGGCTGAGCAGGAAAGAGACTCCGCCCGCAGCCGCGCAGGCCGCAAGGGTGAAAGCAAGCAAACGGCGCGCAGCCGGGCGCAGAGAATGGCGGTGATGGGGAGTCGGATGCATGGAAAGCCTCCTTTCCGGCGGGGTTGTACCATTGTGTATAGAATGGGCATCCCATGGGCAGACTATGCCCGGAGGGAGCAGGATATGAAGATGACAGCACAGGAATATGCGCGCCGGGTGCGGCGCGTGGGGCCGCACTCACCTCTGGGGACAGACTGTCTGTGGGCCTTTTGCGTGGGCGGCGGCATCTGCCTGCTGGGCGAGATACTGCGCCAGCGGTATCTTGCCATGGGGATGGAAGCCGACCTTGCCGGTACCCTGACCAGCTGCACGCTGATCGCCCTTTCGGCGGTGCTTACCACGCTGGGATGGTATCAGAAGCTGGCGGCAAAGGCGGGGGCCGGGTCGCTGGTGCCCATCACGGGCTTTGCCAATGCAGTGGTCAGCGCGGCCATCGAGTTCAAGGCCGAGGGCCGGGTGTTGGGCACCGGGGCCAAGATGTTCACCATCGCCGGGCCGGTCATCGTATATGGTACGCTGGCGGCGGTGGTGTACGGCGCGGTGCTGTGGGTGCTGGACACGCTGGGGATGCCCGTCCTTTTATAAAAACGGGCAAGTGTGCCGTAAGATTGCAGCATGCTGTTATTATACAACATTTTATGGAACTTTTTCCATCTATTTTCCACGAAGGAGAAATTTTGCCTATGTCGATCCGGTGCGGGGACACCCTGCTGTTCCAGACGCCGCCGGTCATTGCTGCAGGGGCGGCAGTGGGCGGCAAAAAAGAGGGCGAAGGGCCGCTGGCTGCAGAGTTCGATGAACTGAGCGCAGACAACCGCTTTGGCCAGTCCAGCTGGGAAGCTGCGGAAACATACCTGCAGCTGCGTGCCGCACGGCTCTGCCTGCAAAAGGCGGCACTCCCGCAGGAAAAGGTGCAGCTTGCCCTTGCGGGGGACCTGCAGGCCCAGTGCACGGCGTCCAGCTACGCCATGCGGGAGCTGGGCGTGCCCTTTGCCGGGCTGTTCGGGGCCTGCAGCACCATGGCCGAGGGGCTGGCGCTGGGGGCTGCCTTGTGCGAGAGCGGTGCGGCCCGGGCGCTGCTGGCTATGGCGTCCAGCCACTTCTGCGCGGCAGAACGGCAGTTCCGCACGCCCCTGAGCTATGGGGCTGTGCGCACGCCTACGGCTCAGTGGACGGCCACCGCTGCCGGGTGCTGTCTTCTGCAGCCGCAGGGTGCGGGCGTGGGCATTGCAGCTGCCGCCTTTGGCCGCGTGCAGGATTATCAGGTAAAGGACATCAACAACATGGGCGCCGCCATGGCTCCCGCAGCGGCTTCGACCCTGCTGCACTATTTCAAGGATACCAACACCGAGCCGCAGGAGTTCGACTGCATCTATACCGGCGACCTTGGACAGACCGGCAGTCAGCTGCTGCGGGAGCTGCTGGCCGCCGAGGGCCTGCTCATCCGGAACCATGTGGACTGCGGATGCATCCTGTTTGACCCGAACGAGCAGAGGGTGAAGAGCGGCGGCTCCGGCCCGGGCTGCTGCGCAGCGGTGCTGTGCGGGCATATCCTGCCGCGCCTGCGCCGGGGCAGTCAGAAACGGGTGCTGTTCGTAGCCACCGGGGCCCTGATGAGCCAGACGACCTTTTTGCAGAAGGAGAGCATCCCTGCGGTGGCGCATCTGGTGGAGCTGCGCGCCCCACAGAAAGGAGACAGGACATGAATTATTTCTGGGCGTTCTGCGTGGGCGGGGCCATCTGCGCGGCGGGGCAGCTGCTCATCGACCTGACCGGCCTGACCCCGGCCCGCATCCTGACCGGATATGTGGCGGCGGGCGTTGTTCTTTCCGCCATCGGGTGGTATGCCCCGCTGGCCGAGTTCGCAGGCTGCGGTGCCACCGTGCCCCTGCTGGGCTTTGGGCATCTGCTGGCAAAGGGAGTCCGCACCGCTCTTGCCGAGGAGGGGGCCGTGGGCATCCTTACCGGCGGGCTGACCGCTGCTGCGGCGGGCATCACCACCAGCCTTGTGTGCGGCGTGGTGTGCAGCTGGGCAGGGAAAAGCCATGACCAGAACTGAACAGGATGCGTTTGCGGGCAGCAGCCTTGCCCTCTCAGTCATCGCTGCGCGATGCCAGCTCCCCCATGGTGGGAGCCCTTGGCAGTCCGCGCGAACTTCATCTTTTTTGCCAAGGCCTCTCCCTTTGGGAGAGGTGTCACCGGAGGTGACGGAGAGGGCGAGCCCGCTAAAGAAATACACCAGAACATCGTTACTTTGTCCGCCGCCCTTCGCCCTGTTTTTCCACCGCACTGCGGTAAACTGTGGAAAACAGGAGGTGATGTGCATGAAGCACCGCTGGACCACTCTTTTGTGGGAGCTGTGGGCCGCGCAGGCTGTCTGTGCGGCGGCAGCACTGCCGCCGGGCAGCGGGTTCCATACATGCCCGGCTCTGGTGCTGCCGGGGCTTGCCCTTGCGGCGGCGGTGCCCACGGCATGGGCTGCGTGGGCGCTGTTTGCCGAGCCGCCCGATCCTCTGCCGCCGGAGCGGCTTCTGGGGCCGGTGTCGGAGTTCGACCTTGCCGCCCTGTGCGATCTGGAACAGCCTGCCGCCGTGCCATAAAGCGGGCAAAACAAAAACCCCTGTGCCGGAGATCCGGTACAGGGGCTTTGTTCGTCAATCAAAAAGCGATCAAGCGTTCTTGTTAGCACGCTTTGCCATACGGCTGATCTTGCGGCTGGCGGTGTTCTTCTTGATGACACCCTTAGCGCGAGCCTTGTCGATCGCGGAAACAGCAGCCAGGACGGTTGCGTCCTTGTCAGCGGCATTCGCATCGATGGCAGCGTCTGCCTTCTTGACGACTGTTTTCAGGTTGGTCTTAATGGCCTTGTTGTGAGCCTGCTCTGCA
>ENA-UEPJ01002001-UEPJ01002001.1-human-gut-metagenome-genome-assembly--contig:-NODE-2001-length-22503-cov-4.561001_pt1 | contig 22503 bp, 19 predicted proteins | sample MGYA00242890_ERZ507896 | MGnify/ENA primary metagenome ERZ507896 (study PRJEB26167, sample SAMN06115508) | human gut metagenome | host: Homo sapiens | place: China:Qinghai | collected 2015-08-20... | reverse complement strand
TTAGAGAGAACAAGAAATATAGGAATAATGGCTCATATTGATGCTGGTAAAACAACAACAACAGAGAGAATATTATTTTATACAGGTAAAACTCATAAAATAGGTGAAGTTCACGAAGGTGCTGCAACAATGGACTGGATGGCACAAGAACGAATGAAATAGCTCTCTATGATATAATGAAGAGAAGTGCCGTGGTCATATCGCCACGGCACTTTTTTTAATCCGGCTCATGCGAATCTTTCCCATAAGCCTTGACAATATCCTTTACGATGTACCAGAGTACGAACACGACCATTATGCTTCCGATCAATATCTTTCCCACTCTTATGATAGAATCGATGTATTCTTCCATAATGTTATTATTTAAGAGATTACCGTTCGAGGTAAATGTACGGATAAAAATCGGGAAATAAGTCTATGTCTCTAAGATAATTCAGATATTTGTTCTATTTTTGAGCATTGTATAAATGATTAAATATAATAGCATGTTAAAACAAATGATAGCCTTGACGGCTTTGATGGTGTCATCCATTGCTTTTGCGCAAGACCGGGAGTATGTAATCGTGGTACATGGTGGTGCGGGGGCGATGGCCGGATTGGAGGAAGATCCGGTTAAGTCGGCTCAATATTACGCCGCATTGGACTCCGCTTTAATGATTGGAGATAAGGTCCTTTCTTCGGGAGGCGAGGGGCCGGAAGCGGTGATGGCCGTAATCAATTACTTCGAGGGAAATCCGTTGTTTAACGCCGGAATTGGTGCTACCTGTACGGCGGAGGGAACTTTTGAGTTGGACGCTTCCATCATGGAAGGCAAGGATTTAAGCGCAGGCGCTGTAGCTGGCCTAAAACACGTGAAGCATCCGATCAATGCAGCCTATGCCGTAAAGACAAAATCTCCGCATGTCATGCTGAGCGGAGCCGGTGCCGAGGAGTTCGCCAAGGAACAAGGCTTGGAAATGGTAGAAGACAATATGTATTTCGCTACGCCCAAGACGATGGAGTGGATCGAGAAGTTAAAGCAAGAAAGTAAGAAGAACGGTACGGTAGGCTGTGTCGTTCTGGATAAGCAAGGAAACTTAACGGCCGGGACCAGTACCGGCGGTATGTTTAAGAAACGTTGGGGGCGTATCGGTGATTCGCCCGTGATCGGGGCGGGAACGTATGCGGATAATAACAGTTGCGCTGTCTCCTGTACGGGGCATGGAGAGTATTTTATCCGTCATGCGGTAGCGTTCGATGTGTGTGCCCGCTATAAATACCTTAAGGAAAGCGTAGAGAAAGCGGCGGATTATATCATCCATACGGAATTGAATACGAACGCCGGCAACGGCGGCTTGATCGCCGTGGATAAACTAGGAAATATCGCCATGCCTTATAACAGTGGCGGTATGTTCCGCGGATTCTTGTATAAGGAGAAAGGTAGCCCGGAAATTAAGAAGGGCTGCGGTATCGGAAAGAAGATCGTTGTAGTAGGGGAAAAGTAGTTTTTTGTATCTTTACGCCAAATTCAAGATAGAATGGCGAAAACAAAAACCGTATATGTCTGCTCTAACTGTGGCGCTGATTCCCCGAAATGGCTGGGTAAATGCCCGAATTGTGGGGAGTGGAACACCTATGTAGAGGAGATCGTAACAAAGGAGCCTGCCGTGAAGCGGCCAGTTCCCGGTATTATGGAGGGCAATAAGATCCGTCCGGTGTTATTGCGTGATATAACGACGGAAGAGGAGGCCCGTATCGATTTAAAAGATGATGAATTAAATAGGGTCCTCGGCGGAGGCTTGGTGAAAGGCTCTTTGGTCTTGATCGGGGGAGAGCCGGGAATCGGAAAATCCACCTTGGTCTTGCAAACCGTGTTGGGCTTGACAGGCTTGAAAACCCTATATGTCTCGGGCGAGGAGAGCAGTCGCCAGTTGAAACTCCGGGCGGACCGATTATCGCATGATAAGGCGAACTGTTTCATCCTATGCGAGACGCATCTGGAACAGATTTTTACGCAAGCGGACAATATCCAGCCGGACTTGATGATCATAGATTCCATACAAACCATCTTTACGGAAGTCGTGGAATCTTCCCCCGGCAGTGTTTCCCAAGTACGCGAGTGTAGCGCCGCTATCTTGAAATACGCCAAGGAAAGCGGTGTCCCGGTCTTATTGATCGGCCATATCAATAAGGAAGGCAGTATCGCCGGTCCGAAGGTATTGGAGCATATCGTGGATACGGTGTTGCAGTTTGAAGGCGATCAGCATTATATGTATCGTATCTTGCGGAGCATCAAGAACCGTTTCGGCAGTACGGCGGAACTAGGGATTTACGAGATGCGCCAGAACGGGCTTCGTGAGGTCAGCAATCCATCCGAGTTATTATTAACCCAGAATCATGAGGGACTGAGCGGTGTCGCCATCGCCGCCGCTATCGAGGGGGTACGTCCTTTCCTGATCGAGACGCAAGCCTTGGTCAGCTCGGCGGTTTACGGTACGCCGCAACGTAGCGCCACCGGATTCGATTTACGCCGAATGAATATGTTATTGGCGGTATTGGAGAAAAGGGCGGGTTTTAAGTTGATCCAGAAAGATGTTTTCTTGAATATCGCCGGAGGTTTGAAAGTGAATGATCCGGCTATCGATTTGGCGGTAATCAGCTCCATCCTTTCCTCTAGCTTGGATATCAGCATCGAGCCGGGTGTTTGTATGGCCGGAGAGGTAGGCTTGTCCGGAGAGATCCGTCCGGTCAACCGTATTGAGCAACGTATCTTGGAGGCGGAGAAGCTGGGTTTCTCCCGGATTATCATTCCGCATAATAATCTAAAAGGTTTCGATACGGCGAAGAGCAAGATCCAAATCGTACAGGTAAAGAAAGTGGAGGAAGCCTTTCGGCAACTATTCGGTTAATATATAATAAACAATGATAAAAGAATTACAACTCCGGATATTGCCGGAAGAGGCTGTTAATGAGCAATCGCTAAGACAAGTAGTAGCCCGTGAGACGGGTGAGGCTCCGAAAAATATCCGAGCCGTACGTGTATTGAAACGTTCGATAGACGCACGCCAGCGAACGATATTTGTCAACGTGAAACTGCGTGTTTTCATGAACGAGATGCCCAGCGAGCCGGAATATCAATCGATAGAGTATAAAGATGTCTCGGCAGGGAAACCTGTGATCGTCGTAGGAGCCGGTCCGGGAGGTCTGTTCGCTGCCTTGCGCTTGATAGAGTTAGGTTTGCGCCCCATCATCGTCGAGCGAGGTAAGGACGTGCGGGAACGCAAGAAAGATATCGCCTTGATCAGTCGTGAGCATAAGGTGAACGGAGAATCAAATTATAGTTTTGGTGAGGGCGGTGCCGGCGCTTATTCTGATGGAAAGCTGTATACCCGTAGCAAGAAAAGAGGCTCGGTAGATAAGATACTGAATATCTTTTGCCAGTTTGGGGCCAGTCCCTCTATCTTGGCGGATGCCCATCCGCATATCGGAACGGATAAGCTCCCCCGTGTGATCGAGAATATCCGGGAGCAAATCAAGCGATGCGGAGGTGAGGTACATTTCGAGACCCGTATGGATGCTTTTATCATGAAAGAGAACGAGGTGATCGGCATCGAGACGAATACGGGAAAGAGCTTTTACGGGCCTGTTATCTTAGCTACCGGCCATTCCGCCCGTGATGTCTATAACTATTTATACGAACGCCAGATCCAGATCGAGGCGAAAGGGATCGCGGTCGGTGTTCGTCTGGAACATCCTCAGGAATTGATCGACCAAATCCAGTATCATCGGAAAGAAGGTCGTGGGAAATATCTTCCTGCGGCAGAGTATAGTTTTGTGACGCAAGCGAATAACCGGGGCGTCTATTCTTTCTGTATGTGTCCGGGAGGTTTCGTGGTTCCTGTGGCGAGCGGACCTAAGCAGGTCGTGGTAAATGGAATGTCGCCTTCCAACCGGGGTTCCCGCTGGTCTAACTCAGGGATGGTGGTAGAGATCCGTCCGGAAGATTATTCCGAACTGGTAGGGCAGGAGGAGCTTTATCTTCGGAATGGCGAGAAGGTAGATGCGGATTCCCCATTAGCGTTGATGGCCTTTCAAGAACGTCTGGAAGAGGTCTGCTGGCTAAACGGAGGCATGAAGCAAACGGCACCCGCCCAGCGCATGGATGATTTCATGCGGAAGAAGAACTCTTTCGATTTACCGGTTTCCTCGTATACGCCGGGTCTGCTGGCCTCTCCGTTGCATTTTTGGATGCCGGAATTTGTGACCAGTCGCCTGCGGGAAGGTTTCCGTTATTTCGGTAAGGTCTCTAGAGGCTTCTTGACCAACGAGGCAACCATGATCGGCGTAGAGACCCGTACATCCGCTCCGGTTCGTATCCTCCGTGATCGGGATACCTATCAACACGTCACGGTAAAAGGTCTTTTCCCTTGCGGTGAGGGAGCGGGGTATGCGGGAGGAATCGTATCTGCCGCCATCGACGGGGAACGTTGTGCGGAAGGAGTGTATAATTTAGAATCCAATAAATAAGAAAAATGAAAAGTGGTATGAAAATAGGAATATCCCTTTGTCTGGGAGTTCTTATGTGTTTGAATGCGGGTTGTACGGGAAAGAAGTCTGCCGCGGAAGAGCCCGAGTTAACGTACAGTAATCCTTTGTCGGTCCAGTTTGGCGATCCATACGTATTGTTGGCCTCGGACGGACGTTATTATATGTATGGTACCGGTGCCGGGGCTGTAGACGGTTTTTGCGCCTATTCTTCCGATGATTTGATCCATTGGAAGTCGGAAGGGCAGGTTTATCGGGGCAATACGCCCGATTCTTGGGCAATCGCTAATTTCTGGGCGCCGGAAGTGTACGAGCGTGACGGGAAGTTCTATATGTTCTTCAGTGCGGATTGGCGGAAGAATCCGACCAACGGGGAGGAAAATTTCCGTATCGGCGTAGCTGTGTCGGATAAGCCGACCGGACCATTTAAGGAATTGGCCGATGCTCCTTTGTTCGATCCGGGATATCCTGTAATCGACGGAAACTTGATCGAGGATGAGGATGGCCGTACCTATCTCTATTATTCCCGTTGTTGCTATAAGCATCCGGTAGAAAGCGAGATCGCCGATGAGGCAAAGAAGAAAGGCATGTTCGACTCCGTTGAGGAAAGCTGGATTTACGGGGTGGAGGTCGCTCCGGATCTTACGCACGTAATTGGGGAACCCGTACTTCTGCTGCGTCCACCTGTAAAATTGGATGATGCGCAAAGTGAATGGGAAAGTCGCTCGGTTACCAAAGGGGAGGTCGGACGTCGTTGGACGGAAGGCTCTTTCATGCTACGTCACAACGGCTTGTATTATATGATGTATTCCGCTAATTATTTCGGCGGGGCAAATTATGCGGTGGGATATGCCGTGTCCGAACATCCGTTAGGACCGTTTGAGAAGGCATCTAATAATCCGGTGCTGGAGAAGAACGTGGAAAAAGGCGGTATCGTCACGGGTACCGGACATAATAGCGTTACTTGGTCGAAGGACGGAAAACAAATGTATTGCGTTTACCACGGGCGTACCCAGAAGACAGGGGATGAGCGGGTCGTATTCATCGATAAAATGCGAATCGATGAGAAGGGCCTTCTAGTCGTGGAAGGCCCTACCACCGATCCGCAATCTATTCAATAGTTATTTATCTCTTCCAGCAACGCCACTCGTTCCAATGAGAACGTAGTGTCGTTGCGTTGGATATATTCCAATAGCTCTTTCGCTCTTGCCCGGAGTTTTTTACCTTGCGCCTCCGGCAAAAGGAAACTTTCTTCCAGCAAGGTCTTGGTCGCCAGTTCCATGCGTTGGAGGCCACACGAGTCATCACCGTCCAGATAAGTGCGGATGCCGTCGATAGGCGTGTTCAGCAAGAAATCGTTATCCAGTTTTAAGGATGTGTAGACGGATTGGATTAACTCGGGGTTCTTGCGTGCCCCATCGTTGGAATTACGATTGAAGATGATCAGGGCGATCACTTTGCCCAGTTCCTCGATCTGTACCATGATGAAATCTCTCTTTAACATAGGAGTGGTGAATTATTCGATCGTTATACTTTGGATGCGGATGTCTTTCTTCGGACGGTCATTCTGGTCTTTCGGCTGGGTGGCGATCTGATCCAGAACGTCGAACCCCTCCGTCAGCTCCCCGAAGATCGTATAAGTGCCGTCCAGATGATGGCAACCGCCTACGGTGGTATAAGCCTTCCGTTGCTCGTCCGTAAATAGCAAATGCCCGGGAGTTGCTTGAATAACGGAGTCTATCCGGGCGTTGATCATTCTCAATCGCTTCTGGTATTCCCGTTTGTTACTCATCTTTATCATATTCAACTCGGCACGGACCGGTGCGTAAAACTCCTTCAGGGCCTTTTGCCGGGCCGGATAGTTGGCGGTACGCTCTAACGTATCCAGTTCGGTTTCCCTATAGACCTTCCCCTGCACGATAAAGAATTGCGACATGTCCGATTTCTTTTGCGGGTTGACATCGTCCGGTTGGCGGGGAGCGGCCAAGGCTCCTTTCTTATGGAAATATTTCTCGTTGATCTCGGGCAGGATCTCGGCGGAAGGATCGCCAAAGCCGCATTTGGCACCGGCGGGAGCATTCTTGGAATCCGGGGCTCCTCCTTGGATCATAAACTCCGGCAGGACACGGGTGAATAAGGTCCCGTTGAAATCCCCCCGTTTCGCCCGTTCGATAAAAGTACGTGTGTGATTAGGCACATCATCGTACAGGATGGCCTTCATAGTACCTACATTGGTTTTAATAACTACCGTTTTTCCAGCTTCTTGCGCCGAGGTGGCTACCACGCAAAGGAACAATGCTGATAAAATGTAATATATCCTTTTCATGAGATTTTAATTTAAAAGGTAAATATAGGTGTTATGTTGTAAAACACAAAGTAAATACCTAACTTCGCGTCTTTATTAATAGGTAATAAGATTTTTAAAGATTTTAGCATGGATTGGATAAACGATTTATTATGGGGAGAAGGTATCGGGCATTCTATCCTTTTACTATCTTTCGTGATTGCCGCCGGCATTCAGTTGGGAAAGATAAAGGTGTTTGGGATTTCGCTTGGGATTACCTTGGTGTTGTTTGTAGGTATTATTTTAGGGCATTTTGGGTTTACGGTTAACCACAATGTGATTCATTTCTTTAAGGAATTTGGATTGATCTTATTTGTTTATTCGGTAGGTATGCAAGTCGGGCCGGGTTTCTTCTCGTCTTTTAGGCAGGGGGGAATCACGTTGAATATGCTTGCCTGTGGAATTGTCTTCCTTGGCGTGGCTACGGCTTTGGTATTGCATTTCGTGACAGGTATTCCGATGCCTACGATGGTGGGTATTTTATCGGGGGCGGTGACGAATACCCCCGGATTAGGTGCGGCTCAGCAGGCTTATTCCGATATGTACGGGGTTTCTGATAATACGATCGCCTTGGGTTACGCCGTGGCTTATCCGCTGGGCGTGATCGGTATTATTCTTTCGATCATTTTCGTACGTTACGTATTCCGTGTGAATTTCGATAAGGAGAATGACGATTTGAATAAAGAGGATGCCTCGCATACGAATGAGGCGAAACCGATCTCGCTGGTCGTAAAGAACCCTGCGGTTTTCGGTAAGACGGTAGGGGAGTTATCCGGTTTGATGGATCATCTGGATTTCGTGATTTCCCGTGTATGGCGTAATGATAACAAGCAGATCGAGATCGCTTCCGCCGGTACGATCTTGAATGAGGATGATAAGATTTTCGTGATCACGACAGATCAAGATGCCGAGTCCGTAAAGACATTCATCGGCGAGGAGATCGATATGGAGCGCAAGCAATGGATTCGTATGGAGAGCCAGTTTATCAACCGCCGTATCTTGATCACGAAACCGGAGTTGAACGGTAAGAAGCTGGGACAGTTGAAACTGCGTAAATTATATGGTATCAATATCACCCGTATCAACCGTGCGGGCGTGGACTTGGTCGCTACGCCGGGCCTGACGTTGCAAGTGGGTGACCGTGTGAATGTGGTGGGTACCGAAACCGCTGTCTCCAATGTGGAGAAGGTATTGGGTAACTCCATGAAACGCTTGAACGAGCCGAATTTGATCACGATCTTTATCGGCATTGCCCTCGGTATTGTCTTGGGTAGTATTCCTATTACGTTCCCGGGCATTCCGCAACCGGTTAAGTTAGGTTTGGCGGGAGGTCCGCTGATCGTGGCGATCTTGATTAGCCGTTTTGGTTACCGTTATAAGCTGGTTACCTATACGACCCAGAGCGCTAACTTGATGTTGCGTGAGATCGGTATCACCCTCTTCCTCGCTTGCGTGGGTATCAGTGCCGGCGATGGTTTTGTGGATACGATCGTGAACAACGGCGGATTCGCTTGGATCGGTTACGGTTTCATTATCACGACGGTTCCTTTACTGATCATCGGTTGTGTAGGCCGCTATTTCTATAAGATCAATTATTTCACCTTAATGGGCTTGATCGCCGGTAGTACGACGGATCCGCCCGCTTTGGCTTACTCGAACGCTACGGCTGGAAACGACGCTCCTTCCGTAGGTTACGCAACGGTATACCCATTGACCATGTTTTTGCGGGTGCTTACGGCGCAATTATTGATCTTGTTCTTCGCTTGATGCGGTAGTTATAATGGTGCCGTCTTACACGTATACCGGCATTGCCTCACACGTATATCGACGTAGGCCTATGCGAACGTAGGCGTGAGGCGATGTCGGTATACGTGCTGGATGGAGTTGACGCCGGGGAAAATAAAAAGCATAGATGTATTAAATTTACCAGTTTAAAAGGCAATGTTATTCGTAGCATTGCCTTTTTTGTTAGCTTTGTGGGAGTATAATCTAATTAATATCGTGAAAAGAATGAGTGTAGTCAAGAAAAACGCTTATATCGGAGTGGATTTAGGGGGGACGAATATGCGTGCCGGCCGTATCGCAGGGGATCGATTAGTGGCTCAGGGGAACGCCCCGACTCCCCAGGACGCCGCGGATTGTGGGGAGACATTGGAGGCTTTGATAGAGGTGATCCGTTCCGTGTGGGACGAGGGCGTGGTAGCTATCGGTATCGGTGTGCCGAGCGTGGTGGATCGTGAGAAGGGGATCGTATATAACGTAGTGAATATCCCGCATTGGGAAGAGGTACATTTGAAGGAGATCTTGGAGGCTCGCTTCTCCGTGCCGGTTTATGTGGATAACGACGCGAATTGCTTCGCTTTGGGTGAGCGTATCTTTGGCGACGGAAAGACGGTTGATAACTTCGTGGGCCTCACCTTGGGTACAGGCTTGGGGGGTGGAATTATCCAGAAAGGCAAGCTGCTGGCCGACGCTAATTGTGGCTCGGGAGAGTTTGGCATGATTCCCTACCAAGGACAGATCTTGGAATATTTCTGTAGCGGTTCCTATTTCATGAACGTATGGGGCGTGGATGGGAAGGAGATGTACACCCGTGCGATGCGGAAGGACGAGCAGGCGCTGGAGGCTTATCGGCAGTTGGGCGTACATGTGGCCGCCGCTATCAAGATCGTGGTATTGACGGTAGATCCGGAGATGATCGTCTTCGGAGGCTCGGTGACCTCCGCCCATGAGTTGTTTGAGGAGAGCATGTATGAGGACTTGAAGGATTTCGCTTATCCGAACTCTATCAAGAACTTGAAGATACGTTTCTCTAAGCTGGAGAATCCGGGGCTATTCGGTGCCGCTTCCCTTTGTTATTAAATAAAGACGGATAATTTATAGTTTACTTAAATCTTATTCATACCATGAGACATGTATTTTGTAGGAAGATCGTTTTCCTTTTGGCCGCTTTACTGGTTGTATGTGGCATGTCGGCCCGTAAGCCGATCAAGACGTTATTAATAACGGGGCAGAATAACCATAATTGGCAGGTGAGCCACGTGGTGCTTAAACAGATATTGGAGAACTCGGGACGCTTCTCCGTGGATTTCGCGGTCTCTCCGGAGGCGGGGAAGGATATGTCCGGCTTTGTCTTGGATTTTAGTCCTTACGAGCTGGTGGTGCTGGATTATAATGGGGATGCTTGGCCGGAAGAGACAAACCGTCGTTTCTTGGAATATGTGCAAGGAGGTGGTGGTGTCGTGATCTATCATGCCGCTGATAACGCCTTCGTGAACTGGCCGGAATACAATAAGATTTGTGCCTTGGGCGGTTGGGAGAACCGGGATGAGAAAGCGGGACCCTATGTATATTGGAGCGATGGTAAGTTGATAAAGGATAGCTCGGCGGGCGTGGGTGGCTCTCATGGCAAGCAGCATGAGTATGTGCTGAATGCCCGGAACCATGAGCATCCGATCATGAAGGGGCTGCCGAATAAATGGAAACATGCGCAGGATGAGTTATATGATCGTATGCGTGGCCCGGGAAATATAAAGGATTGCTTGTATACGGCTTATTCGGATAAGGAGACCGGAGGTTCCGGCCGTGAGGAGCCGTTGATCTTTACGGTTGATTATGGGAATGCCCGTATATTTCATACGATGTTAGGGCACGCGGGGGAAACGGTAGAGAATTGTCCGGCTATGCAATGCGCCGGCTTCCAGATTACCTTGTTAAGAGGTGCGGAATGGGCCGCTACCGGCAAGGTAACCCAAAAGGTTCCCGCTGATTTCCCGACGGAAAAACAAGTATCTAATCGGAGTAATTATAAGCGGTGATACATGGTTTATTAGAATGCCCATTGTAAGCTCCTTATGATGGGCATTCTAGCAAGCTAACAATGGGCATTCTAAGGAGCTTACGATGGGCATCGTGCTATTTTGCTGAATCCTCGTGCGATAGATAGCCGTCGCTTAATGTGAATTGAGGATCTTGATCCGCCAGAAAGCGGATGGCCGTGAGGATTTTCTCTTGAGGGAAAGGTAATTTCTCAATAAGTTCTTTCACGGGGATAGGGGATTCCCCGGCCAATATCTTTATGAGACTTTCACGGATAGCGTTGAATTCCCAATTCATAAGCTGTGATTCATGCTTCGATAGGCATACGTCGCAACAGCCACAAGGGGCGGAATCTTCCTCGCCGAAATAGGATAGGAGCATGCGGCTACGGCATACCCGCTCCTCGTTGATATATTCCAGCACCTTCTCGATCCGTTTCCCGAAACGCTCCTTGCGTTCCTCATACGCCGAGCGGGGTATGGAAAGGTATCGCTGTTCCTCCCGGGTCTGGGTATAGATAATCAACGGGGTTTTCTTATGCGGGATGTAGTTTACGATCCGGTATCTGGATAAACCTACCAAGGTCTCATACACCTCGTGAGGTGTCACTCTCGCACGGGTGGCGATTACGCTCTCATCTATATAAACATAATCTGCGAATAACCCGGTGTAAGAACGCAAGATTGTCTGAATCACCTCATCCGTTCGCTTGTTCTCACTTAAATACCTGTAAAGCTCGTCACGGGTAGCCGTGAACATCAGGCGGGAAGCGTTGTCCACCTCCTCCGTATACTCGATATAGCCCGATAGCCCAAGGATCTTCAAGGCATGATGCGCTTGCAATAAAGAGAACTTATAAGCGGAACAAAAATCCGTTAACGAGAAATCGTGTACCGTGTCTAGCCCGTACCCTACGGCGATCTGGTAATAATTACCCAACGCCTCATAGACCCGGTAGATAAACTCCTTGTCCGGAAACTCATCCGCCAGCCGTTTCTTTAGCTTGGCGCTATCCGTGGAGGAACAAAGAGCCACGGCGAAGGCTTTCTTCTCATCACGCCCCCCGCGTCCGGCCTCTTGATAATATTCCTCCAACGATCCCGGCATATCCATATGCACGACCAATCGTACGTCCGGCTTATCGATACCCATACCAAAAGCGTTGGTCGATACGATTACCCGGCACTCGTTGTTTTTCCAACGGGCCTGACGCAGTTCTTTCTCGTCACGGTTTAATCCGGCATGGAAGAAATCGGCGGAGATACCCGCCTGTTGCAGCATGACGGCGATCTCCTTGGTGCGTTTCCGATTGCGGACATATACGATGGCCGTACCCGGAACTTTTCCCAATATATAAACGAGTGTATTTAACTTATCTTCCGTCTTCCGGACAATATAAGCCAGATTTTTGCGGGCGAAGCTCTTTTGAAATACGTTCTTCTCCTTGAACCGCAGACGCTCTTGTATGTCATTCACCACTTCCGGGGTAGCCGTGGCGGTCAAGGCTAATACCGGAACACCCGGCAATAAGTCCCGGATCTCAGCGATATTGAGGTAAGAAGGACGGAAATCATATCCCCATTGCGAGATACAGTGACTCTCGTCGATTACCAGCAGACAAACCTGCATGGCCTCCATCTTGACCCGGAAAATATCCGTACTAAGCCGCTCCGGGGAGACATATAAGAACTTATACCCCCCGAAGATGCAATTCTCCAGTTGCGTGATAATCTCTTGCCGGCTCATGCCCGAATAAATAGCCGTAGCCTTGATGCCGACCCGGCGTAAGTTCTCCACTTGGTCTTTCATCAAGGCGATCAAGGGAGTGACGACGATGCAAATCCCCTCCATCGCCAATGCCGGCACCTGAAAGGTGATGGATTTACCACCACCCGTAGGCATCAGCCCAAGCGTATCTTTTCCGGCACAGACGGAATGGATAATATCCTCCTGCAAGGGGCGAAAAGCAGGGTATCCCCAATACTTCTCTAATATCTTATGGTAGACGTCCACCTGTCCTCCTCATATATCGTCGGGTTTGATGTCTTTGATCATCAGCTGGATAGAGGTGTTGCCGTTGTAGGTGTTCTCCTCCACCGTGTAACAGATGTTGAAAGGCTTCATACCCTTGATATGGTCGTTGTGCCTGTGCATGCCGAAAGCGATGGCGTGCATGGGGGTGCTTGAGTTTCCGTCGATCAATTCCAGCTTGAGATGCTCCAGTTCCTTACCCACGAGCTTACTGGTGCCGTAGTCCTTTACGCCAAGCGAGCAGAATACAGGCTTCTGGTTGTCCGGTCCGAACGGGCTCATCTTCTTTAGGTCGTTCACGAACTTCTGGTTGATCTCTTTCAAATCCAAGATAGCGTCGATATCGATCTGTGGGATCATCTGTTCCGGTATGATCTCCTCGGATGCGATCTTCAAGAAACGCTCGGTGAATGCCTCTAGGTTCTCCTCCCGAAGGGAAAGCCCGGCGGCGTAGGTATGTCCCCCGAAATTCTCCAATAAATCCCGGCAGCTCTCTATCGCCTTGTAAATATCGAAACCCGTTACGGAACGTGCCGATCCGGTGATCAACTCGGACGATTTGGTAAGAACGACCGCCGGACGGTAATACTTCTCGGTCAAACGGGACGCTACGATACCAATCACGCCTTTGTGCCATCCCGGGTTATACACCACGATCGCCTTCCGGTCATCCATGTTCTCTACTTCGTCGATGACAGCGTTCGCCTCGTCGGTGATCTTCTTGTCCAATTCCCGGCGTTCCTCATTATATTGGTTGATGCTCTCGCTCTTCTCCCGGGCACTGGCGCTATCCTTGGACAGTAGCAGTTCCACCGCCTCCTTCCCGTTCATCATACGGCCGGAAGCGTTGATACGGGGACCGATCTTGAATACGATATCACTGATCGTGATCTCCTTTCCGGTCAATCCGCAGATATCGATGATCCCTTTCAGCCCGAGGCTGGGGTTGCTGTTCAATTGCTTCAGCCCGTAATAGGCGAGGATGCGGTTCTCTCCCGTAATCGGGACGATATCCGAGGCGATACTGACCGCCGTCAGTTCCAACAACTTCTCCAGATCCGAGAACGGGAAATTATTACTCTTGGCGAACGCCTGCATGAACTTGAATCCCACTCCGCAACCCGATAAATGCTCATACGGATAGATAGAATCCGAGCGCTTGGCATCCAATACGGCGACAGCGTCCGGCAAAGTGGCGTCTGGCATATGGTGGTCGCAAATAATAAAGTCGATACCTTTCTCCTTGGCGTACTCGATCTTCTCGATCGCTTTGATACCGCAATCCAGCGAGATAACCAGCGACACGCCGTTCTCGGCGGCATAATCGATACCCTTGTAAGAGATACCGTACCCCTCGTCGTATCGATCTGGGATATAGAAATCCAAGGTAGACGAGTAAGGTCTTAAATACTTGAAGACGAGCGATACCGCTGTCGTTCCATCCACGTCGTAATCGCCGTAGATCAAAATCTTTTCTTTATTCCCCAAGGCTTTGTTCAAGCGCCTCACCGCCTTATCCATATCCGGCATAAGGAACGGGTCGTGCAAATCGTTCAAGCTGGGTTTAAAGAATTTCTTCGCCTCTTCGATCGAAGTGATACCTCGTTGAACGAGCAAGAGACAGATCACCGGGCTGAATCCTAATTCAGCCACCAATTGGTCTCTCTTATGTAACTCTTCTTCTGATGGGGTTTGAAAGTTCCATTTGTTAATCATTATATATTGTTTTTTTCTTTTTTGCTTGCCTGATACTACGGATACCTTGTCATCCTTAATCTACCGTATGACAAAGGCGAGATTTCCGCAATATATTTCAACCCGTAAAGTTAGAAATTAAATATGGTATATCCGGTATGGCTTAAAGAAAATAGTTTTTTTGTTATTATTTTTTTGAAGTAGGAGAATGATTCGTACATTTGCCTAAATATTATAAAATACAATGACGGAAGATATTAAAAAAGCTTGCGAAGTAATGGCCGCAGGCGGCATAATACTTTATCCTACAGACACTATCTGGGGAATTGGTTGCGACGCTACCAATGAAAAAGCCGTACAAAGAGTGTACGAGCTAAAGCGAAGGGCAGACAATAAGGCTATGTTGGTCTTGATGGACAGCGAGGCTAAATTGGATAGGTACGTGTCGGATGTTCCCGATATCGCTTGGGATTTGATTAGCGTGTCTGATAAGCCGTTGACCATCATTTACTCAAGTGCCAAGAACTTGGCGACAAATCTATTGGGAGCCGATGGTAGCGTGGGTATCCGCATCACGAACGAGATCAAATCGGCAGTAGACTATATCGTCGGCTATCGTCAGGACGATATGAGCAAGGCCGCTCCGTCCGGCATTATCAAGCTAGGAGCCGGTGGGCTTGTGCAGGTAATTAGATAAGGATGAAGAAAAGCGTACAAGCCGGAAAATATATTGTCTCGGATTTTATAGCGTCGTCGGTAGTCTGGTTATTATTTAACCTGATACGCTATGAGGAGGTGGCGGTGTATGAAGGGTTTGATACCGTCGGGGCCTTTTTGCTGCATATCCCCTCGTTGAAGGGGCAGCTATTGATCCCGTTTTTCTGGTTCGTATTATATTGGTTTTCCGGTTATTATAATAAACCGTTCGGTAAGTCGAGGCTTACTGAGTTGTTCTCTACCCTTGGGAGCGTGTCGATCGGTGTCGTGATCTTGTTTTTTGCCTTATTGCTGAATGACTTGCCCCGTTCCTATCATGTGTATTATGATATGTTTTTCTCTTTATGGGGATTACAGTTTGTCTTGACGTATATTCCCCGGTTATTGATTACGCAGGCCGGGTTACGGAAGATAAAGTGCAGGGAATGGGCGTTGAACGTATTGATGATTGGGGCGGGGAAGAAGGCGGCGTGTATTGCCGACGACCTGTATGGGTTGGGTTATAATATCGTCGGTTTTGTCTCCGATGGTACGGAGAAAAAAGGCGGGGTCGCCGGAGATCGTGTGATCGGTAGGCTGGAATCTTTGCCGGTGATTGTAGAGGAGAAAAAGGTGGATGAGCTGGTTGTCGCCTTGGAGACGGTGGATAATAGCCGTTTGATGGATATCCTGTATTCGTTATATTGCTATAAACGGCCGATCAAGATATTGGCGGATAAATCCAGTTCATTATCGCAAGTAAAGATCAAGGCGATAAAGGGCGTTCCGCTGGTGGACGTGACGGATAACAACTTCTTGCCCATCGAGCAGAATGTAAAGCTCTTTATGGATAAGATGTTATCTCTGATTTTCTTGGTGCTCTTATCTCCCTTGTTCCTGTATATCGCTTGGCGGGTGAAGCGGGATTCCCCCGGCCCGGTGTTTTTCAGTCAGGAACGGATCGGATACATGGGCGAGCCTTTCATGATCTATAAGTTTCGTACGATGTATACGAACGCCGAGGAAGAAGGTCCGTTGCTCTCTTCCGAGGACGATTCCCGTATCACTCCCTTCGGACGGGTGATGCGGAAATACCGCTTGGACGAGTTACCGCAGTTCTGGAACGTGCTGAAAGGGGATATGTCGCTAGTTGGCCCCCGTCCGGAACGTAAATATTTCATCGAGCGGATCGTGAGGAAAGCCCCCTTCTACTATCTGCTGCATAACGTACGTCCGGGAATCACCTCGTTGGGTATGGTGAAATATGGATATGCCGGCAGTGTGGATGAGATGATCGAGCGCTTGGAATATGATATATTATACTATGAGAATATGTCCTTGATTCTGGACATAACGATTCTCATTTATACAGTTAAAACAGTGTTTACAGGTAAAGGTATTTAAAATGGCTAACGAAGGGTTATTCTATAAATTGTTGTTATGGCGGGAAAAGCGCATCAAGGAGAAGCATTTTATCCTTATTATCAGCTTTATCGTGGGAATTTGCACAGCTGCGGCCGCTATCATATTGAAACAATTGATCCATTTCATACAACATGTATTGACGGGTAATTTCAGTGCTGATGGCGTGAACTATCTCTATTTGCTTTATCCGGTGATCGGTATCTTGTTGGCCGGCTTGTTCGTGAAATATATCGTGCGTGACGATATCGGCCATGGGGTGACGAAGATCTTGTATGCCATCTCGCAACGAAAGAGCCGTATCAAGCCGCATAATACATGGACGTCTATCGTAGCCAGTTCCGTGACGATCGGCTTTGGTGGATCGGTCGGGGCGGAGGCTCCTATCGTATTGACAGGGGCGGCTATCGGTTCTAATCTGGGACGGGTGTTCAGGATGGAGCAGAAGACGTTGATGTTGCTCGTGGGATGTGGTGCCGCCGGAGCGATCGCCGGTATCTTCAAGGCGCCTATCGCCGGGTTGGTGTTCGTGATCGAGGTATTGATGCTGGACCTTACGATGACTTCCGTGCTTCCTTTGCTGATCTCGTCGGTGACGGCGGCTACGATGTCTTATATCTTTACCGGTACCGAGGCCATGTTTAAGTTTTCTCAGACCGAGGCATTCGAGATCGAGCGTATTCCTTACGTGCTCTTGCTGGGTGTTTTTTGCGGATTGGTATCCCTTTATTTTACCCGTGTGATGAACAAGGTGGAAGGGATGTACCGGAAGTTGGGTACGTATTGGAAGAAGTTCATGTTGGGCGGCGTGATGCTGAGTATCTTGATATTCCTGTTCCCCCCACTATATGGTGAGGGCTATGATACGATCGGCTCGTTGCTGAACGGGCAGTTCTCGCATATCATGGACAAGAGTTTGTTTTACGATCTGAACGATACGTATTTCGGGGTCTTGATCTTCTTGACCTTGATCTTGCTTACGAAGGTATTCGCTTCCAGCGCCACGAATGCCGGAGGGGGTTGCGGTGGTATCTTCGCTCCTAGTTTGTATCTGGGCTGTATCGCCGGTTTTATCTTTGCGCATACGTCTAATTATTTCCCGTTCACGATGTATATCTCAGAGAAGAATTTCGCTTTGCTGGGTATGGCGGGCATTATGTCCGGGGTGATGCACGCTCCTTTGACCGGGGTTTTCTTGATTGCCGAGCTGACGGGTGGGTATGATTTGTTCCTCCCCTTGATGATCGTCTCGATCAGTTCCTATATCACGATCCTTATGTTCGAGCCTCATAGCATCTACTCCATGCGTTTGGCGCAGAAAGGCGAGTTGCTGACGCACCATAAGGATAGGGCGGTGCTTACCTTGCTACGGGCGGATAGCGTGATCGAGAAAGATTTCCAGATGGTGTCTCCGGAGATGACGTTGGGCGATATGGTAAAGGTCATTTCCCGAAGCGGACGTAACACCTTTCCTGTCGTGGACGAGCGGGGCGTGTTGCTGGGTATCGTCTTGCTGGATAATATCCGGAATATCATGTTCCGTCCGGAGTTGTATAATCGTTTCCATGTATCGAAGTTCATGGTTTCCGCCCCGGCCAAGATCGTAATCAACACGCCGATGGATCAGATCATGCAGACGTTTGATGATACGAAAGCGTGGAATCTTCCGGTGGTCGATGAGAATGGCCATTATATCGGCTTTATGTCGAAATCGAAGATATTTAATTCCTATCGGGAGGTATTGGTCGATAACTTTTCCGGGGACTAACTTGTTAAAAACAGATCCAATTTATTGTATATGAAGAAAGAGGATTTACGAATCGTATATATGGGCACTCCCGATTTCGCCGTGGAGAGCCTGCGTGCCTTGGTAGAAGGTGGATATAATGTGGTAGGTGTCATTACGATGCCGGATAAGCCAATGGGCCGTCATGGTAGCGTGCTTCAGCCGAGCGCTGTGAAGCAATATGCCGTATCGGTGGGTCTTCCGGTCTTGCAGCCAGAGAAATTGAAGGACGAGGCATTTTTAGAGGAACTGCGTGCCTTGCAGGCGGATTTGCAGATCGTGGTGGCGTTTCGTATGCTGCCGGAGGTGGTCTGGAATATGCCCCGTCTGGGAACTTTTAATCTGCATGCCTCCTTGCTTCCGCAATACCGGGGTGCCGCTCCGATCAACTGGGCGGTTATCAATGGTGATACGGAGACCGGCGTGACTACTTTCTTTCTTACGCATGAGATTGATACGGGTAAGATCATCCGTCAGAAACATCTGCCGATCGCTGATACCGACGATGTAGAAACCGTTCACGATGCCTTGATGGCGATGGGGGCGGGGTTGGTTACCGAGACCGTGGACTTACTGTTGGATGGAAAAACAGACGCTATCCCTCAAGAGGAGTTCTATAAGGATGCCGCCGAGTTGCGTCCGGCCCCGAAGATATTCAAAGATACCTGTCATATCGATTGGAACCAACCGGTGAAGAAGATCTATGATTTCGTCCGTGGGCTTTCTCCTTATCCTGCCGCTTGGACGGAATTGATCTCAGCGGATGGCAAACGTATGGTCTTGAAGGTTTACCAGACGGAGAAGCGTCCGGCAACGCATAACTTCCCGGTAGGTTCTATCCATACAGATCATAAATCGTATATCGATGTGGCCGTGAAGGATGGTTTCCTTCGATTGCATTCCTTGCAACTTGCCGGAAAGAAACGGATGAATATAACGGACTTCTTGAACGGTTTCAAGCAAATCGCAGAATATACGGTTGGCTGATGAACGGGACGAGACGTATCATATACATTACGTTAGGAACATTTTTTCTCATATTGGGAGCGATCGGCATCTTTGTCCCTTTGCTCCCGACCACTCCTTTTTGGTTACTGACTTGTTGGTTTTATGTCCGTAGCTCGGAGAGACTTTATAACCGGGTGATGAGCAATCGTTATTTCGGGCCGCATATTAAGGGCTTTGTGGAAGATAAGGCTATTCCTTTGCGTTCCAAGATTATCACGATCGCTATCATGTGGCTATCTACGATCATTACTTCCCTTTTGCTAGTCGGCTATTGGTGGGTGAAAGCTTTGTTAGGGCTTATCAGTATCGGGGTCTCATGGCATATCCTCTCTTATCCTACTAAAAAAGAATGAGATAACCTGTTCATCCATAGGATTACTGGGGTTATCTCTCTTTTATCGCTTTCTATCGTAGCCTTACTACTTTATCGGTCTTCTTTCAAGGCCTCTTCCAAGCTGATTCCTAGAGCTTCAGCTACTCCCTTACCGTAAGCAGGGTCTGCCTTGTAGCAATTGCGTACGTGGCGTTGCTTGATGAACAGTTGGGCGTTACCCATCGCACGGGCGGTATTTCCGAATAATAACTGTTGCTCTTCTGGCGGCATCAAACGGAATAAGGCACCCGGTTGGCTGTAATAATCATCATCATACTCACGCTCGTTGTAATTATAAACATCCCCGTGTACTTTCAAAGGCGGTTCCTTCTTCTCGGGAGAGTCTTTCCATTCGCCGAAGCTGTTAGGTTCGTAACCCTTTGCAGCTCCATAGTTTCCGTCTACACGCATCGCTCCGTCACGGTGATAGGCATGGAACGGACAGCGGGGCTTGTTCACTGGGATCTGCTCTAGGTTCACGCCAAGGCGGTAACGCTGGGCGTCGCCATAAGAGAATAGACGACCTTGTAACATCTTGTCTGGGGAGAAGCCGATACCTTCGACAGTATTCATCGGGTTGAATGCGGCTTGCTCCACGTCTTGGAAATAATTCTCCGGATTACGGTTCAACTCGAGAATACCGACATCCATTAACGGGAAGTCCTTATGCGGCCATACTTTCGTGAGGTCGAACGGGTTGATCGGATAGGTCTCGGCCTGCTTCTCAGTCATCAATTGGATCTGGAATTTCCATTTCGGGAAGTCCCCACGCTCGATACTCTCGAACAAATCACGCTGATGGGATTCACGATCCTTGGCGATGATCGCAGCCGCTTCCTCGTCACTCAAGTTCTTGATACCTTGCAGGGTTCTGAGATGGAACTTCACCCAGATACGTTCGTTCTTATTGTTGATAAAACTGTACGTATGGCTACCGAAACCATGCATATGTCGATAAGAGTAAGGAATGCCGCGAGAACTCATCGTAATCGTTACTTGATGCAGGGCCTCGGGAAGCAAAGTCCAGAAATCCCAGTTGTTATCCTCGCTTCGTAGATTCGTTTTCGGGTCACGTTTGACCGCATGATTCAAGTCCGGGAACTTTAGGGGATCACGCAAGAAGAATACGGGGGTGTTGTTGCCTACCAAGTCCCAGTTACCCTCCTCTGTGTAGAATTTCATGGCGAATCCACGGATATCACGCTCTGCGTCGGCTGCTCCGCGCTCTCCGGCTACGGTGGAGAAACGGACAAAGCAGTCAGTTTTCTTGCCTACCTCGCTGAAAATAGCCGCTTTCGTATACTTTGTGATATCATGTGTAACGGTAAAGGTACCGAATGCGCCGGAACCTTTGGCGTGCATGCGTCTTTCTGGGATCACTTCACGGTCGAAGTGCGCTAGCTTCTCAATGAACCAAGGGTCTTGTAATACCATCGGGCCACGTGGCCCCACTGTTTGTACGTTCTGATTGTCCGCAACAGGGCGCCCGTTGGCGGCAGTTAGTTTTTTGTCTTCCATAACTTTAGTTTTTATGTCGCAATAAAGAATTTTAGATAAAGTAATCTTTAAATAAAACTGTTTAGAAACAACAATTGTTTTTAACTTCCTAACAAAAATAAGATGTTGTTAGACAGTTGTCAAATAGTTAATATCTATAAATATATAGACGGGTAGTAGAAACTCAGTGGGGATAGGCGCATGAGTTATAAAAGTATCTTAGTTTCATCGCCCCATACACCTAAGATACTTCGCCAATGAACTTAGGATACTTTCTCTATGAAACTAAGATACCTTGTTTAAAAGGTATGGATACAAAAAAGCGGTTGTCTGGTAAGATGCCAAGCAACCGCGGTATGGTTTGAAAAAATCAAATGTTCACCTTCCCGGTAAAATGGGGTGTTACTTATTTATTGTAACCCCATTTCGTTAACTCCGACTGACCGATAGCAGCGAGTGATCTCAAGCAGCTATCCAAAAAATGTCTAATAAAACTTTTCATAGCTCATTTTCTTTTTAATTAATAAATCTGTGCCTTTCGAACGTTCTAAATCTCACATAACTTTTGAAGTCCGAGTAACGAATGAATTGAAAACCTAAACCTTTAACCTTTTAACCTATTACTAACCTAATCCCGGACTTCTGATAACCTTAACCTAAACCTTCCTCTTTTTCATCGTGAGGTTTACCACATGCGGTAAACCCAAATTGTCCAAGGTTGAAACCCTAGCAAATCGATGTAACGTTTAAACAATCTCTTTACCATATTTGCTTTACAATTATGTTTTACGACACAAATATACGGCGTTATTCCATACGTGGTATGTTTTATAGCATGTTTTTTGCGGATTCCTATGTTTTCTTGATCTATGATAAAAAAAGCGGGAATCAGATTCATATAATGATAGTATTTGAACGTTTGGCATGTCTATTGTGTTACCATGCCATTGCGTTTCTATTTCTATTTGCTACATTTGCGGAGCTAAATGTAAGATAATGTAATATATATGAGTAGAAAAGAGGAGTACAAAGAGAAGAATCTATTGTATTTGGACGAGATCGCTTCGGAAGAGGGAATCCGGACATTACCGTGTGGTATATTATATAAGGTAATACAAGCGGGTACAGGCAAAGTCTCTCCTAATCGGGAAAGCGTAGTTTCCGTACATTATAAAGGAACGTTGATTAACGGAAGGGAATTTGATAACTCATGGAAACGGGGTTGCCCGGAAGCCTTTCGCTTGAACCAAGTGATTGAAGGCTGGCAATTGGCTCTTCAAGAAATGCGGGTAGGGGATAGATGGATAA
>ENA-UEPJ01001990-UEPJ01001990.1-human-gut-metagenome-genome-assembly--contig:-NODE-1990-length-22651-cov-5.621999_pt1 | contig 22651 bp, 18 predicted proteins | sample MGYA00242890_ERZ507896 | MGnify/ENA primary metagenome ERZ507896 (study PRJEB26167, sample SAMN06115508) | human gut metagenome | host: Homo sapiens | place: China:Qinghai | collected 2015-08-20... | reverse complement strand
CCCCCTTCTCTGATCGCAGTACTGGTGGGAAGTGCCATGGTTGCACTACTTAACATGAATGTAAATACGATCGGAGATCTGTATGAGATTTCCAATAAGCTTCCGTCAATTTCTCTGCCCGCCTTCAGCCTGAAGACGGTACAGAACGTCCTGCCGGATGCTTTTACCATCGCGATTCTGGCTGCCATTGAGTCATTGCTTTCCTGCGTGGTAGCGGACAGTATGGTGAACAGCAGACATCGTTCCAATATGGAACTGATCGCCCAGGGCGCCGGCAACATTACTTCCGCATTGTTCGGTGGGATCCCCGCCACCGGAGCCATTGCGAGAACTGCTGCCAATGTGAAAAACGGCGGACGTACCCCCATTGCCGGTATGGTGCATTCCGTGACACTTTTGTTGATCCTGGTAGTACTGATGCCTTATGCGGCACTGATTCCCATGCCCACTATTGCAGCCATTCTGTTCATGGTGGCTTACAATATGTGCGACTGGCGTAAATTCATAGGTCTGTGCAAGACCGCACCCAAGAGTGACATTATCGTTCTGGTGACCACATTTGTACTGACTGTCGTATTTGATCTGGTAGTAGCGATAGAGGTAGGTATTTTACTGGCGGCCATTCTGTTCATGAAGCGTATGAGCGATGTGACGGAAGTGGAAGGCTGGAAATATGTGGATGATGAGGATGATGCGGACAGCCTGTCCTTAAGAGTCGTACCTCACAATACCATGGTCTATGAAGTGAGTGGCCCCTTATTCTTCGGCGCAGCGGACAAGATCCTCAAGATCACGCTGGATGAGAAGATGAATTGTCTGGTACTGCGTATGCGCAGCGTGAGCGCTATCGATGCCACAGCTATGCATAATCTGGAACAGCTATATACAGACTGCAAGAAGAAAAATATCCAGATCATTCTGTCCCATGTAGGGGAACAGCCCATGCACGTCATGGAGAAGAGCGGTTTCTTGGACAAGGTCGGCAGAGAGAATGTGTGTGCGCATATTGATGATGCACTGGAGCGCGCCGCACGGTTGGGATAAGGGGCAAAAACTATCATTTGTGGACGGGTTCTTTAATTTACAACCTCAATATTTTGTGCTAAGATAGATGCGGATACGCAAGCTTTTGCGTGTCCGCTTTGTCGTGTATTCTTTTACAGAACAGGAGAAAATCATGGCTGAATTGACACCAATGATGCAAAAATATATGGAGACCAAGGAGCAGTATAAGGACTGCATCCTTTTTTATCGCCTGGGAGACTTTTATGAAATGTTCTTTGACGATGCTATAGTAGCATCCAAAGAGCTGGAAATTGCACTGACCGGAAAAAGCTGTGGACTGGAGGAACGTGCTCCTATGTGTGGTATTCCCTATCATGCGGTGGAGACATATCTGGCCAGACTGGTCAGCAGGGGCTATAAAGTAGCCATCTGCGAACAGGTGGAGGACCCAAAGCTGGCAAAGGGACTGGTGAAGAGAGAGGTTATCCGTGTGGTGACCCCGGGGACCAACCTGGATGTCCAGTCGTTGGAAGCCAGCAAGAACAATTACCTGATGTGCATTGCCTATACCTCGGATGGAATCGGCATTTCCGCAGCGGATGTCACTACCGGAGATTATTATGTGACAGAGGTAGAAGACCTGCGGAAACTGAAGGACGAACTGATGAAATATGAGCCCTCGGAGATCATCTGCAATGAGGCCTTTCTGGTCAGCGGATATGATGTGGAGGACTTGAAGTCCCGGTTACATATGTCGGTCAGCTCACTGGAGTCTCACATGTTCGATGATGACGGCTGCCGGCGGATCCTTATGAGACATTTTAAGGTGAATACTCTGATCGGCCTCGGTGTTGAGGAATTTCCTACAGGAATTCTGGCAGCAGGAGCATTACTGCAATATTTATATGATACCCAGAAGACGGATCTGGAACATTTTACTCATATTTCTCCCTATCTTACCAGCAAATACATGCTGTTGGACAGTTCCACCAGAAGAAATCTGGAACTGACAGAGACACTGCGGGAAAAGCAGAAGAGAGGGTCTCTGTTGTGGGTACTGGACAAGACGAAGACGGCCATGGGCGGCAGATTGCTGCGAAACTATATTGAGCAGCCTCTGATTGATAAGGAAGAAATGGAGAAACGCCTGGATGCAATCCAGGAACTGAATCAGGATTCCATCTCCCGGGACGAGATCAGAGAGTACCTGAATCCGGTTTACGATCTGGAACGACTGCTCAGCAAAGTAACTTATAAGACGGCAAACCCCAGAGATCTGATCGCTTTTCGTAACTCTCTGCAGATGCTGCCGCCTATCAAGACGGTGTTGGCGGGCTTCCAGAAAGAGGAGTTGGCAGCCATCCGGGAAGAAATCGATGGACTGGAGGACATTTATCAGCTGATTGACGAGGCAATCGTTGAGGAACCGCCCATATCTATTCGTGAAGGCGGAATGATCAAGGATCAGTTCGATGAGACTATAGATCATCTGCGTGCAGCCAAACATGACGGCAAACAATGGCTGGTCCAGCTGGAGGAAGAAGACAGAGAACGTACCGGAATCAAGAATCTCAAAATCAAAAAAAATAATGTGTTCGGCTACTTCTTTGAGGTGACCAATTCCTACAAGGATCTGGTGCCGGAGGATTATATCCGCAAGCAGACCCTTGCCAATGCGGAGCGGTATACCACACCGAGATTAAAAGAACTGGAAGATACGATCTTAAATGCGGAGGACAAGCTTCAGACACTGGAGTATGATATTTTCTGCAGAATCCGGGATACCATCGCACAGGAACTGGTACGTATCCAGAATACTGCCAAGGCGCTTGCAAAGCTGGATGTTTATGCATCCCTGTCCCTGGTGTCTGAGCGCAATCACTATGTACGCCCGAAGTTAAATGAAAAAGGTGTCATTGATATCAAGGATGGCAGACATCCTGTGGTGGAACAGATGATCACTAATGACATGTTCATTGCCAACGACACCTATCTGGATAATGGAAGTCATTGTATCAGCATCATCACCGGTCCGAATATGGCGGGAAAATCCACATATATGCGTCAGACGGCACTGATCGTGCTGATGGCACAGATCGGTTGTTTCGTGCCTGCCAGAAGTGCCAACATCGGCATTGTAGACAGAATCTTTACCCGTGTGGGTGCGTCGGATGACCTGGCCAGCGGGCAGTCCACGTTCATGGTGGAGATGAATGAGGTGGCGAATATTTTACGGAATGCCACATCCAAAAGTCTCCTGATCCTGGATGAGATCGGAAGAGGCACGTCCACCTTTGATGGCCTGAGCATTGCCTGGGCAGTGATCGAACATATCAGTAATCGAAAGCTTTTGGGAGCGAAGACACTGTTTGCCACCCATTATCATGAGCTGACCGAGCTGGAAGGCAAAATGAACAATGTCAACAACTACTGCATCGCAGTCAAGGAATGCGGAGACGATATTGTATTCCTGCGTAAGATCGTAAAGGGCGGTGCAGACAAGAGCTACGGTATCCAGGTGGCCAAACTGGCCGGTGTGCCGGATATGGTCATTGACCGTGCAAAAGAGATCGTGGAACAGCTGTCCGACAATGATATCACCGAAAAGGTGCAGAGTATCGCCATTGATAATAAGGGCGATGGGAAAGCAAAAAAACAGCCAAAATATGATGAAGTGGATCTGGCACAGATGTCTCTGTTTGATACGGTGACGGACGAGGATGTGCTGAAGGAACTGATGGAGATCGAAGTAACGACTCTGACACCGCTGGATGCACTGAATACTTTGTACCGCCTGCAGAATAAGTTAAAGAACCGCTGGAACGGCTAGAAAGCATAAGGGAGGAGATTTATGGGAATACATGTACTGGACTCCCGGACGATCGACAGGATCGCTGCCGGTGAGGTGGTGGAGAGACCAGCCAGTGTGGTAAAGGAACTGGTGGAGAATGCCATTGATGCCGGATCTACAGCAATCACGGTGGAGGCAAAGGAAGGCGGCATTGAATTCATCCGCGTGACGGATAACGGCTGCGGTATCGAGAGAGATCAGCTGCCTACCGCGTTCCTGCGCCATGCCACCAGTAAAATAGAGGATGCGGATGATCTGAACCATATTGCGAGTCTGGGATTCCGTGGTGAGGCTTTATCCAGTATCGCGGCAGTTTCCCGGGTGGAGATCATTACCAAGCGAAAGGAAAATCTCACGGGTACCCGCATGGTACTGGAAGGGGCGCGGGAGCAATCCATTGATGAAATCGGTGCACCGGACGGCACAACGTTCCTCATGCGGAACCTGTTTTTTAATACGCCGGTACGCCGGAAGTTCTTAAAACAGCCTGCCACAGAGGGCAGTTATATCACGGATCTGATGGAACATCTGGCATTGTCGAGACCGGATATTTCGTTTAAATTCGTACTGGGAAACCAGACCAGATTCCATACCTCCGGAAACGGTGACCTGCGGGAGGTAATTTACCGGATCTACGGCAGGGAGATTGCCGCAGAGCTGGTGCCTATCCAGATCGAAGAGAACGGCATCAAAGTCGAAGGATATCTGGGCAAACCGGTACTGGTGCGTTCCAACCGTAACTTCGAGATCTATTTTATCAACGGTCGTTTTATCCGCAGCGGTGTGATCGCCAAGGCTATCGAGGAAGGCTACAAGCAGTATCTGATGCAGCATAAGTTTCCACTGTGCGTACTGCATATCACCATGGATACGGAGACGGTGGATGTGAACGTACATCCTTCCAAAATGGATGTGCGGTTCTCTGACGGCATGGCATTTGCCAGAATGCTCAGTGAGAAGATCGCCATCACTTTGCGGAACCGGGAGATGATCCCGGATGCTTCTCTGGAGGATGAAAAGGCAATCCAGAAGAAAGAACAGGAAGAGAGAAGAGCTTCCTGGAAAGAACACACACCGGAAGTATTTGAAAAAAAGAGAGAAGAAAGCTATCGTGTCATGGAGGCAGCAAAATATGAAGCAGCTTCCAGGGACCGGAGAGAATTTATACAGAAACCTGTCTGGCAGGAAAATCATGCCGGGGTACAGACCAGTATCCGCAAGCCGGAGCTAATAGAGAACTCCACAGTGGGTGTTGCAGGAACTGTGACGGTGAAAAAAACGCAGGCCGTCCTGTACGGTAATACACCAGAAGTTTCCAAAGCAGTCAGCACCACAGCCGTACCGCAGGAAGATGATTTCTTCGTGGAGGCAGTGCCGCCGGAAAACAGGAAGAACCCGGTACAGGAACAGATGGCCACAACAACTGCTTCCGGACAGCCCACGGCATCGTCGCAGGATGCAGCTGCCGCCCCGGAACCGGAGATCAAAAATACCCAGCAGTTGAATCTGTTCGAGGAAAAACTGTTGTCCATGCAGAATCGCAGCCGTTACCGGATTATCGGTCAGGTCTTTGATACTTACTGGCTGATCCAGTTTGAAGACAAATTGTTCATCATTGACCAGCATGCGGCTCATGAAAAGGTAAAATATGAACGCCTGATGAAACAGTTTTATGAAAAGAGTGTGGTGTCCCAACGTCTGATGCCGGCGATTATTGTCAGCCTGACAGGGCAGGAGGAAAGCATTCTGCACACCTATGAGGATGCTTTTGCACAGCTGGGATTTGAGATTGATGCTTTCGGAGGCAACGAATATGCCCTCCGTAGTGTGCCAGTGGATCTCTACGGATGCAGTGAGAGGGAACTGTTCCTGGCAGTGCTGGATGAACTGTCCCAGGAGACCGGCAATCGCGGAAGTTTTCAGGTCATTGAGGAAAAGATTGCATCCATGTCCTGCAAGGCGGCGGTCAAAGGAAATAACCGTCTGAGCTTTCAGGAGGCGGAGAAATTGATCGACGAACTTCTGACCCTGGATAATCCCTACAACTGTCCCCACGGCAGACCCACTATTATTACCATGACGGAGACAGATCTGGAGAAGAAATTTAAGAGGATAGTATAATGCGTTTACTGATCAAACAGAGAGTGTTTTCCTGGACAGATTCCTATGATGTCTATGATGAAAATGAAAATCCAAAATATTTTGTAAAAGCGGAGTTTTTCTCCCTGGGACACCAGCTGCATGTATACGACAGAAATAACCATGAACTGGGAGTAATCAGACAGCGGCTGCTTACCTTTCTTCCGGCCTTTGAAATCGAGATCGGTGGCCGGGTCCGTGGTGAAATCCGCAAACAGTTTTCTTTTTTCAAGCCCAGATATGAGATCGACTATAACGGCTGGCGCGTGGAGGGAGATTTTCTGGGATGGGATTATGATGTATACAATGGATGTAGCAGTATCATTCATATCTCCAAAGAACTGTTTCACTGGGGAGATACGTATACTATTAATTTCTCCGATCCACAGGATGAACTGGAGGGTCTGATGCTGGTCATCGCCATCGATGCAGCAAACTGTACCCAGAACAACGGATAGCAGGATAAAAAGAGTAAGGAAAAAATAATGTCGGTAATACAGAATAAAAAGAAACCACTGGTGGTCCTGACCGGGCCGACGGCGGTGGGAAAGACAAAACTGTCCATCGCGCTGGCAAAAGCCATAAACGGAGAAATCCTGTCGGCAGATTCCATGCAGGTATATAAACATATGGATATCGGTTCTGCCAAGATCCGTCCGGAGGAGATGGAGGGGGTGCCCCATCATCTGATCGATATTCTGGAGCCCTGGGAAGAATTCAATGTAGTAGTGTTCCAGAAACATTGTCTGGAATGTATGGAGCAGATATATGACAGGAGCCATATCCCTATTCTGGTGGGAGGCACCGGATTTTACATTCAGGCGGTGCTTCGGGGCATTGATTTTACGGAAAACGAAGAGAACACCGAATATCGAAAAAAACTGGAACTTCTGGCAGAAGAACAGGGACCGGAGAGTCTGCATGAGATGCTGAAGAAGGTTGATCCCGTATCGGCGGAGAATATTCATGCCAATAATATCAAGAGAACCATCCGTGCTTTAGAATATTATGAACTGACAGGAGAACCGATCTCTGTACACAACGAGAGGGAAAAAGAACGGACAAGTCCCTATAATTTCAGCTATTTTGTGCTGACGGACGACCGGGAAAAGCTGTATGCACGGATCGAGGACAGAATCGATGAAATGATGTCACAGGGTCTGGTGGATGAGGTAAGACAACTGAAGGATATGGGATGCCGTAAGGGCATGACGTCCATGCAGGGACTGGGCTACAAGGAGATTCTGGAATATCTGGATGGAGAATGCAGCCTGGAAGATGCGGTCTATACCTTGAAACGGGATACCAGGCATTTTGCCAAGAGACAGCTGACATGGTTTCGCAGAGAGAGTGAAGTCACCTGGATCGACAAGGGCCGGTTTGATTATAACGAAGAGAAAATATTGGAATACATGATCAGAGAATTAGGAGAAAAAGAGATTTATGAGAAGCAGTAATGAAGAGATCTACCTGTCTATGGGAATCAGCAAGACCGTATATGATTACGGCTGCACCATTGAGAAAAGTTTAAGAGACCGCTTTGATGAAGTGGATAGTAACGCGGAATACAATCAGTTAAAGGTGGTAAATGCCATGCAGCAGCATCAGGTCAGTGAGGCCTGCCTGTTGGGCACTACCGGTTACGGCTACAACGATCTTGGAAGAGATACCCTGGAGGCTGTCTATGCAGCGACTTTCCATACGGAGGATGCACTGGTGCGCCCTCAGATCACCTGCGGCACGCATGCACTGGCATTGGCTCTGATGAGCAATTTAAGACCTGGAGACGAACTGTTGTCCCCGGTAGGCAAACCCTATGATACGCTGGAAGAAGTCATCGGTATCCGCCCGTCGAAGGGATCGCTGGCAGAATACGGTGTGACTTATCGCCAGGTGGATCTGCTGCCGGACGGAAGCTTTGATTACGATAAAATCCGTGAGAATATCAATGAGAAAACTCATCTGGTAACGATCCAGCGATCCAAGGGCTACCAGACCAGACCAACCCTGTCCGTACAGCGGATCGGCGAACTGATCGCCTTCATTAAAGGTATTAAGGCGGACGTGATCTGCATGGTGGATAACTGCTACGGAGAATTCGTGGAGACCATAGAACCTTCCGACGTGGGTGCGGATATGATCGTAGGATCTCTCATCAAGAACCCCGGAGGCGGACTGGCTCCTATCGGCGGATATATTGCCGGAAAGAAAGAATGTGTGGAAAATGCGGCATACCGTCTGACCTCTCCGGGACTGGGCAAGGAAGTCGGCGCTTCCCTTGGCATTTTGAAAGATTTTTATCAGGGATTTTTCCTGGCTCCCACGGTGACGGCGGGAGCACTGAAGGGTGCGATCTTTGCAGCCAATGTCTATGAAAAATTAGGTTTTGCGGTAGTACCGAACGGCAGTGAGAGCCGACACGATATCATTCAGGCAGTGACCTTCGGTCAGCCTGAGGGGGTTATCGGCTTCTGCCAGGGAATTCAGGCGGCGGCACCGGTAGACAGTCATGTGACACCGGAACCCTGGGATATGCCGGGATATGATGCACAGGTCATTATGGCAGCGGGAGCATTTGTTTCCGGTTCCTCCATTGAGTTGTCTGCGGACGGCCCCATCAAGCCTCCGTATGCAGTGTATTTCCAGGGCGGACTGACCTGGCAGCATGCCAAATTCGGTATTCTGAAATCCCTGCAGGTACTGGTACAAAAAGGTCTTGTGACGGAAGAACAGATCCGGAAAGCAATGTAGAACTACATTGAAAAATACGAATCCTGTAGAAAAAGCGCAAAATAAAATCTACTAAATTTGTGTACAGAAGAAGCTTTTTGTGATAGTATAAAAAGACGTATGGAAGACAGGCTCACGGGGAGACTGTTCAGCCATGGAGAGTACACAGAAGAAAGAAGAGGAACTACCTTGAAGAGAATTAATTGGGTTTTGATCGTCCTGGTACTGATCGGATTTGTGATCGGCAGATTTATAGGGACTTATTTCGACGGTACTTTTCTGAATTACGGACAGAATTTCGGCCTCAGCAGTCCAGTGGAACTGAATCTCGGTTTCATTATTCTGACTTTCGGGCTGGAGTTTAACATCACGATCGCCAGTGTGATCGGTGTGATCATAGCGTTCGTGGTATACCGTTTTATCCGTTAGGCAGCATACGTCGGAGCAGGCAGAAGGAGACTTATGCCCGAGAAGAATGTACAGGTAAATACAGACCGGGGACTTCCCTATGAGAGATTTCTGCAGTTCGGACCGGAGAATCTTACGGAGGCGGAATTGCTTGCGGTGATTCTGCGAACCGGGACGAAGGAGGATTCCGCGGTGGCGCTGGCTGAGAAGGTACTGGCATTGGCTACCTATCCGAGAGAAGGACTGCTGGGTCTGCATGATGTGAGTGTGGAAGAACTGATGGAGATCCGGGGCATCGGCATGGTGAAAGCGGTGAAACTAAAATGCATCGCCGAACTGTCCAACAGGATGAGCCGGGCCAAAGCCAGAGAGGGGATCTGCTTCACCAGAGCGGATCATGTGGCGGAATATTTTATGGAAAAGCTCAGACACAGGGATACCGAATGTGTGTATCTGCTCTGTCTGGATGCCAAAGGACAGCTGATCCGTGAGAAGAAATTGTCGGACGGCAGCGTCAATATGGCACTGATCTCTCCCAGAGAGATATTTTTGGAGGCGTTAAAGGACAAGGCAGTCAGTCTTATCCTCGTGCACAATCATCCCAGCGGAGATCCCACTCCCAGCAGATCCGACAGGGAGCTGACGGAAAATGTGGCAAAGGTGGGAAACCAGATGGACATTCCGCTGTTAGACCACATTATTATTGGGGATAACAGGTATACTAGCTTCAGAGAGCAAAAATTTTTGATATAAGAAAGGGATAACGACAGTGGCAAACAATGCATTTGGTATCGACCTTGGTACCAACAATATAAAGATCTATAACCGCAATGATGACAATATCATGATCGAAAAAAATATGATTGCCATCGAGAATAAGAATACTTTATTTGCTTATGGTAACTCTGCATTTGAAATGTATGAGAAAGCTCCCAGCAATATTCATATTTCTTATCCGCTTTCCAATGGTGTGATCGCGGATATCAAAAATATGGAGACGCTGGTAAAGTATTTTATCGGTGATCTGCAGAAGGGCAATACCAAGCCTTCTGATTTCTTCATTGCAGTGCCTACGGATGTTACCGAGGTGGAAAAAAGAGCATTCTATGATCTGATCAAAGGAGCTAACGTAAAGGCCAAGAAGATCATGGTAGTGGAGAAGGCCGTGGCAGACGGTCTGGGTCTGGATATCGATGTAAAAAATTCCCAGGGCGTCCTGGTGGTGAATGTCGGCTACGAGACCACGGAAATCTCCATCCTGTCACTGGGCGGTATCGTACTGAGCCGTCTGATCAAGGTGGGCGGCATGAAATTTGATGATGCCATCCGTGCGGCAGTCAGAAGAGAATTCTCTCTGATCATCGGTGGCAAGACGGCGGAGAATGTGAAGATTGCCCTGAAGGAACTGGAAGAAGAAGGAAAGGGTGCTGTAGTATACGGCAGAGACATTGTCACCGGTCTGCCGGTGGAGCGTGAGATTCCCACAAGAATGGTGGACGAGTCTCTGGAAGAGCACTTTAATACCATTATTGATAATGTAAAGGTGATACTGGAGAGAACACCCCCTGAACTGGCAGCGGATATTTACCGTCACGGTATTTATCTGACCGGAGGAGCATCCCAGGTAAGTCATCTGGCAGAGAGACTGGCAACCGGTACCGGACTGCATGTGAATGTGGCTGAGAATCCGCTGACCAGCGTGGCAACAGGACTTGCCAAGATCATCAAGGATGATAACTATAAAACGGTAGCTTATGCAATTGAAGGGATGAGTAAATGAGCCCAGTCGTAAAAAGAAAAGGGGAGAGGTTTACTTTACCGAGTAAATATCTCCTTTTTATTTTAACTATCCTCTGCACCATCATGATGCTGGTGACCTTTGGAACCAATGTATTTAACCGACCGTTCAACAGAGTGGTGGGATATGTGATCGTACCCTTTGAACAGGGGATCGCCAAGGCCGGAGAATGGCTGGCAAATCGTTCCGATGAACTGGTGCAGATCCGGACACTTTTAGCGGAGAACAGTGCCCTGAAGGAGCAGGTGGCTTCCCTGACGGAAGAGAACACTCTGCTGCAGCAGGACAAATATGAACTGAATGAACTGAGAGGGTTGTTGGAGCTGGATGAAGAATACGGGGACTACAATAAGATCGGTGCCCGGATCATCAGCAGAGATTCCGGCAACTGGTATTCTTCTTTTGTCATTGACAAAGGCTCTAATGATGGGCTGGCGGATGATATGAATGTGATCGCCGGAGGCGGTCTGGTGGGACGTATTACGTCCGTAGGACCGAACTGGTCCCGGGTGACTTCCATTATTTCCGACAATTCCAATGTCAGCGGTATGACACTTGCCACGGGTGACAATCTGATCGTATCCGGAGATCTGCAGATGATGGCTCAGGGAGTGATTCTTTTCAGCAAGCTGGTGGACAGCCAGGATGCAGTGGCAGAGGGAGATAAGGTAGTTACTTCCGATATCAGTGATAAATATCTTCCCAATATCCTGATCGGCTATATCAGTACCATCAATAAAGATACCAACAATCTGACGAAATCCGGATACCTGACTCCGGTGGTGGATTTCGAGCATCTGAGTGAGGTGCTGGTGATCACGGACAAGAAACAGCAGGTTCCGGGAGGAGGCGCAGATGGAGAATAACAGCAGCTTCCTGCGCAAGATTGTAGTAGTTCTTCTGATCCTTTTATTTTTTGTCTTGCAGTGCAGTGTATTTAACAGCCTGGCAATGGGCGGAATCATTCCCAATCTGATGATCATTCTGACTTCTTCCTTCGGATTTATGAGAGGGGAGAAGGAGGGACTGCTGATCGGATTTTCCTGCGGGCTTTTATGTGATATTTTTTTCGGAAGTTTCCTGGGATTTTATGCCATGGTCATGATGTACATAGGCTTTGTTAACGGGAAATTCAGCCGGATCTTTTATCCGGAGGATATCAAGCTGCCGTTGGCGCTTATTATTGTCAGCGACATTTCTTATGGATTGATTTGTTACATTCTGATGTTTCTTTTGAGAGGGCGTTTTCATTTCCCGTATTATTTTACAAGTGTGATCCTGCCGGAGGCACTTTACACCATCGTTGTTACGATTATTTTGTATCCTCTGATCCTGAAGATTAATCAGAAACTGGAGGAGAAGGAAAAAAGGAGCGCACAGAAATTTGTTTCGTGAAATTAGAGATCACATTATTAATATTGTGACCAGCAGACTGACAGTACTTATGATACTGTTTGCTTTTTTTGCCGGTGTTCTGCTTTACCGCTGTTTCAACCTGCAGATCGTAAACGGAGAAGAGTATCTGAACGACTTTATCCTTCAGATCGAGAAGACCAGGGATATATCCAGTACCAGAGGACGGATCCTGGACAGGAACGGCAATGTACTGGCGGAAAATGAACTGGCTTATTCTGTGAAGATCGAGGATGTGTTTGAGTCCAGCCGGAATAAGAACGCAAAGGTCAATGACGTTGTCTATCGGCTGATAAAGCTGATCGAGAAAAACGGTGACAGTGTGATCACGGATTTTAAGATCATTATTGATGAAGACGGCGATTATGCCTATTCCGTGGATGGCACGGCGCTGCTTCGCTTTCAGGCGGATGTGCTTGGATACAGAACCATAGACGAGCTTAGTGAAGAAGAAAAAGCCATGACAGCCCAGGAACTGATAGAGTACTTAAGCCGTGCCAAGGGCTTTGCTATCGGTCAGTACGAAGATCCCGAGAACACCAAGACCCCCTTCGTGCCGGGGAAAGGTTATACCAAAGAGGAGTGGCTGCAGATGGTAACCGTCCGGTATGCCATGAATCTGACCTCCTTCCGGAAATATGTGGGAACCACTGTGGCTACCAATGTCAGTGCGGAGACAGTGGCGGTGATCATGGAGAATTCCGACCAGCTGGACGGTGTGTCCATCGTAGAGGATACGGTGCGCCACTACATAGACAGCAAATATTTCGCCCATGTGCTGGGATATACCGGCAAAATCTCTTCCGATGAACTGGCAGAGTTAAATGACCAGGTGGTGACGGAAGGCGGCCTGGAGGATACCTATACCATCAATGATGTGGTAGGTAAGAGTGGTATTGAGGCATATATGGAGACTACCCTGCAGGGTACCAAGGGCAGTGAAAAAGTGGTGGTGAACAATACCGGTAAGGTGATCACTATTTTAGAGCGGAAAGAGGCACAGCCGGGAGCGGATGTCTACCTGACCATCGATAAGGATCTTACGGAGGCGGTATATAATATCATCGAACAGAAGCTGGCCGGTCTGGTGGCAAGCAAGATCATCAACGCCAAAGAATTCAATCTGCCGGAGAATGCCAAGAGCTCGTCCATTAAGATCCCGATCTATGACGTGTATTTTGCCATGATCAACAACAATATCCTGGACAGAAAACATTTCGAGGCAGAAGATGCCGGAGAGACGGAAAAGGCAGTCTATGCCGCTTATCTGGAGTATAAGCAGGGTGTTTACGACAGACTGACTTACGAACTTACAGAAGGGGCAACTCCCTATAGCAAGCTTTCCAAGGAATATCAGGTTTACCAGAGTAATATCGTAAGCCTCCTTCGGGAGGAAGGCGTGATCATGAAGGAACTGGTGGATGATAACGATGCTACGCAGACGGCCTGGGCGAAGGAGGAAGTGATCTCCTTAAAGGAGTATCTGCAGTATTGCATCGCCATGAACTGGATCGATGTCAGCAAGCTGGATCTGAATGACAAATATTCGGATTCTACAGAAGTTTATGACAAACTGTTGGAGTACACCATTAATGCCATCGACCATACCACGGAGTTCCAGAAACGTTTCTACAAGTATATGCTTTTAAATGACAAGATCACCGGGAAACAGATCTGTATGCTCCTGTGTGAACAGCAGGTGGTGGACATCCCGGCTGAGGATGAAGAAGCACTGTATTCCGGTAAATTGTCGGCATATCAGTTTATGATGAACCGGATCAATAATCTGGAGATCACACCGGCCCAACTGGCACTGGATCCCTGCAATGCCTCTGTAGTCATTACGGATGTCAATACGGGAGATGTGCTGGCTATGGTGTCTTATCCGGGATATGACAATAACAAAATGGCGAATACCGTGGATGCGGAGTATTATGCGCAGCTGAATGCGGACAAGTCCAGCCCACAGCTGAATTTTGCCACCCAGTATAAGGCAGCACCCGGTTCCACGTTCAAGATTGTATCCGCTACAGCGGGACTTCTGGAGAATGTGATTAATCTTCAGAGCCGTGTGAACTGTGTCGGTACTTTTACCGAGATCACACCATCCCCCAGATGCTGGAAAATTTCCGGACATGGCTATGAAAATGTGACATCTGCCATCAAGGATTCCTGTAACTACTTCTTCTACAATGTGGGCTACCAGCTGGCTACCAGAACCGGAAGCTATAATGAGGAAGCGGGTCTGGATACCCTGAGCAAATATGCGGATCTGTATGGACTGACAGATAAATCGGGAGTGGAGATCGGAGAATATGCACCGGATATATCCACCAAGGATCCGGTACGTTCTGCCATCGGACAGGGCAGCAACAGCTACACTACCGTTGGACTGGCCAGATATGTCACTACCATTGCCAACAGTGGGACCTGCTATAATCTGACACTGTTGGATAAGACAACAGATTCCCAGGGCAATCTGTTGAAAGAGTACCATGCAGAAGTGAGAAATCAGATTGACCTGCCGCAGGAATACTGGGATGCGTTCCATCTGGGAATGCGTCAGGTGGTGGAAAATAAAAAGTACTTTAATGATCTGGCGGTAAATGCCGCAGGTAAGACCGGTACGGCAGAGCAGACAGCTTCCCGACCAAACCATGCGCTTTTTATCTGCTATGCGCCGTATGAGAATCCGGAGATCGCCATTGCCACAAGAATACCCTTCGGATATTCTTCAGACTATGCAGCCCAGTTCACCAGAGATATTATCAAGTATTATTACGGACTGGCGGAAGAGGATGATCTGATCACAGGTACTGCGGATACTCTCGACAATGCAGTATCCAATGAGATGTAACTATCCGGAGTCAGATAACACAGACAGATGAATGCCAAATGTGGGACTTCGGATATTAAGAAAATAAAAAGACAGGTATAAGAAAATGAAAGATGCAGTATTGATCAAAAGCTATCAGAGCGGGATCACTCTTCTGATGAGGGAGGATGCTTCCCTGGAAGAAATCCTGCAGGAACTGGCGGTGAAATTCACAGAGGCGAAAAACTTCTTCGGTACGTCCACCATGGCATTATCCATGGAGGGACGGGAGGTGACCGAAGTGGAAGAAATCCGCATCCTGGATACCATCCGGAAGAACAGCAATGTGAGGATCGCCTGTATCGTGGGCCATGATGAGACCACAAACAAGAACTTTATCAAAGCTCTGCAGCATATGGAGAAAAAGCTTTCCACCGGGGACGAGGGGCAGTTCTACAAGGGAACCCTCAAAAACCGGGAAGTCATAGAAACCGAGAACAGCATCGTGGTCCTGGGGGATGTCTACCCGGGCAGTGCGGTGATCTCCGCAGGCAACATCATCATTCTGGGAGGACTGTACGGGGAAGCTTATGCGGGCGGATCTGGCAGAGAAGATTGTTATATTGTAGCGCTTGAAATGGAGCCGGAAAGATTAAAAATCGGCGATTTCAAATATAAAACCAATGCGAAACAGTCGAAATGGGGCATTCGTCCCAAAGTACAACCGAAAATTGCACACCTGAAGAACGGGAAGATCGTATTTGATCCCCTTACAAAAGAATTACTGGGTACTTTTTAAAAGAATCCAGGGGACGACAAAATCAAACAGGAGGAATCCAAAATGGAACAAAACGTTTCCACGGAGAAGAAAAGCTCCGAAGTCATTGTCGTCACTTCAGGAAAAGGCGGTGTAGGTAAGACCACTACATCCGCAAACGTTGGAACAGGTCTTGCAAAAGCGGGCAGCAAAGTCTGCCTGATCGATACGGATATCGGTCTGCGTAACCTTGACGTGGTCATGGGACTGGAGAACCGTATCGTTTACAATCTGGTAGATGTGGTCGAAGGGAACTGCAGAATCAAACAGGCACTGATCCGGGACAAGAGACATCCGGGACTGTATCTGATGCCGTCGGCACAGACCAGAGATAAATCGGCAGTCACCCCGGGACAGATGGTGAAGGTGATCGACCACTTGAGAGAACAATTTGATTACATCATTCTGGACTGCCCGGCGGGAATTGAACAGGGCTTCCAGAATGCTATTGCCGGGGCCGACAGGGCACTGGTGGTAACAACACCGGAGGTCTCGGCCATCAGAGATGCAGATCGTATTATCGGACTGCTGGAGGCCAACGGCTTCAAACAGATGGATCTGATCATCAACAGACTGCGCATGGATATGGTAAAGCGCGGAGATATGATGTCTGCGGATGATGTGGTGGATATTCTGGCGGTACCGCTCATCGGAATCGTTCCGGATGATGAGAATGTAGTCATCGCCACCAATCAGGGAGAACCATTAGTCGGAAGCGATACACCGGCGGGTAAGGCTTACCGCAATGTGGTGGATCGTGTGCTGGGAAAAGAAATTCCGTTCCTGGATTTCGAAAAAGGAGTATCTTTTTGGACAAAAGTAACTGGTATTTTTCGGAAAGCATAGGAAGGGGACGGGATGAATATGAAACATTTTTTTCGCAGGAAAAGCTCCTGCCAGGTGGCAAAGGACCGTCTGAAAATCCTGCTGATATCGGACCGGGTGAACTGTTCTCCGGAGATGATGGAACTGATCAAGGCGGATATTACAAAAGTGATTTCGAAATATATGCGGATCGATACGGATCATATGGAAATCGAGATACAGGCAAAGGGCAGTAAGGGCGGACGGAATAAGAGCCCCAGCCTGATTGCCAATATTCCCATTATTGATTTACAGAAGACTGCGAAAATGCCATAAGGAGCATAAAAAACAGAAAGGTCAAACGGATGTTTAAGAATTATAGATTACGGGATTATGACTTTAAACTGATCATACTGATACTTGCACTGTCCATCATCGGCATCATAACCATCGGCAGTGCGGAACCTGCCCAGCAGACCAAACAGATGGCGGGTGTAGTTGCGGGGCTTGTTATCATGATCGCCCTTTCTTTTTTTAATTATTCCGTGATCCTGAAGCTTTACTGGCTGATGTACATAGGCAATCTGGTACTGCTCGGACTGGTAATCCTGATGGGTGAAGAAGGCAACGGAGCCCAGAGGTGGCTTAAGATCGGTGGACTGCAATTTCAACCTTCAGAACTTGCAAAAATTTTATTGATTTTATTCTTTGCACAGTTTATTATGAAATATAAGGAGAAGCTGAATACTTTCCCTGTGATCGCATCGATTGCGGTACTTATGGGTGTTCCCTGGATCATGGTAAAGGAACAGCCGGCGCTGTCTACCAGCCTTGTGCTGATCTTTATTTTCTGCGTGATCCTGTATGCCGGAGGCATCAGTTATAAGCTGATCTTCGGAGCATTGGCGGTGGCAATTCCTGCAGTGATCATACTGGTATCTCTGGCAATGCAGCCGGACAGTACCATATTGGAGACTTACCAGAAAAATCGTATCCTTGCCTTCGTCAATCCGGAGGAATATTCCACGGATCTGGCTTACCAGCAGTTGAACTCTGTAATGGCCATAGGCTCTGGAGAACTGGACGGCAAGGGCTATAAAAACAATGAGATCACATCGGTAAAGAATGGCAATTTCCTGTCTGAAGCGGAAACCGATTTCATATTCGCTGTTATCGGTGAAGAGTTTGGCTTTAAGGGAAGTATCGTAGTGATCATACTGCTGATGCTGATGGCAATGGAGTGCGTTTCTATCGCGGGAAAGGCGAAAGATACCGCGGGGACGATCATAGCGGCGTCAATGGGGGGACTGATCGCTTTCCAGAGCTTTGTGAACATCGGAGTGGCTACGTTTATTTTACCGAATACAGGACTTCCGCTGCCTTTTGTAAGCTATGGCCTGACCTCGCTGATGAGTCTGTATATTGGAATGGGTGTTGTACTGAACGTACGATTACAGGCGAAGAGAAGCTAGACAAAAGAAATCATACATTACACAGAGAAGGGGTATGGACTATATGAATATTGCACTGATCGCACATGATGCCAAAAAGAAACTGATGCAGAATTTCTGCATTGCCTACAGAGGAATATTATGTAAAAATGAATTATATGCAACAGGAACGACAGGAAGACTTGTGGAGGAGGTAAGAAGAAACACGAATATACAAGTTGTGCAATACCTGATGAATTATTCGCAGCAATTAAAGAAATAGTAACTCCGGAAGAAATGGAAGTTGCTGTATTCACAGATGAGAAACAGGTAAGAGAAGAAAACATAAGAGTAATAAGAGAAAAATTAGAAGAGGCATTTGCTGATAATGAAGAATGGCTTGGATTAATCGGAGAAGCATTATATCAATATCAGAAGAAAACTGTAAGAAAGATGATTTTAAAAGATCACAAAATGGAACACGAAGTTCAAAACCATTATACATAGCCATTCTGTCAGAACGGTCCAAAAGAGTTTGCATAAACCAATTCAACGTAAGGTGTGAAATCTTTCTTTTTTCAGCTGTTTCAGGAGAGTCCGAATCTAAAATCTCAACTTCAGATAAACTTTCATTATATCTGTAATCAATATAACTTTTTAAATTAACCTTTTGACCAATAGATGGATTCAAAAGTCTTTGCCTTTCATCAATTGCAATAGACCAAGGAAAAGTTCCACTATTTAAAGCATCTTCACGAAAGAACCATGGATATCCGCCAAAAATCTCATCGGCACATTCACCAGTAAGAGAAACAGTCATTTCCTTTTTAACATTTTTTTAGAAATACCATCCAGGTTCCGGTTTTTGACATCTTCCATGGTAAATCCTAATTTATCCAGCAGTTTCTTTGTGGCATCATAACTCTCCGGATGCACACCTGTAGCATCCAACGGATTTTTGCCATCTGTGATACGCATAAATCCGGCACACTGCTCGTAGGCCTTTGGTCCTAATTTTGCCACTTTTAGAAGCTGGTTTCTGGATCCAAATCTTCCGTTTTCTTCGCGGTAAGCTACAATATTTTTTGCGATCACTTTGCTGATACCGGAAATGTACTCCAACAGAGAAGCGGAAGCAGTATTCAGATCCACACCGACTTTATTCACACAGTCCTCAACCACACCGCTTAACGCCTCACTTAATTTTTTCTGGTTCATATCATGCTGATACTGACCGACACCGATGGATTTCGGGTCAATTTTTACAAGCTCTGCCAGAGGATCCTGCAAACGTCTTGCCATGGAAGCCGCACTTCGCTGTCCCACATCAAAATTCGGAAATTCTTCTGTCGCAAGTTTACTTGCTGAGTAGACAGAAGCGCCCGCCTCATTGACGATAATATACTGTACTTTTACCGGAATCTCTTTTAATAAATCGACGATCACCTGCTCAGATTCCCTTGACGCAGTTCCATTTCCAAGTGATATCAATGTAATATGATATTTGGAAATAAGTTTTTTTAATACCGTCTTTGCCTCTTCCACTTTGTTCTGTGGCGCGGTCGGGTAAATGACAGTCGTATCTAACACTTTTCCGGTCGGATCGACCACTGCGAGTTTACATCCGGTGCGGAATGCCGGATCCCAGCCAAGCACAACCTGTCCTGCGATTGGCGGCTGCATTAATAACTGTTCTAAGTTCTTGCCAAACACACGGATCGCACCATCCTCTGCCATCTCAGTGAGACTGCTTCTGATCTCACGCTCGATCGCAGGCGCAATGAGACGGTCGTAAGCATCTGCCACAACTTCTTTTAATACAGGTGTTGTATTCGGATTGTCTCTTGTGATCACTTTCCGCTCAAGAAAACGTAAAATATCTTCCTCCGGCGCCTCCACTTTCACGTTAAGGATCTTCTCATTCTCACCGCGGTTTAACGCAAGTATGCGGTGCCCAGCCAGCTTATTCACAGGCTCATCAAACTCATAATACATCTCATAAACAGATTCCGCCTCCGGATCTTTTGCCGTGGAAGTCACATGACCTTTTTTCATGGTAAGGTCACGGATTCTCGTACGGTAATCCGCCTCGTCTGAAACCGCCTCCGCAATAATATCTTTTGCTCCGGCAACCGCATCCTCTGCGGAATTGATATCTTTTTCCGGATTGATGTATTTGGCAGCCTCTGTCTCAAGCGGCGTGTTTAACATCTGTAGAGTGATCACATTGGCAAGGGGTTCGAGTCCCCTCTCCTTTGCAATCGTAGCTCTTGTTCTGCGCTTTGGTTTGTAAGGGCGGTATAAATCCTCCACTGCAACCATCGTCTCAGCCGCAAGAATCTGTGCCTTTAATTCATCTGTCAGTTTTCCCTGTTCCTCAATGCTGTTTAAAACAGTCTCCTTACGCTCTTCCAGATTTCGGAGATAGGTAAGACGCTCATATAGATTACGGAGCACCTCATCATTTAAAGAACCGGTCACTTCCTTACGATATCTGGCGATAAAAGGAATGGTATTCCCCTCATCGATCAATTTCACTGCTGCCTCTGCCTGACTTTTTTTGATACCAAGTTCTTCAGAGAGTTTCAAAATAATATCCATGGTAAATCCTTTCTTTCTGAATTGTTTTACAGACTTATCCTCAGTCTGCCAATCCAATGTTCTGACGTTTTCCCGTCAGGATCCTGCTGATACCCATTGTACCACGTTCCCTTCTTACGCTTCAAGTAAAAGCAATTGCATTTTTTTATTGTAACATCCCGTTTTCCTATGCTATAATAAATTAATTTGAGGTAAATCATAAAACCTTATCATTTTCATTTTACTTTTAAGGAGGAAGTTTTTTATGAACGAAAAGAACGGAGCAATCCGTGACGCCAGCGTTCTTGGCGTCCCAAAAATGTTAATCTTAGGATTACAGCACATGTTCGCTATGTTCGGTGCAACCATTCTCGTACCGATTTTAGTAAACAGCTACTTTGGTGAAGATGTACTTCACGTTCAGGTTACTTTGATCTGCGCAGGTGTGGGAACATTATTTTTCCATCTGTGTTCCAAATTCAAGGTTCCTGCATTTCTCGGTTCATCCTTCGCCTTTTTAGGCGGATTTGCAACTATCGCAAATCTTGACACCGGCGTTTTTGCCGATATGTCCAACGCAGACAAACTTTCCTACGCATGTGGCGGTATCGTCGTAGCAGGTTTACTTTATCTAATACTTGCTCTTATCATCCGTCTTGCAGGTGTAAAAAAAGTTATGCGTTTCCTTCCACCTGTTGTAACAGGTCCGATCATTATCTGTATCGGTTTAAGTCTTTCCGGCTCTGCCATAAACAATGCTTCCACAAACTGGCTTCTTGCATTTATTGCACTGGCTACCATTATTGTATTTAATATCTGGGGAAAAGGAATGTTTAAGATCATCCCGATTCTGATGGGTGTTGTTGTTTCCTATGCTGCCGCACTGATTTTCAATGCACTTGGAATGACAAATGCAGACGGTTCCGCAATCCTTGATTTTACAAATATCGCATCTGCTGCATGGGTAGGTGTTCCTGAATTCTCTATCTGTAAATTCAATATCTCCGCTATTTTGGTTATGGCTCCGATCGCCCTTGCTTCCATGATGGAGCATATCGGTGATATGTCTGCCATCTCTGCAACTGTCGGAGAAAACTTTATCGAAGATCCGGGACTTCACCGCACTTTGATCGGTGATGGTCTTGCAACTTCCCTCTCCGCATTAGTCGGTGGTCCTGCAAATACTACTTATGGCGAGAACACAGGTGTTCTTGAGTTAAGTAAGGTACACGATCCGAAGGTTATCCGTATCGCTGCTTTATATGCAATTATTTTAAGCTTTATTCCAAAGATGGCAGAAGTGATCGGTTCTATGCCTTCTGCGATCATCGGAGGTGTCAGCTTTATGCTTTACGGTATGATCTCTGCGATCGGTGTCCGTAACGTTGTAGAAAACCACGTAGACTTGACAAAATCGCGCAACCTGATCATTGCCGGTGTTATTTTCGTATGTGGTCTTGGATTTTCTAACGGACTTACTTTTACCGTTGCTGGAACTGATATTACTTTAACTTCCCTTGCAATTGCTGCAATTGCCGGTATTCTCTTAAATGCAATTTTACCTGGCAATGATTATCACTTTGGAAAGGATGTTGAGGCAGATTCAAACCGTGGTATTGATATGATGCCGAACCTGCATGAAGATACAAGCTATGAGGATCACGAAGAGTAGTGAATGTCGCAGATTTTGTGGTGCTTTCTTAGGGTGTAAAGGGCAGATATAAGTGTCCTCCCACAAGTCAATAATTTTATGTAATGAAAAAGAAAAACGGTATAAACGAAATATTATGTTTAGTAATGAATTTATAAAATCAGAACTTGAGGAAGGGAGCGTGATTGTATGAAAAAGAAGCTATCTGTT
>ENA-UEPJ01001986-UEPJ01001986.1-human-gut-metagenome-genome-assembly--contig:-NODE-1986-length-22720-cov-4.642759_pt1 | contig 22720 bp, 19 predicted proteins | sample MGYA00242890_ERZ507896 | MGnify/ENA primary metagenome ERZ507896 (study PRJEB26167, sample SAMN06115508) | human gut metagenome | host: Homo sapiens | place: China:Qinghai | collected 2015-08-20... | reverse complement strand
GACCAAAGGTGCTGATATGGCCAAGATCACGGGTGATGAATTTGACCGCTGATCCCGTAGGCATTATAGTATACAGGCCGTTTAATCCGTGATGCGATCAATGGCTGACCAGTCATTTGACCGGTCAGCCATTGACTTTTTTATACACTGTCCGGATTGGCTTTGAGTTGATTTGGACAGCAAAGATGCTGTGCTACTGCACAAAGGAGGTAACCGAATGGACGCTACTGTTGATAAAGATACTTTGAAAAAAGCATTGACAATGCAGCCGCCCAAAGTCGAATGCGTTTGCGAGCGCGGTCTGGCGAAGGCGGAACTGTTGGGCAATGGCATATGCCGTTATTACCAGAAGGGAACATTCATCCGCGCGTTTTATTCTGAAGGAAAAACCGCGGATGGCCAGGTGATCCGTACCAAGGATGCCAGCCTGGAAGGATACAGCTGCGAGGAAGGCACTGATAAACTGGGCGCATACCATCGAATGACGGCGCGGTATTGCCATGGGGCACTGCGTCTGCACCAGATGGTGACGGCGTATGACGGCGGGGAACTGACAGTACAGGTGAAACTGCATGATACGCGTGGGAAAACCGCCACACGCTTTTTAGCGCCGGTGGTAACGCCCTATCCCACGTGGGACGAACGAACGCTGTTTTTATCGCTGGACCAGAAAATGCTGGTCGTTCCGTATGACAACGACATGTGGTCCCGGTATGAATCTGCGGTGCCTGCCTGCGGTCGGGAAAGTTATGATGTTACTGCGCTGTATGATGAACGCACGCAGGAAGGCTTTGTGCTGGGTGCGCTGGATTTTTCCGTATGGAAAAACGCCATCCGCTGGCTGCACAACGATGCCCGCAGCATACAGGCGTACTGCGGGGCGGCGGGGACCGGCACACACGATGTATGCCCCCACGGCCTGGTGTGCGGCGAATGGGTAGAATCTTCCCGCTTTGTCATGTTCTGGTGCGACAGCATCCGGGACGGTATGGAGCATTACGGTGATTTGTATGCGGCCCTGGTCCCGCCGCGCCCGTGGCGGAAAGGTTCAGTCCCGTTCGGATGGAACAGCTATTCTGCTGTGGGGCAGGGGCTGCAACTGTCTCATTGGGAACAGGCAGGGGAATTTATCCGTACCGCCCTGCCGAACTTCTGCGGGGAACCGGGGGAAACATTCATCAACCTGGATGGTGCGCTGGGGTTGGATGAGCAAAAAATCCGGCAGATTATAGAGGAACTGCACAAAAAAGGACAGAAAGCAGGCTGGTATGCCATCCCCTGCAACTGGTTCGCAGCACTTGGTGATTTTCCTGCGCGGGGTACCAACGTCAAGATGAAGGATCTTTTCCTGCGGGACGATACGGGCGCGTTGCTGCCGGCCATCGATGGTTCCCAGCCCTTGGATGTCACCCACCCGGAATGGGAAAAAATGGCCCGGGCAACCATCCGGCATCTGATTGATTTGGGCGTGGATTACATCAAGATCGACTTTCTTTCCCACGGCAGTGTGGAAGGCGCCCACTACAGCCCCGAGTTTACAGGGCGCATGGCACTGAACTATGCCTACTCGGTTTTGTCAGAGGAAATCGACCGCGCAGGACGTGAAATTTTCGTCAGTTTGTCCATTGCGCCGCTGTTCCCCACTTTCCTTGGGCACTCCCGCCGTTGTTGCTGTGATGCTTTCGGCCACAATGAAGATGTGCGATATGTGTTGAACGCCCTGAACTTTGCCTGGTGGACCAACCACCGCCTGTATACTTTCAATGACCCGGACCATGTGTCGTTGTGCCATTCTGTAGTTGACGGGCGGGGGGTGACCACCGAAAACGAGGCGCGTGCACGGTATTATTCGGCCGCTATTTCCGGAACAGTCATGATGCTCTCGGACAATTACGGGCCGGTGGGCGATGACGCAATCATCCGGCAGGCGCGCTCTCGCGCAGAAAAAATCGCGAACTGTGCGGCGATCAATGAGGTGGCGCAGCTGGGACAGGCTTTCCGACCGGTTTATCTGTGCGATGGCACCACCCCGTTTTATACTTTGTGCCATGAGGGGCGGCGCTATGCGGCGGTATTCAACTTCGAAAACGCAACGAAAACACTGTCTTTTGCCGCTGCAGATGGCGGCTTGCCGGAGCATGGAATCGCGCGCAACCTGGAAACAGGGGCGGAAATGACGTACAGCGAGCAGGTTTGTGTTGAACTGGCCCCCTGGGATGCGGTTATATTGGAAATTTTGGAGGAAAAAATATGAAAACGCTTGAAATAAGTCCACTTACCCCAGAGAATTTCCGCATCTTTGGCAGCTATTCTCGGCTGGTGGAACCAACGGCCCCCGGCGGGGGAGTCAATGGCATGAGTTTTCACCCGGATATGGAGATTCTGGAACTGGGTGGCGCACACGCGGCGGCATTTTCGGTGACCCGGGTCACCAGCCAACTGGAACCGGTGATCGCCGTGCTGGAGCAACACAGCCATTGCGGGGAAGGAATCCTCAGCCTGGACCATGATATGTATGTGTATTTTGCCCCGGCGTTTTATACGGCAGAACAAGCAGGGACACACCTGGTGGCGTTTCGTGTACCGGCAGGTGTTATGCTCACCATTCGCCCCGGCGTGTGGCATTGTATGCCTTTTCCGGTGGATTCGGAAGTGATCCATGTGCTGAACGTCCTGCCGGAACGGACCTACGCCAATGACGTGACTATGACGCGATTGAAAGAGGAGGGGCGTCTTCGCATCCGGGAAGCGTCTCAGCAAAGAGAGGAGTAAAGAATATGGCATTGGAAAAAGTGCGCGACATTTTGAAAGCGGCTCAGCAGGCCAATACGGCAGTTATTGCTTTTGATGCGCTGGACTGCAATACGATTTCGGCTTGTATCCGGGGCGCAGAACGTGCCCGCCGCCCGGTCATCGTGATGTTGTACCCCAACATGCGCAGCATGATGCCTTTTGCCGCGTTTGCCCAGGCGGTAAAAAGCATGGCGCGCAGTGCAAGTGTGCCGGTCGGTTTGCATCTGGACCATTGCAGCGACAGCAGTGTGATTCTGGAAGCTATTCGGGATGGATTTACCTCTGTCATGGCGGATGGCTCTGCCATGCCGTTGGAGGAGAACATTGCGTTCACAAAATCGGTGGTGGATATGGCCCGGGTATTTGACGTGGACGTGGAAGGCGAGATCGGACATGTGGGCCAGGTGGCAGCCGGGTTTGATTATCAGAACAAGGAGACCTTTACCGTGCCGGAGGAGGCGGCAGCGTTTGCCGAGCGCACAGGCGTTACCAGTATGGCAGTGGCGTTTGGCAGCTGCCACGGGTTATACAAGGCTGCTCCCCATCTGGATCTGGAGCGACTGGCGGAAATCCGGCGCTGTACGTCTATTCCGCTGGTACTGCATGGCGGCTCCGGCATTCCCGATGACCAGCTGAAGGCGGCGTTCTGTACGGGGATCTCAAAATTCAACGTGGGTACCGAGTTCTTTTTGCTGAATCGTTCACTGACCTGCCGCTTTTACACGGAGGAAGTGGAAAAGGCCAAACCCTTTGCGGATGTGGAATATATTCGAGCAGGCCTGACGGACTATGTGGAGCAAAAACTCAGCCTGTGTCGTCTTGTAGTCTGAGCGCCGGAAGGAGTACCCTATGAAAAAACGTTATGACGTGATCGGGGTCGAGGACCTGATTATGGACCTGGCTTTTCAGATCGACCACCTGCCCGCAACGGATGGGTTTAGCCGTATTCTGGATTATTGCTGGCAGAGTGGCGGGAATGCCGCCTCTGCCATTGTGGCACTGGCACGGCTGGGGGCTACCTGCGGGATGATCGGCACTGCCGGCGATGATGCCTACGGCGAGTTCTGCGTCCGGGACCTGGCATACCATGGCGTGGATACGTCCCACATAAAACGTCACCCCGGAAATACGACCCTATGTGTCTGCCTGGCAGAAGAAAGCACCCAGGGGCGCAGCTTTCTGGGGTTGCGAGGGACACCTGCTGACATGACGCCACAGGAAGCGGATGAAAGTTATGTGGCGCAGGCACGTGCTGTCCACCTGAGCTGTATCCCCTCTTCTGCGCAGCAGTTCGTTCTTGATTTTGCGCGCAGAAACAACCTGCTTGTTTCATTGGATGCAGGTGCCTACTCCCCCGCGGGGGCGGCTCTGGCCCGCCAGGCGGATCTTCTTGTTATGTCTGAACAGTTTTATCAGGGCCTGTTTGGTCGTGATGAACACTATGAGAAAAACTGCCTACGCCTGGCCAACGATGGCGGGCACAAGGCGGTAGTGGTTACCCTGGGAAGCCGGGGATGTGTCGGCTCCGATGGCGAAAAGGCCTTCACCCTAGGGGCGTTCTCCGGGCACAAGATCGTGGATACGACCGGGGCGGGGGATGTTTTTCACGGCGGGTTCCTGTATGCTTATTTGTATCGGTACATGGACCCGCAATGGGGGTACACTTTGCAGGACTGTGCTCGCTTTGCGAGCGCGGTGTCCTACTTGAATTGCCTGACGCTGGGCGGGCGCACGGGAATCCCGACATTGGAGATGACGGAACGTTTCCTGCGCGATGGCACGGTCCTGGAAGGTGATATCCCAGCTCGCAAGCAACATTACCGGCAAGCGGTATTTCAATGAACTGCGGAGGTGATTTTGATGAAATGCAAAAAGATCGTTCTGGGGTATGTCCCCGTTATGCGGGATACGTTTCCTGTTGCCCCTGCCAGGCAGATGCGGGACAGAATTCGCGCCCGGGTCGATGAGATTCTTCAAGGCAATGAGCATATTGAACTGGCAGATGCGGCACCGCTGCTGCCCGATGGGATGCTCTGGGATAATGCCGATGTGGAAAAGGTTGCGGCTTTTTTGGAAGAAAAACATGCCGATGCGCTGTTTTTGCCCCACTGCAATTTCGGGCAGGAGGAAGCCGCTGCCAAACTAGCCGCCCGCCTGGGCCGTCCCGTGCTGTTGTGGGGGCCGAGAGACCCTGCGCCGGAGGGCCTAAACTTCCGTCCGCTGGATATTCAGTGTGGGCTGTTTGCAACTTCCAAGGCACTGGTGCGTTACGGTGTCCCCTTTACCTATCTGGAAAACTGCAACCTGGACTCCGAGATCCTGGCCGAAGGGCTGGACCGCTTTGCGCGCACGGTGGCAGTGGTAAAAGCGATGCGTGGGATGCGTGTGGGCCAGATTGGTCTGCGCCCGAGGCAGTTCTTGTCGGTAAAAGTGAACGAAAGCGAGCTGCTGGAAAAACTTGGTATTGAAGTCACCCCGATCTGGACTGAGGAGATTACCACGGTCGTAGCAAAACTGCGCAGTGGCAACGCGGACAAGATAGGCCGTGTACAGAAAATTGAACTGCCCATGGCGACAAAACGCCTGGGTACCCTGGAGGACCGCGGCCCGGACCCCTCTATCCGGCAACGCATGGAAGATATCCGCAGCAAGGTGGACTGTACGAACGTGAAAGATGATACGCTGGAGAAAATCGCGGTGGTGGAACTTGCAATCGAGCGCATCGCACAGCTGCACGAACTGGATGCCATTGCGCTGGATTGCTGGGCGTATCTGTCCAGCGAATTTGGAATCGGCGCTTGCTTTGTGATTGGAGATCTGATAGACCGTGGCCTTGTAGTTGCCTGTGAAACGGATATCCATGCGGCTATTACTGCCCGGATGCTGTACGCAGCAACCTTTGACAGCAGCTGTCCGTTTATTGCCGATATGACGGTGCGCCACCCCACCAATGACAATGGTGAACTTTTGTGGCACTGCGGACCCTTTGCCAGCTCCCTGAAGAAAGAAGGCGTAAAGGGAAGTTTGTGCGATTGCAAGGGATTTTTTGAGATCAAGGGCGGCGATATTACCCTGGCCCGCATGGACCAAACGAAGGGATCCTATCTGCTGTTTGCGGATGAAGTTCGGGGTATTGAGGGTCCGCAGACCAACGGCAACTATGTGTGGGTGGAAGCGAACGATTGGCCTGCATGGGAAAAGAAATTCATGTACGGCCCTTACATCCACCATATTTGTGGCGTTCATGGGAAATTGGCCCCTGTGCTGAAAGAGGCCTGCAAGTATATCGGCCAGGTGACGCATGACAGCGTGAATGAGGTGAAAGAGCTGTAATGGAACGCTTCACCTGCCGGGAAGACAAAGTCTCCGTCGGCGGGGCATTGGCTGAAAGAGCGTGCTCCGTTTGGACACTGACAGCCGGCACTCTGGCGACCGCCGGAATCCGGCTTCAGGTGCTTCCGAAACAGGGCTTCAAATCCTGCGGGTTGCGTGTGGGAAAAGAATTGCTGCAGCCGGAGGTGCCCGTCTGGGGCCGGGAACTGGTAGAACAGAGTGCGTTTGGTACATGCTTGCTTTTTCCCACACCCAATCGAGTGCGGGACCACTCTTTTATGTTTCAGGGGCGCCGGGTGGAGATGTTAAAGCATGGAAAACCATGTACACAGCATGGTATTGCCATGGACTCTCTTTGGACGGTTACGGCGGCCGGTACGGACGATTCCTCCGCATACATCGCCGGAATGCTGGTGATTGCTCCGGGAGATGAAAATTACCGCGCATTCCCGTTCCCTTGCCGGGTGGAAGCTGCTTACCATCTGCAGGAAGGGGCGCTGTTTTTCCGTTACCGGGTGCAAAATACCGGGGAGACGAGGATGCCTTTTGGCATAGGGCTGCATCCGTGGTTCTTGGCGCCGGAAGATCTATCGGATACCTTACTGCAAGTCTGTGCAGACTTCTGTTACGAAACAACGCCGGATCTGCTGCCTACGGGCAGACTACTGGATGTCCGAAAAGAGGGCGGCAAAAATTTGAACCCATGGCGGCGGCTGAAAGAGCTTGATCTGGACACAGTGTATCGTAACAGCCGCCTTCCGGCAAAGATTTATTTTGGCCACAGCGGATATATGCTGGTAATTACCGCCAGCAAGGAGTTTCGGCATACAGTGGTCTTTACGCCGTGCAGCCGGGGCTTGATTCGCAACGGAAAAGGACTCTTCTGCCTGGAAACACAGACTTGCTGTACCGATGCAATCAACCTTTGGGAACAAGGAGTGCCGGACACAGGACTGCTGGTGTTGGAACCGGGTCAGAGCCAGTCGGGATGGATACGATATGAACTGTTGTTGCACTAAAACGGCAGCCACGCTTCGGCAGACTGCCGGGAAAGGATAAGGTATGAGATACAAGACATTGGGAACGACCGGCGAAAAGCTGTCTGCGCTGACGCTGGGCACTTGGGGCATTGGCGGCACAGGCTGGGGAGAAACCTCGCAAAGCAATTCGCTGGCAGCCATTGACAGAATGTTGGAACTGGGCGTGAATTTGGTGGATACGGCGCCGGTATACGGTTTTGGAAATCCCGGCGAGCAAGACTTTGGGTTTGGCTGCGCGGAGCGATTGTTGGCCAAGGCGTTGAAAGGTCGAAGGGACAAGGTGTTCTTAGTAACAAAATGCGGCCTGAATTATGACCGAAGCAAAGGGCCAAGCAGCGCGTACCGTAGTATGTCCGCACAGGAAATTCGGGAGGGGTGCGAAAACTCTCTGCGCAGGCTGGGGACCGACTATCTGGATCTGCTTCTGGTCCATTGGCCGGATGGAAAGACACCGTTGGAGGAGGTTGCTCAGGCTATGGAGGACCTGATCCGGCGGGGGTTGATCAAATACTACGGGGTGTCGAACTTTAGCGTTGAGGATACCCTGCGCCTTCACAAGATGCTCCCGATGCAGGCGGTGCAGCTGCAGTTTTCACTGGTCAGCCGCCAGACGGAACAAACATTGCAAACCCTGCACGATGCCGGCATTGGCACAATGGCGTACGGCGCGCTGGGGTCCGGCATCCTGACAGGGGCATACCGCACCAAGCCTGAGTTTGGACCGGGCGATATGCGCTCGTCTTTTTACCATTTCTTTGAGGAACCGACTTTCAGCAAGGTGCAAGGGCTTCTCAAAATCATGGATGAGATTGCCGGGAAATACGATGTACCGCTTTCACAGGTGGCACTGAACTGGGTCGCAGGCTGCCCCTTTGTAGATACGGCCATTGTGGGTGCCAGCAAAGTCAGCCATGCAGAGCAGTGCGCCGGTGCCTTTGCCTGGCAGCTTTCTGAGGAAGATCATCGCCTTCTGAGTCAGGCCTCTATGGAAACACTCGGCTGAGAATGGGTAAATATATTCTAAGGCAATACCGCATAATTCTAAGTGCCGATACGGCGAGCGAGGTGCGGCAGCTGCTAAGCCAAAAGCGCAGGCAATACTTTGTGTATTGGCGAGCATTTTGGCAACGCAGATGCTGTGCCGCAGCCGCCGAAGCGGTGCTTAAGCCGCAAGGCGGGAATTATGCGGTGTTGCCCTAACATGAGGGAAAAAATTATGATCCGTGTGGACTCGTCCAAATGTATGGGCTGCGGGCAGTGCGCCGCAATCTGCCCTACAGGCAATATCCAAATACGTGGCGCAAAGGCCGAAGTATTGGGAAACTGTATGAATTGCGGCCACTGCTACGCCATTTGTCCGGCACAGGCAGTACAGATGCCGCCTGAGGCAGGATGTGTGGCACAGGAACAGCCGGATGCCGCCCGGATAGAGGCTGCGGATTTTTTGCAGCTGGTCCGTTCCCGCCGTAGTATACGGAAATACAAGCCTCGCCCGGTGGAGGGGGCGCTCCTGGCCGAGATCCTGGAGGCAGGACGGTATATGGCAACGGCTGGCAACGCTCAGAGCGTGCGGTATCTGGTCATCCAAAAAGAGGCACCGCGTATCCAGGCGGCGGCATGGGAGTCGCTGCGCAGAGTTGTAGAAACAATGCAGGCGTCCCCGGACGCATCAAAAAACGGCTACCTGGCAACCATGCAAAGGATACTGCGAAGGCACGATAAAGATCCGAAGGATGACCGACTATTCTTCGGTGCGCCAGTCATCTTGCTAGTACTCTCTCCGTCGGTTACCGATGGTCCCTTGGCAGCGGCCTCGATCGAACTGATGGCTCATGCAAGTGGCTTGGGGGCGCTGTACTGTGGGTTTGCGCAGATCGCTATTGCCCGCAGCGAGGCGCTTTGCCGCGAACTGGGAATTGTGCCGGAGCAGCTGCGGGCCTGCCTACTGCTGGGATACCCGAACGTGAAATTCCTGCGCACGCCGCCGCGCAAAGCCGCACAGGTTCGCTGGATGTGATTTGCAATACAAATGGTAAGAGATTGTTGTGAAATAAAGAGATCATAACCCCCAGCACAAAAAGTAAAACCGGGGCCACCAAGAAGGATTTCCTTCTTGGTGGCCCCGGTTTTCTGCTGCGTTTTTTGTGGAAGTATTTGGAAACAGCCCCTCCCTTGTGGGCATCAAACGGGAAAAATACGATTTGGCTAGGAACCGTGCCGGTAGCCGTTACAGAATCGGAACGTTATTCTCTACTTCCCTTTCCGTCTTTCTGGAAAGAACATTAGGGCAACACCGCACAATTCCCGCCTGACGGCTTAAGCACCGCTTCGGCGGCTGCGGCGCAAATCAAAAAAGGCACAACAAACAAGGGCCGGCACAACTCCTTAAACCCTGCATTTTGTACAATTTTCAGAAAAAAGCATTTGTAAAAAGATACCCGGGCAATTGTTGATTTGTATTGATTTCTTGATTCTTTTGTGTATAATCTTAGTTGTATTGCATGGAATGGTTGTATTTTATGACGCGATTTCTCTACTTTCCATTGCACAACACGTCCTTTGACGCAAGTGCCGTGTTTCATTTCCGGATTTAAGGAGACTCCTGTGAACCGAAAACTCTATCAATCGAAACCATTTGAAACCGAGGGAATGAATGTGTTTGATATAGCTGAACGTCTTGCCAGGGTTAATGCCAGCGATTGCCGCCGAGCCACGGGGCCGGTATCTGTGGTGATTCATGAGAATACGGAGGATTCCCTGCGCTTGTCCTTGTGCGATGGTATCCAGAGCCTCTGTCGCAAAGTGCCGATTCAGGAAATCCAAAACCATCCGCCTATTCTGCACAAGCATAATTATTATGAAATGACCTTCGTGCTGCGGGGGGAGGTCGATATACGGATCGAGGATGAAGTGCATCGGTATCAGCAGGGGGATGTTTGCCTGCTGAATCGGAACACGTACCATGTGGAACAAGTGTGTTCCAACGTGACCCTTGCGTTTCTGTGTTTTTCCCCCCAGATGATGGTGGAATATAGCGGTTACCCGTTCGCAGATTTTTACCCCAAGAATGAAATGGATTTCGCTCACTTTTTTGAGAGTGATTGCGAAAACTGCCCGGAAGGAACCAAAAGTTTTCTGGAATTTCACAGATGTACGCAAGAAGGACAGGGTGCGGCGGAAGAACTGCTGTTTCAGATCCGGCAGGAGCTGTTGCTGCATCAGCCGGGATGCATGTATATGCTATATGGACTGATGACGCGCCTGCTCTTTACCCTGGCACAGGCAGAATGCTATTGCAGACAGTACACCGAGGTCAAGACGGCGCCGGACCTTGATTTGGTCCAAAAAATCCAGCAGTATGTGGAGGGGCGCCGGTGCCGCTTTTCCCGCAAGGAGATTGAGGAAACGCTGCATTATAATCGGGATTATCTGAACCGAATTTTCCGCCAGTATACCGGTTTTACGCTGGGGGACTACTGCCGCACGGTATGCATGGAGGAGGCAGCGCACCGGCTGCTGCATACCAGCGATACCATCGAACGGATCGCAGAGCAAGTAGGGTTTCCCAATCGAACGCAATTTTACCGCGTTTTTCAGCAATATTACCACACCACGCCCTGCATGTACCGCAAAACAAAAAGACAAGAGGCGGAGCAGCAACCCTCGGAAGCTTGCGATGCCTTTGTGCAGCAAAAATCAACATAAAAACAACCTAAAAATGTGAAAGAAATCGCCTGCCGCGCCAAAGAAGTCGCACTTATGGATCTGATGGGCCGTACGCTTGCTGTTGAGGGCGCATGGGAAAAAGCAAATTTGGTGGACGGTTACATTGTGATACGCAGCCTCCTGTCGGAAGAATGACAAAAAATGGTGTCGCTATAAGCAGCGACACCATTTTTTTGTTAAATTTATAATTATATCATATTGCAGAAAAATAGAAATGCTATTTTCAGACTATTTTGTAAAGAACCTGTTGAAAAGAAAGACATAAGCATAATTTATGAAATAGAAAGAAAAAGCTTGTTGAAAGTTGGGCGTTTTGCGAGTTTTCCCTTGACATTTCCGGGAAAAGGATGCTATAAATATAGAAGAAAAGGTCGAAAAACAGGATGCAGAATGGTTTTGGCCCGGTTGTTTCGGATGAAAGAATCGCATTTTTGTGTATTTAAGCGAACTAAGACGCGGGATTGACGCGCCGAAAAGGAAGGTGTTATGGATGAAAACTCTGTTTCATGTAAAGGGGGTCCCCTTTTTTTCAGTCGGTGGTCAGGTAAACAACTCGACTCCCTACAGCGCTGAAAAAGTAGAGACCGTCTTTTCCCATGTGAAAGACTTTGGACTCAACACAGTGGCGGCGCCGGTTTACTGGGAACTTCTGGAACCGGAAGAGGGACATTATGATTTCGCCCAGACCGATATGTTGATGCAGGCCGCCCGGCGCCATGGGCTGCAGCTCGTTCTGCTTTGGTTTGGGACCTGGAAAAACGGCAACTCCCACTATATCCCTCGCTGGATGAAACTGAACGGAAAACGGTTTCCCATGGCCAAAAGCGCCGATGGGGTTCCGGTCTGTTCTCTTTCGCCGCATTTTGCAGCAACGCAGAAGGCCGACTGCGCTGCTTTCTGCGCGATGTGCACCCATGTTGCACAAAACAATGCAGATGAGACGGTTATCGGTATCCAGGTTGAAAACGAACCCGGCCTGATGGGGACACCCAGAGATTACGGCGCTGAGGCGGAAGAACGGTTCCGCCAGACGGTGCCCGATGCGGTTGCGGAATTTGCCGGGCGTTCCGGCACCTGGGAAGAGGTGTTCGGAGAGGATGCCGCGGAGTGTTTTACCGTCTGGTCGGTAGCGGTGTATATCGATGAAATCGTCCGGGCAGGCAAGGAGTGCCTTTGTCTGCCGATGTACACCAATGTATGGCTGGGTGAGATGCACAATCGAGTGCCCGGCGTGGATTACCCTTCCGGCGGCGCGGTGAGTAAGCTGCTGCCTCTGTTCCGCAAAGGCGCTTCCCACCTGGATGCGGTTTCGCCGGACATCTATTTGCAGGATCAGGCTACATGGAATGTGCTGAACCGAGCCTACGGCAATGATCAGCCTTATTACATTCCGGAGCTGTTGCCCGGCGCACTGTCAGTGACCCGTGCAATCCAGGCGGTGGCTGAAAATGAACTTTGCGGTGTGCATTTCTTTGCGGCGGATGCTTTCTGTCAGGGGGCTGGCGGAGGCGTGCCGGAGCACTTTGCCGAAGCCCTTCAAGGGCTGCAGACTTTGGCCCGGATGGCCCCGTTGATCCAGCGCTACCAGGGCAGTGGTAAGCTGTATGCTGTTACCCAATACGAAGGAATGTCCGAACAGTATATCGACTTCGGGGATTATATTGGCATCATCCGTTTTTCCTCTTCTTTTGGCGACCTGATGGCCAAGCCTGTGCTGAGTATCCGTGATATAGATCACTTTTTCTTCAGCGATGCGCAGCAGAGAGGCAAGGGATTGATTTGTTATGAGGGCAATGGGCGCTTTTATCTGGCAGGCAACAGCTTCCGCTTGATTCTGCTGCCCAAAGGCGGTGTGGAACGGGCAACGGCTGCTGCGCGAAGCAGCGATTTCCTGAACACGCGTTCGCAGGCGTTCCTGAGCGTAACACAGGGAACGTTTGATGAAACCGGAACCTATCGGATCCAGGTGCGCCGCAATGGTGATGAAATGGACAATGGGATTTGGGTGACGCCGGACTGCGGTGTGGTGTGCGCTGAAATGAACACGACCTTTTTTGATTGCTGAATCCCCCACACTATGACATGTGTGGCAGATGCGCTGAAACAAATCGAAAAAAATGCAGAGATGCATTTCATGGAAAGGAATTTGCTGTATGAAAAATGTTCAAACTAATGAACTCCTGGATCAAGATGGACGTTGCTTCTGAAGCGGCAAGGGATCCAAATCGTGCCAGCTCGCAGCGGGTTATCCCCAAATGGGAATCGATCAAAGATCTGCCGGGCGTTATGTACTGTGAAAACATGAAAGAGATCCTAGAAAGGAACGTGCGCGCGGGTACGCTGTTGACGGCGCAGTGCGTTTGTCTGTCTTACAAATCCTACGAGGATTTGGGGTATTACGACAGCCGATCCTTGTGTTGGGTGCGGTGTCTGTGTGAAGCGCTGCAACTTTGATGTGATTCACTGCGAGAATGGCGTTGTGACTATTGAGGAAGACAAGTGCAAAGGATGCGGAAACTGCGTTGTTACCGGCCCCACCAAGGCACTGAAAATGAAAATTGTCCATCGTCCTCCTTCGCCTTTCGCATCATCAGTTTGACTTTCGCAGCCAAATGCGTTGTTTCCCATTCAGACAGCCGTAAATGAGAGAATTTGGATTGTGGATCAGCACCGGGAAGGGAGTCAGCTACAACGGGTATGGCCGGTATTCTTTTTTCGCTGCAATGTAGTAGTCCTGTGTCGGCAAATGGCTGCTCAGTTGCTACGGGATTTTGCGGCAGAATTTTCAACGATCGGGAACATCTGACAGCAACTTTGCACGATGAGGGGGGAGCCGCAGGCGATTGGGGGGTGGTGACACCGTCCAGAAACCGCAGCGTGAGGAGAGCGTGATGCCTGTGCGCCTGGAGACACCAGGCATCCGCCTTTTTTTGCACTGCGCGCCTATACAACCTAACGGGATCGATGAGCCGCTTGGTGGAAGTTTCCACTAGGCTCTTTGAGGGAAACGGGAAATATCCGGAAGTCTTCCGCAGATGTTAACCGATTGGGGCACAAGAGAAGGAAGAAGATATCGCCTCTCAGTATGCAGAAGGATCAAGAAGGGTTGTCTTTTTTCTAAAAATTGCGTATAATTTACGCAAAGAAAGAAGGTGCATCCATGGCCACTCTGAAAGATATCTCTGTTGCCACCGGTATTTCTGTGTCCACCATTTCCCGGGTGTTGAACCGGGACGAAACGATCAGCGTTTCCACGCAAACGGAACAGCGTATTTTTGAGGTGGCGCAGCAGCTGGGATATGCACCGGCCCACCGGCACGGCAAAGGGGAGACCCGGCGCGGGGCCTCCCGGCTGAAAATGGGCATTGCCCAGATGTTTGAGCCGGATATGGTGCTGCAGGACCCGTACTACCTATACATGAAAAACGAGCTGGAAAAAGAATGCTTTGAACATGGCATCGAGACCACCACCCTTTTCCGGGATAAGCGGGGGCAGTTTCAGGGACCGGGGGAAGGCACCCTGGACGGCATTTTTGCCATCGGCAGCTTTACGCCGGACGAGATCTGCAGCTTTGAACGGTATACTCCCCATGCGGTGTTTGTGGATTCCACCCCGGATAACGAGAAATACTACGCGGTGGTCCCTAATTTTCACCTTGGACTGCGCCAGGCCCTGAACCGCTTTTTGGAAACGGGACACCGCCACATCGCTTTTCTGGGCAGTTTTTACACCTTGCAACGCACCCATGACTGGCTGTTGGATGCCCGCCTGTACTATTTCCGCAACATCCTGCAAGAGGAAGGGGTCTATGATCCAGCGCTGGAAGTGGACAGCGGAATGACTTCGCCCCAGGCGTACCAGGCTTTGGGCCAGGCCCTGCAGCGGTGGCAGACCATGCCTGATGCCTTGTTCATCTCTTCGGACGCCATGGTACAGGGGGCACTGCGGGCGCTGGACGAAGCAAAACTGCGCATTCCGACGGATATCAGTGTCATTGCCTTCAACGATACGGCTCTTTCCCAAAATGCAACACCGCCCCTTTCTTCTGTGCGGGTGCTGCAGCATGAACTGGTGGTGGCCGCTCTGCATGCCATGACCCAGTGCCGGGAAAATCACCCCTATCCATTCAAGACCGTGGTACCCACGTTGTATGTGGAACGGGGCAGTGTATACCCGCGGGAATGAGGGGCCTCGATATACTGAATTTCTTCACCCTGCTGGCGCCTGTCCGGCAGGGATTTTTTAATTTGACAAAATATTAAGGTTTATTCAAAAATGCGGAGCTTTAGTAAAAGTTGCACAAAAAACAGGACGACATTTTCAGGTGAAACTTTAGTAAAAACAGATTGAATTTTGCGTAAAATTGTAGTAAAATATGGACACAAAGATCGTTCGAAAAAGAGACCCTCTATACACGGATTTATGGGATCACGCAACGAACTTTGACATGGCGCTCCAAGCTCAGCTTTGGTTTGGGCGGCTTCGGCCAAGACTTGGTTTATGCCATTGTCAGCACCTATCTGATGAAGTACATGACCGACGTGCAGCTCGTTGATCCCATGTTTGTGGCGGTGCTGTCCATCTTCTGCATGGTGGTGTACAAGCGCGGCTATCGTCTGACAGATGAATTCTATCACCATGTGCTGGCTGTGCTGCGGGGCGAGGAATCCCGTGCCGCCGGTGAATAAAGAAAGGAGCTAGTACCATGCTTCTGGGCGTTGATTATTATCCCGAACAATGGGACACTTCCCTGATGGAAGCAGACATGGACCGCATCCTGGAACTGGGCTGCAATGTGATCCGCATCGGTGAATTTGCCTGGCACCGCATGGAAAAGCAGGAAGGTCAGTTTGACTTCTCCTACTTTGACGGGGTCATTGCCATGGCCAAGCAAAAGGGCCTGCAGGTTATCTTCGGCACCCCCACGGCTACCCCGCCGGCTTGGCTCATCACCAAGTATCCCGATATCCTTTCCCGCTTCCCGGACGGTTCCCCCCGTGCCTTCGGCGGGCGGCATGTAGCCTGCTATTCCAACCCCCATTACCTGGAAGCCTGCCGTAAGATCATCACGGCCTTGGCCGAGCATTACCGGGGCGAGGAGAGCATCGTAGCTTGGCAGGTGGACAACGAGATCGGCCACGAGGGCAGCGACCTGTGTTGGTGCGACCACTGCCGGGACGGTTTCCGTTGCCATCTGGACAAAGCCTTTGCAGGGGACATCAACAAACTGAACGATACCTTCGGCACCGCTTTCTGGAGCCAGGAATACAACTCCTTTGAGGAGATCCCCCTGCCCAATGCCACCATCACCACCCACAACCCGGCCCTGCGCCTGGAATGGGAGCGCTTTTGCAGCGAAAAACTGGTGGACTTCATCCGCTTCCAGGCGGATCTGCTCCATGAGCTGCTGCCCGGCGCCGTGGTCATGCACGACTTCCCCGGCGGCGGTCTGACCAAGCATGTGAGCTATGCGGATGTGGCCGCCTGCCTGGATCAGTTGGCTTTCAACAACTACCCTGTGTGGGGCGGCCAGAAAGAACCGCTGCCCTCCTCTGAGATCGCCTTTGGCCTGGATTATATCCGGGGCCTGCAGGGCAAGAATTTCTGGATCACTGAGGCCATCATGGGTGCCCAGGGGCATGATATCACCGGCTTTTTGCCCCGGCCCAACCAGGCCAAGCTGTGGAGCTGGCAGGGCATGGCCCACGGCTGCGACGGGCTGATGTATTTTCGTTACCGTGGCGCTACCAAGGGTGCCGAGCAGTTCTGCTACGGTATTCTGGATGCAGACAATGTGCCCCGCCGCCGCTTCTTTGAGGTGCAGAGCTTCTTCCGGGAAGTGCGGGAATACCAGGACGTGCTCACCGCCCCGGTGCACAGCGATGTGGCCATTTTGTACGACTACGATTCTCTGGCATCCTTCCGGATCCAGCAGCAAAGCCTGCTGCTGGACTGCGAAACCGAGATGAAACGTCTGCACGGGGTGTTCTTCCGGGCGGGCCAGTCGGTGGATATCCTGCCGGTCGACCGAGATTTTTCCGGCTACAAGATCGTGGTGGTGCCCAACATGATCGTCACCGACGAAGCCTTTGCCCTGCGGCTCAAGCGCTATGTAGCCGCCGGCGGCTGCGCGGTGGTGACCTATCGTACCGCCGTGAAAGACCGGAACAATAACCTAACCTTCGGCAAGGTGCTGCCGGTAGACTGCAGCGAACTGTTGGGCCTGCATATCGAGGAGACCGAGAGTGTGCAGGAATACGACTGCATCCCCCTGATCAGCGACAACGGCAGCGGCACCGCGGGTATCTTCCGGGATATGATCGTGCCGGACCGGGCGGAAGTGCTGTACCGCTACAACGATACCTTCTACCAGCAGTATGCTGCCATCACCCGCAACGAGCTGGGCGAAGGCCGGGCCTACTATCTGGGCACCACCCCGGATGCCGCCATCCTGGAACAGGTGCTGGGCGAAGCCATGACCTGGGCCGGCCTGACGGTGGAGCATCTGCCCGAAGGGGTGGAGCTGGTCACCCGCAGCAGCGGCGAGCGCACGGTGCGTTTTGTGCTCAACCACAACGAGAATGCTGTCACCGCCCGGGGCCTGACCTTGGCGCCTTTCGAGGTGCAGGCGCTGTCTTGAGTTACAGGTAAAGCTTATTATTTAAAAACGTAACCGCACGGTTGAGCAAAAGCCAATCGTGTGGTTGCGTTTTTTATCTAGTAATAAAAGGCGGGAATCATGACAGAATCAATCGAAAAATTTTTCTTGATAGAAGATCGGTGAGGAATGTATGGCAAGTAATGGGGATTATCAAGACTTAGGCTCGCAGCAGCATTCGGATCCCAGAAAGGGGCAGGTGTTGCGGTAGGCTTTTGGTTTCAAGCGGATGAGGGGCAGTCCGGAATCCGGACCGATGCAGCACTCGCAATAGTGTTCTACAACCTGAGAGGGTGTCTGATTCAGAAACTTTGCAATGCGGAACAGATCCGCCGGATTGAGCAGAACGTCTTCTCGTTCACGGCAACAGCGGCCACAGCGATCACAGGAAAAAGCGAAGGTAGGAATCGGGCGTTTTGATCTCCCGCTTATCCAGCGCCCTTTGCCGAAAGCGCTGGCGCTTGCTGATTTCTCGCCGGTCGGCGCTCTGCGCCAAAGGGACATTCTCTGTTTCAGCGGGCTGGGCGGCGTGCGCGGTTGGCATACGCCGGCGCTTTTCCTGTAAAATCCGAAATTGACGATAGCTGATTCGTCCTGTATCCAGCGCCTTGCCTTGCAGGCTCTCTGCCTCCTGTGCGGTTTTTTCGGCATAAAAAGATAAACGCTTACTGTCCCCCTGAAAAGCGCTGCCTGCTGATTTGCGTTTTGTCCTCTATTGCATCTACGGAGTACACAGGGGACGGTATTACGCCGGAGGACATTCCCAAATAAAGCAACTTCCAGATAGGTAATTTCTTGTAATTGCGCTATTTTTAGAAATTTTGCCAAAATCATAATTTCGAACACAGGGGGCATCCTGACTTTCGTCGGGATGCCCCCTGTTTGTCTATTGTTCATGGAATGACATAGCAGCTCTGTTTTCCGTTGCCCTTTTGTATCAGTTTGCCTGCATCGCAGAGTTCTTTCAGCAGACGATATGCTTTTGTGGTTCCGGCGTCAAGCAGTGTTTCGGCTTGTTTCCGTGTAATGCTGCCGTTTTCCTTCGCGTATTGGACAAGGCGCTGCTTTTGGTCGTTCAAGGATGTGCTGCGTCCCTCGCCGGGCTGCGCTTTTCCGCCTGTTTCCTGCACTTCATTGCGGTTCGGAAGTGTCACGCGGAAAACACCCTTTGCCGTTTCAAACTCCGGCTGCATCGAGCAGGATTTGTAGGCGCGCTCAATCTTTCCGATTCCCGTGCCGTAGCTTTCAATCAAACGCATACGGTAAAAAACAGCGGCAAGATTCGGGTTTCTGGACTGCGAAACGCCAAGAAAAATAGATTTCAGCTCCAGACCGGGTACAAGACCGCCAAGGGAAACAAATTCAATTCTGTCCTCATACAGGTTAATCAGATTACTGCCGCTGAAAGAGTAATCTCTGTGAACCATGCTGTTCAGCAGCGCCTCTCTGACGGCCTCGTCCGGATAATCCTTACAATCGGTTCGGTTCAGCCCGGAAAAGGTCGCCTTGGTTTTGTTGAAAAGGTCAATAAATTGGTAGGCATCCTCCAGCTGCTTCAGGATAGAGCCGGTAAACTCCTTCCGGTCGCGGAACAGTTCTTTATCCGTGCCCTGAAAGAGCGCGATTTTTGTGGTGGTCTCGCACTGATCCGAGAGCAGCAAGGCCAGATTTGTGTACAGCCCATCCTCGCCGATGAGCTTTAGCGTTTTCATCTGTGCTGTTCCGATTTCAATGGAGCGCTTGAGCATCTCCTCCAAAAGCGTTTGAAATGTGAGGTCCTGATTCATGCTGCGGCCGGATTCATAGGATCTTCCGCTGTTCTGCAAAAGCATCTCCCGAATCCCCTCCTCAGTCATGGGCTGCGTGGAGCTGCCCTTGCGGACATACACGCCGCTGGGTTTCAGCCCTTTTTCGCGGAGATAATAGGGACGATTGGTGCCGGTCGTCACGTCAATTTCTACAACCTGCTTTCCTTCCATTTCCACCGTGCTTACCTTGACAAACGGCATCACATCCGGGGACAAAGAATCTTTCAGCGAATTCACGACCTGCAGCATCACGCCGTCGGGGTCGTCCACCCCAACAACCACCCCGTCCTTGCGAACGCCGATGTAAACCGTTCCGCCCTCTGCATTGGCAAAGCCCATCACTTCTTTTCGGATGTCGGGGACATACGCCTGCTTGAATTCGATGTTTTGATTTTCAAAAGACAGCATCACGCTGCTCCTTTCCTTTCGTTTCTTTCTTTTCATTTTAGATGAGAAAGAAAGAAAAGTCAATAGGCGCGGCGATGTATTCTTTCACGGGGCGGGTTTTCCCGCCTATGCGCCGCCCTTTGCACCTTATCCTGCACCATCTCGCAGTCCATCTCAATGTCAGCACAGGTGGTAATCTCCCGCCGCAGCTCTCTGATGCGGGCTGTGAGCGCCTGTATTTGCTCCGAATAATCGGCAGGGGTAGTTTTACTCTTCCCGCGATAGAGCGCCCTGCGCTGCGCCGTAAGAGTGCTATATTCAGCTTGCAGATTTTCTTTGTAAGTCAGCAGTTCGTCAAGCGTTGTGATTTGCCGTTTCCACAAAAGATCGCATTGCCGCCGATAGCGATTGTACTTCAAGAAATCATCGCGCAGCAGGTAATAGCACCGCTTGCCGACTTTGCCTTTATATGCTTTCCTCAGCAATGCACAGTAGCGATAATAGAAAGCCATAAACCCGGTAATTTTGCGGCATTTATAATTCAGCTTACCGCAATACCGTGCGCGGCGGCGAACAGGCTTAGGCTGCTCTTTCGGCTGCCGGCGTGGTGGATGAGGTACTGTTTGCTGCTTGTATTCTTGCTGCATTGCGGGCGGAAGTTTACGCAACTCTTGGAAGTAACTCCGCAAGGCGTCCTCGCTGAAGCGTGGACTAATCTTATCCAATCGAATATTTCTCTGTGCATCTTTGTGGCGCACAGCCATACACACCGTTCCAACCGTTATTTGAATCACGCAGTTCGTACTCATAGCAGAATCGTCCGTGCTTGGCTGGACGAACGTGCGCAACCAAATAGCCGTTATTTTTCAGCATATCCCATGCGCGGTTAAAGGAGCGCTCGCCCTCAGTGCAGTGGTTCATCAGCCATTGCTTTGTCAGCGGCACTGCGGTATAATCAATACGGGCAGCAATCAAGGCATACAGCCCCTTAGCGCTCATGGATAAGCTATCGTTGAACAGCGCCTCATTCTGCACAACAGAATACCCTCGCGTTTTGCGGATAAAAGCGCCACTTTCGGCAGCAGAATTTGTATTTTTCACGGTAGAAACCTCCATAAAAGAAAAAAGACTTGGACTGAAATATAGCCAAATCTTCAAATTCTGTACAAATTTTTAATTTTCCCTGTGTTGTGCCAAAAAGTGTTGCCCGAAAAACGATTGTTGCCTAAATGTTGCCCAAACAGCCACAGGCAACATATAAAACGAAATAAGTCAAAATATCAAAAACAAGCGTAAGAGCAGAAAACAGACGTTCCAACGCAAAGCGGAATAAAGAGATATAAGACGAATACCTTGATGTACTTGACTCGAAATCAATTTGACAGCAATGTCACGTGGGTTCGAATCCCACCGTCTGCGCCAAAGACAGCACCCTGCGGGGTGCTGTCTTTTATTTTTGCGGCGAACTATGCAAGGGTTGCAAGGGCGCGGGAGAATCCCACCGTCTGCGCCAAGTATCACTACTCAATTTTACATTGGGTAGTGATTTTTTATTGCTTTGCGAAATTCCGAAGCCATTCTTATAGGCATCTCCCCTTTATTTTCAAGTAGTGATTTTCGGGTTTGGTACAAATCATACCAGCAATCTCGGCAAATAGCTATTCACGAAGCTGCACAAAAATCCGTGTTTCCCTTTTGTGTAGCCCTTTATTTTGCTCACAAGAATACGAACCACTTGTGCCGTATGGGATCCCTTGATTTTTTATATCATATACGATATAATTCAGTTGAGATATAGACCAGCATATATCTCAAAGGGGGTGTACACTTATCTTCAAGATTGAACTGTATAGCACCGAGGACGGCAAGGAAGTCCTCGCCGAGTTTATAAATGCGTTGTCTGCAAAGCATCAAGCCAAAGCATTTCGGGAAATTGATCTTCTTGCAGAGTTTGGAAACGCATTAAAAGAACCTTATGTCAAACACATTGACGGTGAAATTTGGGAGCTACGGATCAAATTTTCGAGTGACATATCTCGTATCTTCTATTTTATGTGGCAAGCTGACACGATAGTTTTACTGCATGGATTCATCAAGAAGACGCAAAAAACTCCTCGTTCAGAGATTGAAATTGCCCAAAAGAGACTACGCGATTATAAAAGGCGTCATTGAAAGGAAAGGTTCTTATAAAAAACACATATAATAGTCTTTGATTTTTAAGGTAAGGTTTGTGCAAACTGAATGTGATAAAGATAGCATCCCTATACAAACATAGTATAGAGTGGTTGCGTAAAAAGGTACACGTTTGCATGTGAATGAAAGGAGTAAAGTGAGACTATGAATTATACTGATTTCAAGAATAAAACTTTTTCTGAAAATCCCGCAGTCAGACTTGAGTACGATCAGCTTGGTCCTCAGTATGAAGCCATCCGCGCTGCAATCGCAAGTCGGAAGTCTGCTGGGTTAACTCAAAAACAGCTGGCCGAGAAAATGGGAACTGCGCAGGCAAACATTTCACGTTTTGAAAACGGGAATGCAAATCCCTCGTTGGATTTTCTGCAAAAAATGGCTTCTTGCATGGGCAAGACACTTCATATTTCGTTTGAATAACACAACACCCCGGCATCCGTCCTTACCCGGACAGATGCCGGGGTGTATCTTTTTACCTCACCATCAAAGCAGATATTGGAGTAATCTTAAGAAAGTTGTGTGAGCAAAAATGAGTGGAAATCATTCAGGCAGAAGCATGCTCGGATCATATCCACATGCTAATCAGTATTCCACCGAAATATAGTGTAGCACAAATCATGGGATATCTCAAAGGGAAAAGTAGTTTGATGATATTCGACAGACACGCGAACTTGAAATACAAGTATGGAAATCGGCACTTCTGGGCAAGGGAATACTATGTTAACACAGAATGGTGAAATAAGAAGCAAATTGCGGAATACATCAAGCATCAGCTTGACAAGAT
>ENA-UEPJ01001980-UEPJ01001980.1-human-gut-metagenome-genome-assembly--contig:-NODE-1980-length-22751-cov-9.792053_pt1 | contig 22751 bp, 27 predicted proteins | sample MGYA00242890_ERZ507896 | MGnify/ENA primary metagenome ERZ507896 (study PRJEB26167, sample SAMN06115508) | human gut metagenome | host: Homo sapiens | place: China:Qinghai | collected 2015-08-20... | reverse complement strand
CCCCACGGGGACGATCTGCACGTCCTTTTCCCGTCCGTTCGGGATGTGCAGGAACATGTTCCGGAAGTTGCCCACGCCCCGGGCGTTCTGTATGGCGTTCTTGATCGCGTCCTGCTGCGCCTGCTCAAGTTGCGCACTCGAAGAATAGAAGATGTACCCGACATGCGCGCCGTTCTTGTAGTAACGCCGCCGGAAAAGGGTAGCGTCCTCGTTGAGCAGCATGGACTGGATCGCGCCGAGGTAGCCGGGCAAGCCGTAGATTGTCTGGCTCACGTCATAGTTTTTCAGGTGCAGCACCTCGCCCGGCCCGAACTCGTGGAACTGCCCGGAAGGGAGCAGGAGCCCGTACCTGTCCGGCTCCTTCATCCGGCGCATGTTGATCGCGGGCAGGTGCCGCATCCTTGCCACTTCCCCGAGCCAGTTCCGCGAAAGGAGCAGATAGGCGTTGGCGAAGACCATATAGTCCGTGGCCACGGCGTGCATGTCCCGGCGTGTGAGGGCTGCGGACGCCCGGAACCCGCGCATGGCCATGTTCGTTTTGAACTCAAGGATCGGCCCGTGGTAGGCGTTGGCCCGCAAAAGCCGCGCCAGCCCCGACCACGGGACGGGCGTTGCATAGTACCGCCCGTTGTCGAGGAGCCAGACGCCCAGATACTCATACACGGCCCCGCTCAGGACGGGTTCCGGATCGCCGAAGCAGAACGCCAGCGGCGCAGGTTTCTTTTTTCCCATGTTTTCCCCTTATTGGATGAAGACGACGCAGCCGCCTTTCGGCTTGCCGATGGGCTCCGCCGCCAGCGCGTGCATGATTGCCCAGGCGACGTCAGCGTGCCCCGTGGCGCTGGTGCGGGAGGCCGAGTAGGAGATCTGCCCGCTGTCCGTGACGCCCTGCCGGATGGTGAGGAAGGCGTGGGCAATGTCGTTCTGCCCCGCGTCCCACTTGAGGCGGTGCGCCTCGATGAGTTCCTTTGCCTTCAGCACGAGTTGGGTCTTGAGCTGCACGGAGTAGTTGATCGGCGTCGCCAGCGGGAAGAAGGCGCGGATCTGCTCGAACACGCCGATGCCCGGCCCGGTGACGTCGACCCCGATATGCCGGAAGTTGTACCGCCCGACCAATTCCCGGATGCGCTCGGCTTGCCAGATGTAGGATTTGTCGAGCCACTTGTAGCGGGCGATCACCCGGTGCTCGCCGCCCTCTTTGAGCGGCGGGGCCACGATGACGAAAGAGGCGTCGTCCCTGCTGCGCGAGGGGTCATAGCCGCCCCACACGGGGAGGTTCCCGAGCGGGCGGTCCGCCGTGGGGTTGAAGTCCGGCCATGTATCCGTATCCGCGTAGCAGGTTTCCAGATCCGCCAGCCTGAACACGGATTGCGTGTCGTCCACGAACTCGCACAGGAACAGGTTCCGGAACTCGTCGGCGCTGTATTCGAGCTTGAGGCTTTCCAGATCGAAGAGGTCGCACCCGCCCGCGATCGCGTCCTCAAGCGTGATGACCTTCCGATAGAATGTGTCCGGGCAGAGTGCGCCTTTCCGCAGTTCCTTGGATGAAGGGAACGCGGCCCGTTTCGCCTTGAAGCGCTTCTGGAAGCGTTCGCCCGTCCAGAGGTCATAGGCCTGATGCGCCACGGCGGACGGGGTGGAGAACAGGGTCCGCCGCCATTTCTTGTGGGAGGCCATGCCGGACGCGACTTTGTACAGCTCGTTGAAACCCTGAATCCAGAAGCACTCGTCAATGTAGACATGCCCGTGGTAGCTTTGGGCGCTCTTGCTGTTGTTGCTCAGGAAGTACAGGGTAGCCTGCCCCTTCGCCGTATTGAGCACCAGCGGGTTGCCCTTCAGCTCTATGTTGAACTTCTCTTTCGCCAGCGCGACGATGTATGAGCGGAACACCTCCGCCTGTGCCCGCGTAGCGGACAGGAAGATCTGGTTGTCGCCCGTGAGACAGGCGTCCTCGAACGCCTCTTGCGCGAAAAACCAGGTGAAGCCGATCTGACGGCTCTTGAGGAAAAAGCGGTTCCGGTGCCGTTTCGTTTCCAACAGCTCGCGCTGGTACGGGAAAAACCGCTTGTGGAACGCCTCGGCAAAGTCGTCCTCGGTGAGCCGGGACACGTCGTTTTTCACGGCGGCTTTTTTCTTCCCCTTCCGTTCCTTCTCTCCGGACGCGCCGGGCGGGGAACCTTCCGCGTTCCTCCCCTCCCTCGCCTCTTTCTCCCTGAGCCTGAGCTTTTGCAGCCGCTCCAGCGTGCCCACCAGCGTGTCCACTTCCTTGAGGTCGCGGGGGCTCTTGTCTTCCCGCTCAAGCAAAAGCGCGAGACGGCGGGAGGCGGCCTCCTCCGCGCCCTCATGCGACAAGAGATCGTCCCAACGCCCCGCATCCGCCCAGTTGTAGAGCGTGCGCACGGGGACGGACAGCATGTCCGCGATCTCGCTCACGGCATAACGCCGCAGATAGAGCGAGCGCGCCGCCGTCCTGATTTCATCCGGCCAGTTCTTGTTACCCATGCCCGCCAAGATACACGCCCGCCGCCGTTCCGCCATGCACGGGAAATCCTAAAAGGCCGAAATAGGACGGGCTTTTCTTGCGCGTCGGCTGGCCTCGGCTATGCTTGCCCCATGAGCAAGCTGCAAACCGAATTTGTGAAGATCGCCCAATCGGGCGCGTGCGTGGACGGGCGGGAGATCAAAGGCCAGTGGCTTCTGGACATGGCCGAGACGTACAGCCCGGGCACTTACACGGCGCTGATCTGGCCCGACCACCAGCGCTGGCAAGGGAACTTCGGGACGGTGACGGAGCTGCGCGCCGAAGAGGAGGGCGGGGTGGTGAGCCTGTTCGCCCGGCTCAACCCGAACGAACGCTACGCCTACGTCAACGAACAGCGCCAGAAACTTTTTTTCAGCATTGAAGTTGCGGAAGACTTCGCAAAAACGGGCAAGGCGTACCTCGTCGGGCTCGGCATCACCGATCAGCCAGCCAGCCTCGGCACAAGCAAAATGCAGTTTTCCGCCGAGTCCGGGGATTGCTCCGTGTTCCCCGGCGTTGAGCTGTTCGCGTGCGGCGGGGCGTTGACGCCCGAAGAGGTCGGGTTTTTCCGCAGGTTCCTTGCTCACTTCAAAACCGAACCGAAACCCGAAACCAAGGAAGAACCGATGGACAAGGAACAGTACGCCGCCCTCATGGAACGGCTCGGCAAGCTGGAAGAGGCGGTGGGCACGTTCGCCGCCAAGCCCGAACCGCAGGGAGAGGAACCCGCAAAGGCTTCTCCGGAGGCGGCCGCCCCGGATCAGTACGCCGCCCTGATGGGCAAGGTTGACGAGCTGGCCGCGGGCTTCTCCGCGCTCGCGTCGCGCCTTGAAGCCGCCAGGCCCGGAACCGCCATCCCCGACACCACCACGCCCGCGGACGACGCGGCCATCCTGTAGAGGCGCCATGAAGACACATACGAGACAGCGGTTCAACGCGCTTCTGCACGGCCTCGCCAAGGGGTACGGCGTTGAGGACGTCTCCCGGCAGTTCACGATTGAGCCCACGATCCAACAGCGGCTGCAGGACAAGATCGTCGAGCAGTCCACATTCCTCCCCAAGATCAACGTCATCACCGTTGACGAGCTTTCCGGGGAAAACATCCTCGGCAGTGCTTCCGGCCCCGTCTCCGGACGCACGGACACCAGCAAGGACGGCAATGAACGCACGCCCCGCGACGTGTTGGGGCTGGCGTCCTACAAGTACCAGCTTTACCAGACCAACAGCGACGTCTTCATGCGCTACGCGACGATGGACGCCTGGGCGAAGTTCCCGGACATGCCCGAACGCTACGCCCGTTACGTACAGGCCCGCATTGCCAACGACCGCGAGCTGATCGGCTGGTACGGCACGAGCGCGGCGGCTGATACCGATCTTGAAGCCAACACGCTGTTGCAGGACGTCAACATCGGCTGGTTGCAGTACGTCCGGGCGAACCGCCCGGAAGCCATCCTCGCCGAGGGCGCGGCCAGCGGGGAAATCCGTATCGGCCCGGAAGCCGGGGCGGACTACGCCAACCTTGACGTGGCGGTCAACGACCTTGTCCTCGGCATCCCCGAGTATATGCGTTCCGGCCTCGTCGCGCTCATCGGCGCGGAGCTGATCGCCCGCGAAAAGTCCGCGCTCTATGCGGCCATGTCCGGCACGCCCACGGAAAAGGCGGCGCTCAACGGCAGCCTGACCACGTTCGGCGGCCTCACCTGGGAAACGCCCTCGAACTTCCCGGCCCGCGGCCTTGTGGTGACGAGCTACGACAACCTTTCGATCTACATGCAGGACGGGAGCTGGCGCCGGAACATCAAGGACGCCCCGGAAAAGGACAGGGTGGAGGACTACAACAGCCGCAACGAGGGCTATGTGGTCGAAACACCGGAAAAGTTCGCGGCCCTTGAGTTCGGGAACGTCGTTTTTTACGGCGAGAAGACCTGGAAGGCCGCGGCATGAGCCTGATGCTTTCCTACCAGAAGGCGATCCGGGCTGCGCGGGCGGCGGGGCGTGAGGCGGAGTTTTCCGCCGTTCCCTCCCCCGCCGCGGGCAAGTCGCTCCTCGCGGAACGCCAGCGGGACGCGCTGGTCGCTTCCGGGCTTGCCGAGGATCTGGAAGCCCTGCACGGCGTCGTGTCCATCGACCGGAAGATCGCCATCAAGCGCGACACCCTGATCCCGAAGTACGCCGGATATGTGGCGCGGCTCCGGGAAGAGGGGCGGCCCCATGAGCTGGTCGGCTACTTCCTCGTCTGGCTGTTCGACTGCGGGCTCATCGAGCGGGCCCTTGATCTTGCGGGCTGGTGCGCCGAGCACGGGCAGGGGCTTCCCGAACGCTTCAAGGCATCGCTTCCCGCGTTCGTCGCCCGGCAGATCCTCGACTGGTCGCAGCAGGCGTTCGACGAGGGCGCGAGCCCCGAGCCGTTCTTTTCGCAAGTCTATGCCCGCCTGTTCGATCCCGATCCGGCGCTGGCGTGGGACGTCCACGACGATGTGGCCGCCCAATTCCTCCGGCTGCGCGGGCTCATGCTCGAACGGGCCGGGGACGTCCCCGGGGCCGTGGCCGAACTGGAAAAGGCCCTTGCCAGGGGCGCGAAAGTCAAAACCGCGCTGGACAAGCTGAAAAAGAAGTCCGGCGCGTAAGTCCACCACCCCCCGCCCCGCCTTTCCCGGGCTTTCAGGCCGTGGCCTCGTCACGCTCAGGGAAAGGCCGGGGGCCATAAGGATCGCCATGTCGTTCAATGCCATGACCACACAGGAAAAGCCGGATCGCGTCATCGCCAATGACGGCTTTTTCCCGGAACTGTCCTTGCGCACGTTCCTTGACCTCTACCGTTTGCCCGGCGAATACGCCGCGGATCTGGTGGCCGATCACCTTTCGCTGGCCGTGGTCTGGGCAAACCGCCAGCTTGAGGCGTGGAAAGCGGAGCGGAAGGGGGAGGGCTGCTCAACCCTTGGCGACGTGCCGCTGCACGGCGTCCCCGGGGCGTCGCTCGTCGTCTATCAGCGGGCCGTTTTTTGCCAGGCCAAGGGAATGCTGCTGGCGCAGTTCCGCACGGTCGAGCGCCGGGAGGCGGCCAACAACGACGCCAAGGAAGGCCGCGAGACGGCGGACGTCTTTTTCGCCTTTGCCCACGATGCGCTGGCCGACCTGCTCGGCGCTGGCCGCGTGGACATCACGTTGATTTGAGGAGGGGGAACCATGCGGAAGCTTCAGGCCCTTGTCCGGCATATCCTGACTGAGACCGGGATTTCCCGCGAGAACGTAGCCGCGTTCCTTGATCAGGGCGCGGTCATGCTCACCGGGCGGAACCTCGGGCACGGCGTTGAGGTGTGCGTCCTCAAATATGACGGCGTGATCGACATCGAGCGCTCGGACTATGACGGGATCGCATTGCTGGCGCTGGTGTCGGGCTGGCTCCAGAGCCACGACCCCGACCGGGACGGCCTCGAAGATCCGGAGGTGAACGCCGCGGTCAACGACCTTTCCACAACGGACGTCCAGATCGCGGTGGAATTTCAGGAACGGATCGAAATCGTCCCGGATGAGGGCGGGCCGATCACGTTCGCCGGGCGGCGCTGGCGCGTGGCTCCTGTTCCGGTCGACGTCGCCGAGCGCGTGGGCGGCATGGCCGGGGGCATCCGGTGAGCCTGAGCATTGAGATACAGGGGGCCGAAACCCTTTGCCGCCAGCTTGAAACGCTATCCCCGGATGCGCGGGACAGGCGGATGCTGGCCCGCAGGATGGGGCGGAAAGTCGTTACGCTTGATCTGCGGCGTGTGCGGAAACAGAAGAACATTGACGGAACCCCCTTTGCGCCGCGCAAGGACAAGCGCAACAGGCGCAGGCTGCTTGAGGCCATCCATAGAAACATTGTTGTGTATGGGCAGGATGATGGAGCCAAGGTCACGTATCGGGGAAAGTACGCGGAGTTCGCCTTTCAGCAACAGTTCGGCGTCGGGAAGGAGTGGACAAATGAGGAGGCCGCGCGCTGTTACGGGCATCCTGACTATGGCGCTCCGGCTACGCGCAGGCAGGCAAGGGCTCTGGTTTTTCTCGGCTACCGTCGAGGCGGCAAAAGGAGGGGCTGGCGCCGTGTGACCGTCCTGCAAATTGAAAAGACTATGACGCTCGGGCAAGCGGGGCGCATCATCCGGGAGATGCGCGGCGGGCTTCCCCCCGGAACGCCCATACGCTGGAATGATCGCCCGCCTAAACGTGTGGCGCTCGGCGTGACGGACAAGGAAGCGGAAAAGCTGACGGAACAGGTTTGTAAGTCCCAACTGAAGCAGCTTGATAGGCAGCTTGCCGCTTCCGGGAGCGTTCTGGGAGCGGATGGAATCTGGCACGGGCCGAAACGGAGATAGATATGAGCATAGGCAGAGTGCAAATCAACAATCTCAATCTCTCGCAGGGGGAGATCACGGCGGTGGAAAACCACCTGCTGTTTGTCGGCCCGGGGAAGGGCGACAAGGTAGGGAAGCTCCTCACGGTGAACACGGACAGCGACCTGTCCGGCTTCCTTGCCGGGGCTGACGGCTTGCTGGCTCAGGTGACGGCGGCCCGGGACAACGGGGGCCAGAACTGGTCGGCGTCCGTCATGCTGTACGACGCCGAGGGCGGCGGGATCGCCTCGTGGTCCGCCGCCGTGGACGAGGCTATGGAGCTGGCCAAGGTCGAGGGCGTCGTTCTGACGGAGCCCCTTTCCGCCGTTTCCGACATTGAAGCCATGCAAGCCAAGAGCGAGCGGATCATGGCCAAATACATGCGGCCCGTGTGGTTCGCCGGGCGTGCCCCGGCGTTCGACGCCGATTCCCAGAGTTGGGAGGAGTACGCCACGGCGATCAAGCCTCTGACCGCGGATGTGGCCGCGGACGCCTGCCTCGTCACGCCGACGATCTGGGGGACGGAGCTCGGGACGCTCATGGGCCGCCTGTGCAATGCCGCCGTGACCGTTGCGGATTCCCCGATGCGCGTTGCAACCGGGGCTCTTGTGGGCTCCTGGACGGAACGCCCGGTCGACAAGTCCGGGCGGCGGCTCGACATGAGCGTCCTTGAAGGCCTCGACAAGGCGCGGTTCTCAGTTCCTCAGTGGTACCCCGACTATGAGGGCATGTATTGGGCGGACGGCAACGTGCTGGACGTGAACGGCGGGGATTTTCAGGTCATCGAAAACGTGCGCGTGATCATGAAGGCCATGCGGCGCGTCTATCCGCTGGCCGTGGCCCGCATCGCGGATCGCCGCTTCAATTCCACGCCCGCCAGCGTTGCGCAGAACAAGACGTATTTCATGCGGCCCCTGCGGGAAATGTCCCGCTCCGTGACCATCCTCGGGCAGACCTTCCCCGGCGAGATTTACCCGCCCGAAGACGGCGACATAACGGTGAGCTGGCCCTCCCGTACCAGCGTCGAGCTGTACATGGCGGTCCGGCCCTACAACTGCCCGAAAAAGATCACCTGCAATCTTTTCCTCGATCTCAACAACTACGCGGCATAGGTGAACCATGCAGAGACTCAGCGGCAAAAGTTTCGACGTCACGCTCGGCGACCTCAAGCTCCACATTGAGAAAGCCTCCCTCGACATCGAAGACGGATCGGAAGTGGCCAAGACGGGCGGCGTCCCCAACGGATGGGTCGACGGCGAGGTTTCCGCCAGCGGCGAGATCGAGCTGGACGGCGAGAACGTGAAGATCCTTTCGGAGGCTGCGCGCAACGCGGGTTCCTTCCGCGGCCTCCCGGAGTTCGACCTCCTGTTTTACGGCTCCACCGGGGACGGCGCGGAGATGAAGGTGGAGGCGTTCGGCTGCAAGCTGAAAGTCTCGAAGCTCCTCGACGTCGACGGCAAGGGCGGGGAAAAGCATATCACCACCATCCCCTACATCGTGACGAGCCCGGATTTTGTGCGCATCAACGGAACCCCCTACCTTAAGCCCGAAGAAACGGAGGAACTGTAATGGAACAGGACATGCTGACCACAAGCGAGCCCTTTGATCCGGTTATGGCCGTCTATGACGGAGCCCTTGCGATTAAAGACGTGGCTGCGGGGCTTGAAGAGGATCGCCCCGGCGCGGCCGCTATGCTGCGGATGGTCGCCTGGCATTTGAAGACGGCGGCGGAACTGTTTGATCATGAAGGGCCCGAAGGCGAGCAGGAACCGCAGGGCGGCCCCTCGCCGTCTCCGGACGGAACGCAGGCGCATACCCATGCGATCCCCACGCTTTCCCTTTCTGAGATGCCCCCGCATACCCATGCCATACATTCGTCTTCATTCGGGGCGGCTCAGGGGAGGAACGGCAATGGCTGATTTCTCCACGGCGCACGCTCCGGTGGCGGTATGGGAAGGCGGCTACGGCAACCATCCGGCTGATCGCGGCGGGGAAACCCTGTGCGGTATCGCCCGCGGGTGCCACCCCGATCTCGCGCTCTGGAAGCTGGTTGACGCCGAAAAGGATCACCCCTCGTTCCGTCAGGGCAGCGCCGCCTTTACCCGGCACCTGCGCCAGATTCCCGGGCTCCTCGAACAGGTGACGGCGTTTTACCGCGGTCTGTTCCATTCGCTAGGTCTGGACTCGGAGGACATGCCGCAAGAGCTGGCGAACGAAATCTATGAGCAGGTCGTCAACCTGGGGCAGGGCGGGCACACGCGCTACCTGCAACGGATCTGCAACGCCTTTAACTACAACCGGAAGACGGGGACGCGCCTGTTCCATGACCTGAAAGAGGACGGCGCGCTCGGGACGCTCACCCGCGCCGCCCTGCGCGTGCTCATCGAAAAGCGCACCACGCAGGCCGTGCTGGTCCACGCCCTGAACGGGGCGCAGGCCATGCACTACATCAACCTTGCGGCCGGAAACGAGACGCAGCGCTGCTTCCTCGACGGCTGGCTTACCCGAACCTATGACCCGGAGGCTGTTTGATGGAAACCCAATTTTTCAACGCGCTTGCCCAGTTTGTGGGTGAAAACTGGGCGGGGTTTATCGTAGCGGCCTGCATCGCCGTGTGTGCTCTGGCGCAGACGCTCATGGCCCCGCCGACTGAATCCAGTTCCGCCGTCTACAAGATCATCTACGCCGTGACCGCAAAATTCGGCGGGAACTTCGGGAAGGCCAGGAACGCCGTTCCCGGCAATACGGGGAAATGATGTGGCCGGGGCTGAACTGCTCGCCGCGCTGCTCAGGTGGGCGGCATGGCTGTGGGAAGGTCTGGCCGTGGTTCGCCGCCGTCTTTTCCGTGCTCGTGTTGCTGACGATCCTGTCGGCGTGCTCATCGGGCAGCTTGGGGGAAAGGGCGGCGCGTCCTGTCCTGCCGAGCCTGACCCGGGCGGCGGTGAACGGCGTTCCCGGCGTGTGGATGGATGAGCGGGACGCGGGGACGCTGGCGCTGTGGATCGAAGAGGTGAGCCCGTGAGGTTGGAACAACTGCTCGAGGTGTTCGGCTCCTATGTCTGGCCGTTGCTGGTGGGGGCGTTCCTCTACCTGCACCGGATGGGCAGGCGCAACGAGCGCGAACTGTCCGATCTCAGGGTGTACGTGGCCAAGAATTACAATAACAAGGAAGAGCTGAAAAACTTGTTCAACAACCTGCAGCAACACTTCGATACGCGGATTGAAGACGTCAAACAGCTCATCATCAAAAAGGGGCAGTAATGCAGAAAACGATCAGGCTCTCCATCAATGGAACCGACCTTGCTTTCGACGTGACCACGGAACTGTACAACAAGTACGTCAACGAAATGATGCCCAACAACAAGGTGGCCCCGGCCCATAACTTCGCCATGCGGTGCGTTGCGGACGGCTCGCGGGAAGACTTGAAAAGCCTTCTGGAGCTTCCCGGCGCGGCCATCCAGATCGCGGGGGCGCTGGTCGACGAGTTCATGCCGGATCTGTCCATCGAATTGGGAAAGTAGCGGAGCGGGCGGAAAAGCTGCGGGAGAACGGCCTGGGCATGTGCCTTGCGCTTTCCCACAAGTGGTTTCCGTCCCGCGCCGTTGATCTGGACAGCATGGCCGAGGCCGTTTTTCTGGAAACGGACTATTGGGAAAAGATGCAGATCGCCGTGGCGAACGGCATAGCGAAAGCCTTTAAGGGGGCGTAGTGGCTACCAAGCTCGAAAAGCTCATGTTCCGGATTGGCGTCAAGGATGACGCTTCCGGTCCCGTTGGCAAGCTCCAGAAGGCGCTGCGCTCGACCTCCCGCATGTCGAAACAGGCATGGGGGCAGCTCGCGGGCGGAGCCATGACCGCGGCGGGGGCGGGGCTGGCGCTTGAGGGCATGGTTTCCCCGGCGCTCGACCTGAACCGCGCCCTTGCCGACGTGTCGTCGCTGGACGTGGACGCAAAGGGGCTCAAGCTGCTGGACGCCACGGCCAAGCAATACGCCATGAGCTACGGGGGGACGGCGGCGGAGTTCGTCGCCTCTTCCTACGCGATCCAGTCGGGCATCGCGGGGCTGGACGCCTCACAGCTTGCGGACTTTACCCGCGCCTCAAACGTGCTGGCCAAGGCCACGAAAGCGGACGCGGCCACCATGACCAACTACGCCGGGACCATGTACGGCATTTTCAAGCAACAGGCCGACGCGCAGGGCAAGTCCTCGTGGATTGAGGACGTGGCCGGGAAGTCCGCCTACGCCATCCAGATTTTCAAGACCAGCGGCACGGAAATGTCGGCGGCGTTCACGGCGCTTGGAGCCAATGCGACGAGCTCGGGGATCAAGCTTGAGGAGCAGATGGCCATCCTCGGCAAGCTGCAAGCCACCATGAGCGGCTCGGAGGCCGGGACGAAGTACAAGGCGTTCCTTGCGGGCGTGGGGCAAGCCCAGAAGGAGCTCGGGTTGAAGTTCACGGACGGGCAAGGCCGGATGCTTCCCGTTTTGCAGATACTCGACAAGCTCAAGAAGAAATACGGCTCGCTCGACGTCCTCGCCGACTCCGACCTCATCAAAAAGGCCTTCGGTTCGGATGAAGCCGTATCCATGCTCAAGCTGCTCATACAGGACACGGGCGGGCTGGCCGACAACATCAAGGCGCTGGAAGACATCAAGGGCATGGGGAAGGCGGAGGCTATGGCCCGGAAGATGGTCGACCCCTTCCACAAGCTGAACGCCGCGCTCAACACGGTGTCGGCGGCATGGTGGCAGAAGCTCCTCCCGCCCGTGAACGATGCGGTCGAGGTCTTCAACCGCTTCATGGGCAAGGTGCTGTGGTTCATCGACACCTTCCCGAACATCACGCGCCAGCTTGGATATCTCACTTTGTTGGTTACAGGGGTCGCGGGGCTCAGGGGGATATTCGGCGTTTTAGCGGGGCTTTCCAAGCTCGGCATCCTCGGGCTGTTTAACCCGCTTCGGGGGGGCTGGACGTTTCTCAAGAAGTTTAAGAGTGGCATCCTCAAGCTGAAAGGCCCGCTCATGGCCATTGGCGGGTGGGCGAAAGGGGGCTTGGGTACGCTCCTGAACCTGTTCGGGAAGCTGTTCGGCCCCGCCGGGCGGCTTGCGTTCCTGTTCGCGCAGCTCCGGCTCCGCCTTTCCTTGGTTGCCAGCCTGATCATGCAAAAGGGGGTGGTTGCCTTTACCAAGCTCGGCTCGCTGCTGCTCACGGTAGCGCGGGGCTTTTGGGCAATGTCCGCCGCTCTGCTGGCGAACCCCGTTTTCTGGATCGTCGCTGGGGTGATCGTCCTCATCGCGGCCGTGGCCGGGCTGATCATCTATTGGGATGAGCTGAAAGCCGCGTTTGGCGATACGTGGTGGGGGCAAGCGATCATCCAGATCGTACAAGACATTTGCAACTGGTGGGATCGCCTGACGAAAGCCTTTTCGAGCGGGAGCTGGTCCGGCGTCTTTATCGAACTCATCAACGCCGTGACCGCGCCGTTGCGGAAGTTCCTGGAGCTGGTCGGGTGGGCGTTGGAAAAAGTCGGGCTTATTGATTCGGATTCCAGTTTTTACGCCATGACCAAGCCGTTGGACGAGAAGACGTTCGAGACGGTGGGCAAGCTCGCCGGAGGGACGGACTACCTGTCCGGGATGCCGGGAACCTATGTCCCAGTCGGCGCGGGATACGCTGCGGCCGTACATCCGGAGGCCACGCCGCCCGGCGGCTCGTTGTTCCGGTTTCAGACACCGGATTACACGGCGGGGATGCCCGGGACATACGCTTCAACCGTGGGACAAGCCTCTCCGGAGAGGGCGGGCATCCCGGCCCTGAACGCGCCGCGCACGCTGGACGTGCCGCGTGGGGGGCTCATGAGTACCGTTACCAGCGCCACGACGAACAACACGCAGAATAAGAACCGCTCCATTACCATTGGGACGGCCAACTTTACCTTAACGGACGGAAAGACCGTCGAGGACATCGCCGAAGAGTTCGGCCTTGCAATGCCATGAGCGCAAAATACATCGACCTCTTGATCAGCAATGACGACCTGACGCCGGACGCCGGGGGCATCCCCGAGAAGATAGCGGACCGGGCGTCCATCGCTCAGGACTTGGTGCATATGATCCGTGAGTCCGGGCTGTTGACGGAAATGCTGGCGAACCGCGACGCGGGAGCGCGGCGGCTCAACATGATCAAGGTCACGCTGGCCGTGGATGATGACGAGCGGATTGTCCCCGGCACGGCGGAAATCACCGAGACGAGCCTCGGGACATACCTTTTGACGGCGGAAACGGTCGACTACGGCCCGCTGTCCCTGGCTTTGGAGGCGTAGGCATGGCTGAGAAACCCGATCAGCTTTTCGAGACGATGCTGGAGGAAGCGAGCGTACCGACCACGGAAGCCGCCATGAAAGCGGAGTGGGACGCCATCAACGCGGCGGAAGGTTCGCAGATTACGAATAACTCGGCGTGGTCCCCTTTCTGGCGGCTCATTTCCGCCATCGTGACCGCCCCGGCCTTGTGGCTGGTCCGGCTCCTCATCCGGGACGCCCTGCCCAACGTGTTCTTGAAATTCGCGTCCGGGAGCTATCTGGACGTGTACGCCTGGGGCGTCGAGCTGGAGCGGAAGCCCGCCGCCCATGCCGAGGGCGTGGTGCTCTTCACGCGGGCGTCGGCGTCCGGGAGCCTGACCATCCCCCGGGGCACGGCCGTTGAAAGCCCGGCGATCAACGGGGTGGTGCATCGCGTACTCACCAAGGCGGACGCCGTCATCCCGGACGGGCAGCTCGGGCTTGAAGTCCCCGTCCGGGCGGAAGAGGCCGGAACCGCCGCGAACCTCGGGCCGGGCTACTACTCGGTGCTTCCCGAGCCCGTCCCCGGCATCGCCTCCGTGACGAACCGCGACACATGGCTGACGTCGCCGGGAGCCGACGAAGAGGACGACGAGTCCCTGCGGCTGCGCACCCGCAACCAGTTTCAGGCCGTGGGGCAGTACCACCATGACGCCGGATACCGCGCCGTGGTGACGGCGTTCGCGGGCATCCGGACGGACTACATCTTTTTCGAGAATGACGGCCCGCGCGGACCGGGGACGGCAAACGGCTACATCATGATCGATTCGGGCATCCCGCCGGACGATCTGATCCAAAGTATCAACGCGCATATCCGGGAGTCCGGCAACCACGGGCACGGTGACGACATCCTCTTTTTCCCCATGCCCGCCGTCTCCGTGGATCTGGAAGCGACGGTCTACCCGCTGCTTTCCTGCGGCGAGGAACGCCGGGAAGCGCTCCGGACGGCGGCGGAAGACATGATCCGGGCGGCGTTCCGGGAAAATCAGGACGTGGAGGTCACGCGCACGCTTCCACAATCGCGGTTCAGCTTTTCCCGGCTCGATCGTGAGCTGCACGACGCCTTGCCGGATCTGCGCTCGGTCGAGTTCAGCTTGCCGGACATCGTGTCCGAACTGTCGTTGCCCGTACTGCGGACGCTCACCGTGCGGCTTGGCGAGGGCGTATGAGCGATTTTCCGGAGATCAAAATTCCTTTTTGGATGAACGGCCCTCACGTCCGGACGCTGGCCGGGGCGTCCCGCGTTTGGTTCGGGCGCCTGGGGGAATGGGCGGCGTTTCCGCTCAGACAGACCGATCCCATGACATGCTCGGAAAGGATGCTCGATCTGATCGCATGGCAGCGCGGCGTCACGCGGGCCGCGGGCGAGGCCGAGCGGCTGTATCGGCTGCGCGTCGCCCATGCCTATGCGAACGCGCGGGACTCTGGGCAGATCGCGGGTTGGAAGCGGATTTTCAAGCGGCTGGAGCTCGGGGACATCGCCTTGGAGGAACGCAAGGCGGGGCAGGATTGGGACGTCATCGGCATCATGATGGATGACGGTTCCTTTCCGAATTACCAGAACGTGCTTGAGCTCATTGTCGCAGACTACGGGCGGACATGCCGGAGATACCATTTCACTTCCCGGATTCCGCAAAAGGTCGCGGTGCGGTTCGTCCCCTTTGATGACCATCACGCTACGGTCTGCGCCAGGAGCGACGAGATTTTGAAGACGCGGGCCGGAAGCGGGATCGCCGTTTTTGACAGCACGCAAACCACACTGGAGGCTCACGCATGAGCGTCATCATGACCGCGGCCGGGGAAGCGCTCAAGGCCCGGCTGCAGGCCGAGGGCAAACCGCTGGTGATCGACACCTTTGTCTTTGCCCATATCCCCAACCTTGATCCCACGGAACAGCTCACCCCCGGGATCACGGTTCCCACGGAACAGGTGGTGTACACCTATCCGATCCCGGATGAGTACCGGGCTTACGTGAACCCGAATCAGGTCGTGTACAGCGCCCTTCTGGGTTCGGACGTGGGCGACTGGTCCTTCAACTGGCAGGGGCTGGTCTGTTCCGAGTACGACACCCTGATCGCCGCGGCCACCTTCCCGACGCTGGAGAAGCGGAAATACTCGGGGGCGACGGGCGCGGCCGGCAACAACCTGACCCGCAATTTCCTGTTGGAGTTCTCCGGAGCAAAGGAGCTTACGGGGATCACGATCAGCGCCGACGTGTGGCAGCTCGACTTCACGATCCGGCTGCTCGGCATGGATGAGCGGGAACGCCTCTCGAATTTCGACCTGTACGGCGCGGGGTGGTTTTCCGGGGACGGCTGGAAGCTGGCGAGGCAGGGCGGGCAGTACGCCTGCGCGCCGGGGTTCGGCTATGTCGGCGGCATACGCGCCGGGCTTGCCGAACCCATGCCCGTGGTGGCCACGTTTACGCCCGCGGACGTCTGGCTTGACGTCTGCCTGAAGCCGCAAGGCTCGGATCGCGTGGCCACGGCCGCGCCAATGGTTGTTGAGCCGGATACGGAAGTCCCGTTTTCCGCCGCCGACGAAACGGGGCTCATGCACTACCGGGCGCGGATTGCCTCAATCAACGCGCAGGGCGAAGTGATCGACCTCCGCCCGCCCGCCTTTGGCGATCCCGTCAAAAACGGCGGGACGCTCACGGGCTTGACCGCGCCGAGCGGGGAGCTCGTCTCCCATGCGGGCACACGGGCGGCGGCTATCCCCGCAAACACGGATTGGGCCGTGCCCCGGTATGAGGTCGGCTCGAAAAAGCTGCAGGTATTCCTCGCTGGCGTTCCCTGCTTTCCGGGGGACGATCCGGCAAAGGATCAGTTCCGGGAAGTCGGGCAGCCCGGCAGCATGTCGACGGCCATCCAGTGGCACGACGAAATCCCGACAGACTACGACATACACGTGAGGGTGAAATAATGGGATTCCCCGGTATCCTGCAAAAGCTGTTTTCCGGTGGAGGCAAGGGCGGAAAGCTCAGGCCGGAAATCGTCCCGGACATCGAGCCGCGGGGCGTCGTCAAAATGTGGTACGGCGAGGCCTCCGCCGTTCCGGAAGGTTGGGCGATCTGCGACGGCACGCAGGGCACTCCCGATTTGCGTGACAGCTTCATCATCGGCGCGGGCGGGAAGTACGCGCTGGACGCCAGGGGCGGGGCCGCATCGGCAACGCCGGAGGTGAGCACGGGGACGGCCAAGACGGGGATCAGACTTGCCGATGCCGCGCCGGGTGGGACGGCGGGGAACTCGGGAACCGGGATCGGCATCCATAATGCCGCCCTCAATATCTGGACGGGGGCGGCCGGGACAGGGATCGGCATTCAAGGGACGACGCTGGATTGGAATACCCTTCCGAGCCACACGCACCAAACCCCCTCGGATCGATCTGAGGGGTCAGATACCAGCTTGAACGATTCTGGTTCTGGCCATCCTCCAGATGGTTACGCAACGTCTACGGCTGCGGGCAACAGTTGGGGCCATGCCCACGGCGTATCAGACCCCGGGCACGCCCACGCTGTAGGCTCAAGCGAACACGCCCACGGCGTCTCTGATCCCACGCACGGGCACACGGTAGCAACAGAGGCCCACAACCACACGCTTACGGACGGCGGCCACGCCCATACGGTCACGGCAAAGGCGATCAGCACCTTGCCTCCGTATTGCGCGCTCCATTTCATCATGAAGCTGTAGGGGGCAGAGATGATCCGCAGAGAGAGAGAGAGAGAGAGAGAGAGAGAGAGAGAGCTTTAGTTGCGAACTTCTGCCCTCGGGGGTGCTGTAATGGCGCTTCCGCAGGCGGCAAGGTGGATAAAGGAGCTCAGGGCATTGCTTGAGGCGGCCAGCCTGTATCTGGTTCCCCGTGGTGGAGTCATTCTCTGGCATGGTTCTAGCGACGCGATCCCGAAGGGGTGGGCGATTTGTGACGGCACGCAGGGCACCCCGGACATGCGGGACAGGTTCGTCGTCGGCGCTGGCGGGAAGTACGCGCTGGACGGCATGGGCGGGGCGGAATCGGCAACGCCGGACGTGAGCACGGGGACGGCCAAGACGGGGATCAGGCTCGCCGATGCCGCGCCGGGAGGCACGGCGGGGAACTCGGGAACCGGGATCGGCATCCAGAATGCCGCCCTCAATATCTGGACCGGAGCGGCCGGGACGGGGATCGGCATTCAGGGGACGACGCTGGACGGGAACACGTTGCCGTCTCATGGCCATGTGTATCATACGAACGCCCATAAAGGCGCGACAGGTTTTGAGGATAGAGCCGCAAATGGTGGCGACACTGTAACCGCCAATACTGGCAACAGTTGGGGCCATGCCCACGGCGTATCAGACCCCGGCCATGCGCACGCTGTAGGCTCAAGCGAACACGCCCACGGCGTCTCTGATCCCACGCACGGGCACACGGTAGCAACAGAGGCCCACAACCACACGCTTACGGACGGCGGCCACTCCCATACGGTTACGGCAAAGGCAATCAGCACCTTGCCTCCCTTTGTCGCCCTTTTTTACATCAAGAAGCTGTAAGGATGGAAAGCATGAGAACACACGTAACGGTCGTTCCTTCCGACCGATTGATCATTGTTGACGGAACCCCTTTGCAATTCGGCTTCACGGCGCCCGGGAACCTGCACGCCGTCCAGTGGCACGAGGGACGCGGGGAAATGGAGTGGACGGACGACATCAACCACCCCCTGACGCCTGCGGATTATGCGGAGGACGTCGCCCCGTTCGTCGCGCTGTGGGAAGCGGAAAAGGCCCGGCTTGACGAAGAGGCGGCAGCCGCGGAAGCCGCCCGGCTTGCCGAGTACAATTCGCCGGAAGCCCGCGCCGCCCGCGTGCGCGCCGAGAGGGATCGCCGCCTGGCGGGCTGCGCCTGGGTCATCGAACGGCACAGGGATCAGCTCGACAACGGGGAGGCTACAACGCTTACGGATGAACAGTATCAGGCTTGGCAGGCGTACCGCCAGGCCTTGCGCGACCTTCCGGAGCAGCCCGGCTTCCCGTGGCTCGGCGGCGGAGAGGATGATCCCTCTTGCCCGTGGCCCGTTGAACCTGTTCTTCCGGCAAAGGCATAGGGGGACGCCATGCAGAGAGAGAGAGAGAGAGAGAGAGAGAGAGAGAGAGAGAGAGAGAGAGAGAGAGAGAGAGAGAGACCTTTGGTTGCGAACTTTTGCCTTTGGGGGTGCTGTAAATGGCTCTTCCGCAGGCGGTACGCATGATCGCTGAAATCAAGGCGCGGCTCGTTGAAATGTCCGGCTTCCTTGTCCCGTCCGGGGTCATCCTCATGTGGGGCGGCTCGGCGGATACCATCCCGAGGGGGTGGGCTCTCTGTGACGGCACGAACGGGACGCCGGACTTGCTCGATCGGTTCGTGGTGGCAAGCGGAAGGAACTACCCGCAAGGTTCGACGGGTGGGGCTGCATCGGCAACGCCGGACGTGAGCACCGGGACGGCCAAGACGGGGATCAGGCTTGCCGATGCCGCGCCGGGAGGCACGGCGGGAAGCTCGGGAACCGGGATCGGCATCCAGAACGCCGCCCTCAATATCTGGACGGGGGCGGCCGGGACGGGGATCGGCATCCAGGGGACGACGCTGGACGGGAATACACTCCCGAACCACAACCACTCAATTACGACATGCGCGGACAATGGCAGTAGCACGAACTATCCGATGGGGCCTGGTGATACGCAACGTACCCAAACTAACTGGACTAATGCTACAGGCAATTCGTGGGGCCACGCCCACGCCGTCTCGGACCCCGGGCACGCGCACGCCGTCGGCTCAAGCGGGCACGCGCATGGGGTATCCGATCCCGGGCACGCCCACGCGGTGGCGACCGAGGCCCATAACCACGCGCTCACGGACGGCGGGCACAGCCATACGGTCACGGCAAAGGCGATCGGCACGGTGCCCCCGTACTATGCGCTGTGCTTCATCCAAAAACTTTAGGGCATGAAGATGTTTGACGCATGGAACGCCGTTGATTTTTCCCCTTCCGGTACCCTGAGCGGGATCGGGGATTCCCTGATGCCCGCCGTTGAGGGGCTTGCCTCTGACGTACAGGCCGGGGCGGGGAAGCTGACGGAGCTTGCTGAGAAAGTCCCGAACGCCGTCCCGGACGTATCCGCGCTGGCGGGCATGGCCGACGAGCTGCGCGGGCAGCTCGCCGGGCTCATGACGGGCAGCGTGTCCGTCTTGTGCGTCCATCCGTGGCAGCAGGGCGTCGGGGACAGGAAAGGCGACTATGCGTGGCTCACCCCGGAGAACGCCCTTGCCTCCCTTTCTGCCCGCTGCGTCCCCGCCTGCCTCACGGGAGACGCGCCGCAGGGGAACGCCGCGCTGGTGCTTGTCGTGACCGCTCCTGAGCTTTCCGCGTTCATGGATGCGCTCGGCGCGTTCAATGGCGTCTTTCCGCTCCGTGAGCTGGAGCAGGCCGGACGCAGGGCCGCGGCCCTTGCGACGCTGGAGCTGGACAAGTTCGTCATCCCGAAAGCCCCGTGTTTCCCGCCGTGGGAATGGCTCACCCCGGGCACGCCGTCCACGGGGGCGGCTTTCGAGCAGGTGACGGGAACGGTGCTGGCCCGGATGGAGGCGGCCAAGGCCGCGGCCACGGCTCCGCTGGACGCCCTCAAACAGGCCGGGGAACGCCTGCAGACGCAACTCGGCGCGGCCGTGAAGAAGATCGACGCCCTCAAGCAGGCCATGCAGGGCACGAACGCAAGCTGGTTCGGGGCGTACCTGTCCGGCGATCTGGGCGAGCTTTCGCGGGACTTGTCGCTCATCGCGCCCCCGGCCAACGCCGCACACAAACTCACGGCGGCCTTGCTGTTCGTCGGGAGCGCCCCTCAACTCGCGTACTTTCAGGAGACGTTCTTACCCATGATCACGATGCGCCTAGACGACTATAAAGTCCCGGGGTTCGGCTTGCGGGTGTCCGGTTCGTTCACGTTGAAGAAACAGGACGCCAGCGGCGACACCAGTTCAACCACCAAGGCGGAGAAGGGCATCAAGGCAAAGACGCTCACGGTCACGACGCAGATCCGCTATAAGGATGAATCGGATCTGCGCGAGCTGATCCGCGTCTCGGAAGCCAAGGGCGGCAGCGGGGCCAAGGTCTACACCATCGCCAACACCACGGCCAACGCCGCGGGCATCCGGCAGGTGGTCTTTTCGGATCGGGTGTCATGGGATGAGCAGGAGGGCCGGAAGTGCTGGAACGTCCAGTTCACGCTGGCGGAACACAAGTCCGTCCCGGAACGCGCCGAGGCCCGCGAAAAGGCCAAGCCCGCCAGCGCCGGGCAGAACGCCGGGGGGACGGTGAGCCCTGCGGGAGAGGGTGCTGGCGAGGAAAAGCTCGAGGGCATTTGGCGATATGTAAAAGGGTTCAACGACTGGATTGCCGGATACGGTTCCGTCGATTCCGAGACGGCGGATAAAAAATAACCAAGGGCGGCAGTATGAAGATCAGAAAACGTCTTGCCACCCCTTCCGGCGATCTGCCCCTCGTCTATGAGGACGTGCGGCTGGAGCTTTCCGCGCCGGGGCGGGCCGTGTTTCAGGTGGTGAGCAAAGAGCCCGTTTCCGGGTTCGTCGCGTTCGCTATGGGCTATGCCGTGAACGGCCGGGACGCCCTTGTCTTCGCCGGGTATGTCGAACGCTGCACGACGATGGACGGGAGCCAGCAAAGGCTCATGTGCCGCGAGATCGCCGCGAAGCTCGACACTCCGATCCCGCTTGCTATGCGCCACCCGACGCTGCGGGAAGTGCTGGCGGCCTATGCGGACAAGACGGGCTTGCGTTTCATCCTTCCGGAACGGCCCTACGCCGACACCAAGATCCCGGCCTTTGACACGTTCGGGACTGGCCTTGACGGGCTGGCCAACATCGGCCGCGCCTTTCAGATTCCCGATTACGTCTGGCAGACGCAGGGGGATGGAAAAATCTTTGTGGGGAGCTGGCAGGACTCGCGCTGGCCGGAACGCCCGGTCGAAATCCCGCAGGCGGTATTTTCCCGGGCTTTGGCCACCGGGGGCAAGGTCATGACCTTGATCCCGTCCATGCGTCCCGGGTGCGTCGTCAACGGGGACAGGGTGCGGACGGTACGTTTTTCCGGGCATGAAATGACGCTCGGCATGGAGGCGGAGGCATGAGGGAGGCTATCAGGCGGGCCGTCAAAGGGCTTTTCCCGGAACTCGGCGCGGGGCTGCACCTTGACCGCTACGCCCGGGTGCTGGCCGTGGCCGATGCGCCGGGGCAGGGCGCGGCCTCGGAACGTTTCCGCCCGCGCTATGCCGTGGACATCCAGATACTCACGGCGGACGGGGAGCCCGATCCGGCCTTCCCGACCTACACGGCGGTCCCCCTTCCCGTGCCGACCGGGGCGGGGCAGGAGAAAGGCTTTTTCAGCTTCCCGGAACCAGGCGCGCAGGTCGTGGTCGGGTTCGCCTACGGAAGGCCGGATCATCCGATCATCCGGCAAACCTATCCCCTCGGCGTGTCGCTTCCCGAGGTGGCGCAGGGCGAACAGCTCTGGCAGAGCACGCCCGCCGTCTACCAGCGGGCGGACGCTGGCGGCAACTGGACGCGGGCGACGGAGGCGAAGATCGAGGACGCCAGCCGGGAGCGCGTGGTCCGGGCCCAGACGTCCGCGGACGAACTCGGCACGGAAACGCGGACCATCCGGGAGCACTCCAAGGAAAGCGTGGGCGGCATCAAACAGATCGAGGCCACAACCTTGTCGCTTGTGGGCGGGCTGCGGGCGGATCTCGGCTCGCTCGGCAACGTCAACATGACCGCGGGCGCGCATTCGACCATCACAACGGGCAAGGCCCGCACGGACACCACGGGCGGCGACTTCGCCGAGGATGTGGGCGGGAACCGCACGGCGAAGGTTGCGGGCAACGCCGGGGATGAAGTAGCCGGCGCAAGGAACCGGAAGATCGGCGGCGACGAAACCACAACCGTCTCCGGGGCGAGCACGGAGAAGGTAGGCGGCGCGAAAACGGTCACGGCGGCGCAAATGACCTTCAATTCCGAGTCGACCATCGGCTTCAACGCGGGAGGCGGGGACGGCGGCGGGACGTCCGTATTCAGGGAATTTCTCGGTTTCTGTGACGAGGTGCTGGCGGCGCTGGATGTCCTCGCCGCCCATGACCACCCCGACGCGGGAACCATCAACCAGGGCGGCAGCGTGTCCGGGCACCGGGCCGCGGCCGGGCAACACAGGGAGAAGCTGGGGCAGATTACGACATGAGGAACGACTTGCCGGAAATCCGCTGCGGGCATTGCGGAAATCTGCTTGCCTGCGGCCTTGCCGTTGACCTTGAAATCCGATGCCCCCGTTGCGGGGCGGACAACCACGTGAGGGCCGCGAGCCCCGACCGTGAGCGCCGAGAGTGCCGCAAACAGGGGCACGCTTGCGAAAACTCACTGTAGGGAGCCTTTTTTCAGGGGCGGGGCTGTGCGACCTCGGGCTGGAATGGGCCGGGATGAAGCACCGTTTTTTCTGTGAAG
>ENA-UEPJ01001960-UEPJ01001960.1-human-gut-metagenome-genome-assembly--contig:-NODE-1960-length-22944-cov-6.711637_pt1 | contig 22944 bp, 10 predicted proteins | sample MGYA00242890_ERZ507896 | MGnify/ENA primary metagenome ERZ507896 (study PRJEB26167, sample SAMN06115508) | human gut metagenome | host: Homo sapiens | place: China:Qinghai | collected 2015-08-20... | reverse complement strand
TGCGGATTCCAGTGATTTTACGTAATTTTGCACCGCTAAATCTAAGAAGAGGTATGAGCTGTAAATTCGAATATTATTTTTTTACGACTAAAAGCATCTTGTTCGTCCATTGGACTACGAGAGGTTCTACAGTATCCGCACCCTATTCCTTCTAATTTATCTTTACATTTTCATTTAGAACAACTCTATCGTATATCCGGCATATACGATCAAGGATTTTTACACCATCATTAATAACAGAACAATACATATGTACAATAGAATAGCGGGTTACAAACAATATTATAAATCCTTAGTAATGCTAGGGGTACCTATCATCATTGGACAATTGGGGGCTATCATCACCGGATTGGCAGACACCATCATGGTGGGACAACACAGTACGGAGGAACTAGCGGCGGCATCGTTTGTCAATAATGTAATAAACGCATTTATCATAATGGGAACCGGATTCTCCTATAATCTTACCCCGCTGATCGGACAAAATTTAGCGATGAATAAAAAGATCGTGATCGGAGGCTGGCTCAAAAACAGTCTGGTTGCCAATATGACTACCACCTTATTATTGATAGCCGTCTTACTGGGGATTTACCTAAACCTAGACTCTTTAGGCCAACCCGAAGAACTCTTGCCATTGATAAGACCTTATTTCGCGGTCTCATTAGTCTCGATCCTATTCGTAATGCTTTATAATTCATTCCGTCAATTCGTGGAAGGCATAGCCAACCCATCCATATCCATGTGGGTCCTATTGACAGGGAATCTGCTGAATATCATCGGCAACTATATCCTCATTTACGGAAAATGCGGAATGCCGGAACTCGGACTGCTCGGGGCAGGTATAAGCACCTTTATCTCGCGTATCATCATGCTATTGCTTTTCATCGCCGTATTCATGCTGCGAACCGACTATAAGCCTTACCGGAAAGGTTTCACCCATATTCGTATCAATAAGCAGAGTTGGAGAAGGCTGAATTCCATAGGCTGGCCGATCAGTCTACAACAAGGCTTGGAAGCGGGAACATTCTGCGTCACCGCCATCATGGTGGGTTGGCTGGGTAGCCTTGAGCTTGCCGCCCATCAAATAGCCATTACCATATCAACGATCAGTTTTACCATCTATTTAGGTCTTGGAGCCGCCGTAGCGATTCGTACCAGTTATTATAAAGGGGCGAACGACTGGTATATGGTGCGTAAGATCACCATTGCCGGGCTTCATCTGGGGCTTATTGTCGTTTGTATTGTCTGCACCTCCTTATTCATGACCCAATCCGGGCTTGGATTAATATTTACGGATAATCTTCATGTCAACGCAATCGTGAAGACACTACTCCCCATATTGATGCTCTATCAAATAGGAGACAGCGCACAAATCATTTTAGCGAACTCCTTACGAGGGCTAGCCGACGTGAAAGCGATTATGTGGATCTCGTTTCTCGCTTATTTCATCATAGCCATACCTGCCGGATATCTATTGGGATTCACGTTCCATTGGGGTATCGCCGGGATTTGGATGGCTTACCCATTAGGCTTCTTATGCTCCGTATGCCTGCTGGGATACCGGGCGAAAATGCAGGTAAAATCGCATCTCGCCTAATCCGATCAAGCCTTACGATTGATCCGGGAGAAACTAATAACCGCCCCGATCAAGGCCAACACACTTCCCAGCCATAACGCCGCGGGCATGCTATGGCCGGGAAATAACTTAAACATCAAGGCTACCAGCGAAGCCCCGCAAGTTTGTCCCAGCAAACGGGCCGTACCCAACATACCACTAGCCCCTCCACTCCTACTTTCCGGAGCGGCCCCGATCATGAGGCTATTGTTAGGAGTCTGGAACAACCCGAAGCCACAACCACAAAGCGCCATGCGCCAGATAATATCCAGATCAGAAGGATGCGCCGGTAATTCCGCCAACGAGAACAACCCTCCCGAGAAGATAATCAACCCGATACCACTCAAGACCCCGGCATTCATTTTCTCCGACAAGATCCCGGCCAAAGGGGCGCACACCATTGTCGCCAAAGGCCAAGGAGTCAATAATAAGCCGGTCGCCACCTCATCGCGTCCCAGTACCCGCTGCAAGAAAAACGGGAAAGAGACCATAGCCAGCATCTGAGCGATGAAAGAAAACACAGACGTAATGATAGAAAGGGTAAAAAGAGGAATACGCAGCAAGTCTATCGGCAATAATGGATAGGCCTGCCGTTCCTCTCTCCGGACATAGAAATACCCACAGAACAATACGATAACAATCGCCGCTATTATCAATGAGATATGTACATCATGCGTGAACGCCTCGATAATCGTTATCACCAAACCGAATGTCAATGCGTTCATGAGTGCCGCCGTAACATCAAACTTACGTCCGACAGCCTTCACCGGATTTTGCGGCAAGAACTTAAAGCTCAATATCAAAGCGGTAATACCTATCGGGATATTTATAGCGAACAACCAAGGCCAGTTCCCCACGGACAATATACCGGCGGCTATCGTAGGACCAGCGGCGGCCGATACGGATACCACCAAGGCATTAATCCCCATACCTCGCCCCAGAAAACGTTTGGGATAAATAATACGGATCAAGGCCGTATTCACGCTCGCTATGGCAGCGGCGCCAAAACCTTGTAGCGTACGGGCGATAATCAGCGTAAACAAGGAATCGGATAAAGCGCAGGCCAAAGAGGTACAGCTAAATAACAGCAACCCGATCGTATACACCTTCCGATACCCCCAGATCTCTCCCATCGACGATAACGACAGCAAAGAAATCGTGATCGCCAACTGATAAGCGTTCACCACCCATATAGAAGCAGACGGACTCGTATGGAGATCGCCGGCAATCGTAGGTAAAGCCACGTTTGCGATCGCCCCATCCAACACCGACACGGTAACACCAAGCCCAATCGCTAGGATCGCCCAATAACGGCTAGGGATTGGCAAGCCATCCGGGATATTCCCTCCCGTCTGACTATTTATATTCGTTATTTCTTTATCCATACGGTATATGAAACAGAAATAGGGTGTATCTGGTTTAGGAAGTATCGACCAGATCGAGTATCTTTGCCCGTATAAATGGACATGACATGGCAAAACAAGGCACTATACTAGTTGTGGATGATAATAAAGGTATCCTGACCGCCGTACAAATGCTGTTAGGAACTTGCTTCGAGAAGGTTATCACCATCTCTACCCCGAACAAGATAAAAAACACGCTGCACGACGAGAGCGTGGATGTCGTATTGCTCGACATGAATTTCAGCGCCGGTATAAACAGCGGCAACGAGGGGCTGTTCTGGCTCTCCGAGATCAAGAAGGCTTATCCCTCGATACAAGTCGTTCTCTTTACCGCTTACGCCGACATCGATCTGGCGGTACGAGGAATCAAGGAAGGAGCCACCGATTTCGTGGTAAAGCCTTGGGACAACGCTAAATTATTGGAAACCTTGCAAGCCGCTTATCAAATCCGCTCGGCCAATCATAAAGGCGGTGTCGGCAACAAGCAGTTGGTATCCAAGGAAAGCGGTATGTTCTGGGGAGACAGCAATGCCATGCAGCAACTACGGATGCTGATAGAGAAAGTAGCCAAGACAGACGCCAATCTATTAATCACGGGAGAGAACGGAACCGGTAAGGAAATGCTGGCCCGGGAAATACACCTGCTATCCCCCCGCAAGGATGAAGCCATGGTACCGGTGGATATGGGCGCGATCACGGAGACGCTGTTCGAGAGCGAGTTATTCGGCCACGTAAAAGGGGCCTTCACCGACGCCCGGACGGATCGCCCCGGTAAGTTCGAGGTAGCGAACAACGGAAGCTTGTTCCTCGACGAGATCGGGAACCTATCTTATCATTTGCAAGCCAAATTACTGACCGCCTTGCAACGCCGGAGCATCGTACGGGTAGGTAGCAATACCCCGATCCCCATCAATATCCGCCTGATCTGCGCCACGAACCGGGACTTGCAGGAGATGGTACAGAAAGAGCAATTCCGCGAGGACTTGCTGTATCGTATCAATACGATACACGTAGAGATCCCGCCCTTGAGGGACAAACTAATGGAACGCATCCCCATCGATAACCGAAATTCTTTAATAGGATCATCATGCGATAATCCTATGCCATCAGGTATTAATCTTTCTTTCGAAAGGCTATCCCTGAGTTATCGGCAGGTTGGATACGTGTTACTCACCCGTGCGCCGGTCGCCATCTTTAGTTTGCAAGCAAACTAAAATGCTGCCCCTCGACTTGCATGTGTTAAGCCTGTAGCTAGCGTTCATCCTGAGCCAGGATCAAACTCTTCATTGTAAAAGTATTTTTTATCATCCCTTAGGATGACTTTTTTGCTCTGTTCAGGACGCCGTAAATTTATTGACCTTATTCAAATACCTATTAGTCTTAATTGTATCACTACTTCATAAGACAAGTATTGACGGTTCTATTTTTTTACTTGTACTACTTGTATTGTTTATCAATATTTCAAAGAACTTGTTGCTTTCGTTTTAAAAGCGGGTGCAAAGGTAAGGGCTTTATTTTTAACTACCAAACTTTTTCGGAAGTTTTTTTAGTTTTTCTTTTTACTCGATTTCTCTGGCTCTCTATGCGAAAGGGAAAGAAGGTATGAAAGAATAACTCTTGCCAATTTTCTTTGCGAATCGGACTGCAAAGATAAGAACTTTATTTATTATAATCCAAACTTTTTCGGAAGTTTTTTGTTCTTTTCTTTAAGTATAATTCCACTTTTTCACTAAGTCAATTTTTCAAGGCTTTCTTCTCTTGGAAAGCGGTGCAAAAGTACGCCCTTTTGGTATACACTCCAAATATATCAAACTATTTTTTCTAATTATTTTTGAATACATTTGCTAAAGTGCTGATGCATAACGATGTTGTAGAACATATTTTTTATGTATAGGGAAATTGTGCGCGGAAACGACGAGAGGGATACACATTATTATATCACACGCGGGCATGTAAAGGCGAAAAAGGAAAAAGCAAGAAGATGCCTGTAAGGGAAAAATCTGTTGTACGAAGACTTACCAGCTCAACCCATTTATTTAAACTTAGGTCAATACCTCCTTTTTTCAGATTACAGAGTGCAGAACGGAAATGTTCGAGAATAGTATGCATTCTCGCTTAGTGATTAGTAAGGGCTCACCAATGTGAACAAATAAGCTATCAAATGTAGACAAACAAGCTCACTACTGTAAACAAGTCTATCTACTATAGTGAGCCCATAAGAAGCATTAAGAGTTTACAGAAAGATCATTAGGTATTAACCTATAATTGATGAAAGAATATATAATAAGAGACGGTACTTCAAAAGCAGATACTAATGACACACTTTCGGCATTTATATGATAGAAAAAGGATCAAAATAGTGAGATATGAGATTAGTTATTTACATCCAAACAGAAGTGTATTTCACTATAAATCAACAAATTAAAAGTAAAACTAAAATTAAATAGGGTGAGGGTAAAAAGTTACCCTCACCCTACTGCCACACGTTCCCTCACACCTTGCAACCACGATGAATAAAGGGATTGAACGAAGGTGTGAGGGTGTGAGGGTAAAAGTGATATAAAAATATAATCAGCTACAATTTTTCTTGGAGCAGACCGGGCTAAGGAACTACTATCGTTCCTTTCGCTGCCCTGAAATCAAGAGTTATTATAGTGTTGGCAGCCCATACATAATCTTTGTTCGGTTCATCCATGCCCTCTTTACGCAAATAGATTTCAAGAGTCTCCGGATTAACAGCATATTCGCGTTTCCAAGCACCAAATGAAGGATTAAGATTATCAAAAGCAGGAATATAAGGATGTATTCTGAAACGTCCTCCATTAGGTAAAGTAACAGAGAATGTTTTCCCGTCGCTACTTTCCGTAAAAGGCAAGATCTTTTCGTTGTTTCCTCCGGCTGCCGTTCCATACCCATAGATTACAGGCTTTTGGATGGAGATGGTCTTCGAACCTAAATCAACGAAAATGATATAAGTACCACTTTGGGGGATAACCACCAGTCCTTCGTCAGAGATTTCGAAGCCCACATTATTAGTCAGTCCGGTAAACTCTCCATCACCAAATATCTTGGATGTAGAGAAACGAAGTTTAGTTCCGGCATTGAAATAATTAATATGTATCCATCGGTCGGCACTGTTCCAAACCTTATCTAATGAGATACCCCCATCCGAGCCCCAATTCATGTTTCCAAATTCATCGCCAACCATATAAATAGCCTTCGCTGTTGAGGGGACATCACTTGGAGAGGCAAAAGTCACAGCTATTTTACCTCTATCTTGAGAGAAATCAAGTTCTATTGGTATATTAGAAGCAACAGGAACCGGTTCCAGTGTAGCACCTACACCACGATAATAGATTTGTCCATTATAGATGTTGAATTCCATAGTGTTCCAGTCTCTATTGTTATAGTCGGAAGTTGCATACATCTGAAGATTGCCTTGTGTTGTAGTGACAGCAGAGAAATTCTGCCCGGAAAGATCGAACGATACTTCCTGTCCGTCAAAACACTCACCTATTCCATAAACGGCAGGTTTCTCAAAAGCTATAAGATTACGGTTCATATCTACATATACCAAATACAGGCCGCTTGTTTCTACCGTCGCTCTTCCGTTACTGCCTACAACATAATTGACATTTGTACCCAAAGAGGCAAAACTTTCCGCATCAGATTTTTCCGATGCCCATTTGATTCCCTGACCAGCATTGAAATACTTGATAGTCCAGAATGCACCATTGCCAAGCTGTCCCACAGGGGCCATCTCTACCACATTTGTCGAATTCCAATTCCAGTTTCCAAATTCATCTCCAATCATATATAGTTTCTCCGGATACCCCTCCGGTTCGGGTTCTATGATCTCATTGCCCGTCATCTTCGCAAAGAATTTTCCTGTCAAGACTTCATATTGAAGCGTTACTTTATACTCACCTTTGTTTTTAAGATTGAGCTGCACTTGCGACTGGTTGGTTAGTTCGGCATATTCTTCAGTTAAAACATTCATTTTTATACTTCCTCCCGTTCCGGTGTACATAGAAGAGAATGTATATTTCTCCGTATCTGTTTCCTTCACATCAAAAGATGTATTATCGGTATAATTAAACGAAAACTCTGCCGGTAATATCACTTCTAACTCGCCACTGGACACCCAGGTAGCCACATGGTTAATATGGTCGTAAGACGGTTTTTGAAGAAAGAGTTCGTTTTCACCGTCTTCTGTCAGTTCGAATCTACTCGTCAAACGGAAATTGAATGGAACAATATTAACCTGTTTCAATAAAGGATTCACAATTAGCTGATACAATCCATCTTCCATTACTCTGAAACCGCCGGTTCCAGGAGCCAAAGAATAAGTTGACACCTCACTGTTGTCGTTTTGCAAAAGCGCTCCCTGCCCATAATAAACTGGTTGCCCATCCGGTCCGACTAAAGAGATATAAAAATCTCCGCTGGATGTCAGCCATGTGTTCAATGCGACCAAAGTGCCCTCTTTTATCACATTCATTTTACCATTGATTGCCTCTACCGAGAATTGGGACGCACTCCCCGTCAGATAGATACCTTCGGGAACATTGATTTCCCGTTCATAGTGTATCCCGTCGTCGGCACAACGACAGAAAATAAATGGCAACGAAAATACAAATAATAATTTTATTATAGTTTTCATCTTCATGATTACATTAAATTATAAATAACTATACTATTGGAATCTAATGGTATTTGACTAAAATTTCACATCAAACTGATGTTGCTTCTTGTCTTTTCCATTCGCTCCTACCACATCAATCACCATTTTTCCATCTTTTATCTTACAAAGCAGATAGCTGTTATTATCATTGACAAGGATGGGAAAGTTGGCTTTATCGGGTTCTGATTCACGGAAATAATATTTATGAGTGTGTCCGGATAACATCAGATCAATTCCAGCCGTATTTAAAACGGGCAACAAGGTTTGCTGCAAATGATAGTTTCCATGCCAATTGCCTATCGTCGGCGGGATGTGCAGGAATGCGATCCGAAGGGATGATTGCTTAAAATCGTTTTCTTCCACCACACTCCGCAACCATAGGGTTTCTTCTTCTCGATAATTGTCATAGTCGGCAATACCGGCATACTCCAAATCCGAATCCGGCTTATCTTCACCGGAATCAAGAACAAGAAAACAAACCTTACCTATGTTGAAACGATAATAAAAAGTTCCGGTAGACGTAGGAAAATACTTTATCAACGCATCGGAATAAACTCCACGTGTTTCATGGTTTCCCCGATTGAAAACAATAGGCACTTCGGACGCAAACAATTCGACACAAGTATCAATATAATCTTTACATATCTGCTCCTGCCCCTCTACCCATGACGACATATCTCCATTAAGCAAAACGAAATCAAGAGATTTGAAATCTACTTCCCGACACAGAGACTTCATATAGTCACTCCGCCCGTGAATATCATTTAATACCAGAAAGGAAATTTCTTTCTTCCGGTCGTCGAAAGTTCTGAATCTGAAAGGTTCTTGCTTGTATACATTTGAAGCAGCAATCAATCCATAAGTTACCCAGTCACTCGAAGGCCAGGAGACAACTTCTCTCGAAAAAATCCGGTATCTGTATTCCCTGCCGGGTTCCAAATGTTTGATGCGTACACGGTGGATTGTATCATTGGCCCGCTTACGTCCGGACTCCGTATCGTAATATCGCGGACGTTCCTTCCCATAGAAATGATCTTCACCGGCAGGCGCCACTTCCACCCACGAAAGAGCAGGTTTGTTTGTAGTCCATACCACTGTCACGCCGTCGGTACTCATATCACACAGGTAAGGACCGTGTGTGATCTTTATACTGTCACCGTCATGTGCAGAAAGCCGAGCGGCAAAGATGACAAAAAATACAATTATCCAATTTCTCATAGAACGGTTCCTCCTTCTAATTTATTAGTTTGACCGATATGGTTTGTAAATCATTACTGTTGCAGCCGGTCATAATTTCAAATTCACCGGGTTCTACCACATAGTTCATGGCAGCATCATAAAAGCCTAAAGCTAAAGGAGAAATGTCAAACTGAACGGTCTTTGACTCCCCCGCTTTCAGGAATATTTTCTTGAATGCCTTCAACTCCTTTACCGGACGCACAACAGAAGCAACTTTATCATTCACATACAGTTGCACAGTCTCTTCGCCATCTCTGTCTCCGGTATTGGTTACTGTCACCGAAACGGAGATGGTCTCCTGTCGCGTATATTCTTTTTGGGTGCTCTGCGGAGCTGAATAACTGAATGTGGTATAACTCAAACCGTAACCAAAAGGATAGAGCGGAGCATTCGGAACATCGATATGCCGGGTGGTTGAGGAATGGGGCATATCTCCCGGACGTCCGGACTTCTTATAGTTATAGTAAACCGGTACTTGTCCCTCTACCCGTGGAAAAGAAATGGTCAATCTTCCGGAAGGATTATAATCACCGAACAGTATATCAGCAATAGCGGTTCCTGCAGAAGTACCTAAAAACCAGGTTTCGAGAATGGCCGATACGTTCTTGTCCACCCATTCGATAGACAGCGGACGCCCATTCATCAATACGACGACAACGGGTTTCCCTGTGGCAACCAGTTCTTTTATCAATTCTTCCTGCACACCCGGCAAATCCAGTTGGGCACGGCTTCTCGATTCGCCACTCATCAAAGCTTTTTCACCGACAACGGCAATCACCATATCACTTTTGGAAGCCAATTTCACTGCTTCTTTGAATCCTGACTTATCTTCTCCGTCAAAATCGCAACCACGGGCATATCCAACTTTCGTTTTGTTACCGCCGATTTTGTTCTTTATGCCCTGCAACACAGTCGTCACATGGCGATCTTCCCCTCTTGCTCTCCACGAGCCCAGCAGTTCGGTCTGATTATCGGCCAGCGGACCTACCACGGCAATGGAACGGACATTTTTTGCCAGCGGTAATGTATGATTGTCATTCTTCAGCAGGACAGCCGATTTATGAGCCATGTCCAGTGCTGCATCCAGAAATTCTTTTTTCATGATTGTCTGCGATTCGTATTCTTCATTACAGAATTTATATGGATCAACAAACAGTCCCAAAGCATATTTGATATGCAGAATCCGACTGACGGAATTGTCGACATCTTCCATACTGATTTTACCGGCTTCTATCAGTTCTTTCATGTATTTATTATAGAGCCCATCCGTCATATCCATGTCGATGCCGGAATTGAAAGCCAGACGGGTAGCGTCTTTATCGTCTTCCGCCACTCCCTGCGCCACCAGCTGCTTCACTGCTTCCCAATCGCTTACCACAAAACCATTGAAATTCCATTGCCCTCTCAATAAGTCTTTGAGCAGGAACGGATGTGCGGACGCAGGAATACCATTTATATCATTGAAAGCACTCATAAAAGTAAGTACTCCCGCATCAATGCAAGCCTTAAAAGGAGGTAGATAAGTATCAAACAAAGTCCGTTCCGACATATCCACCGGAGCATAATCTCTTCCCGCCTGGGGAAGTCCGTAAGCTACCCAATGCTTTGCACATGCCAATACTGAATTATTCTCCCAAAGATTCCACTGAAAACCATTCACTCTTGCTTTGGCTATTTCACTTCCCAGGTAAGTGTCTTCTCCTGCTCCTTCCACTACCCTGCCCCAACGGGCGTCTCTTGCGATGTCGACCATAGGAGCGAACGTCCAATGTAGTCCGGCTGCCGAGGATTCAATCGCAGCAATCTTGGCAGCTCGTTCGATCGCTGCTAAATCCCAACTACACGATTCCGCCAAAGGAGTCGGAAAGATTGTCTTATATCCATGAATCACGTCCATCCCAAAAAGAATCGGTATCTTTATCCGGGAATGACGCATATTCTTTTCCTGCAAATCACGCAATGTCTTTGCACCGGATATATTCAAAACAGAACCTACAAGTCCGCGTGCTATCAATGAATCGCTCAAATATTCTGATTCAGGACCGGTTAGAAGGGTACGGCCTACGTATTGGGATAACTGGCCGATCTTCTCTTCCACAGTCATCCGTGAGAGCAAATCTTTAACAAATGAATCCGCTTCCGGAGTATGAGGTAGTTTACTATTTCCGACGATCCGGGTATGCGGATCGCGAACATAAACTCTTATCCAATCAATATCGAAATCAAATTGCTGCAATTCCTCCGCAGGATAGCCGACATCCAACTTGTCAAATGCTCCTACCTGCCCGGTGATAGCAATATCCCAAACTCTGTCCAGCCGATTCTCTTTACGAGCCTTAGTGATAAAATCAGTATATGCATCCCCCAACTGTGTACGGGTATGTATCTGGTAATTGACTTTATTATCTATCAGAAACGTAATGATGGCATGATTGTTATCAACAGGATCGGGATCTATCTGAACCGAATATACATGGAAATTATCTCCCGGCTTATCGTCTCCGATTTCAGTATATCGTATCTGACCTTTGGGTAGATTGATTCCCAACTTTTGCATTTCCGAATTGAACAAATGCAAGGTTTGATTCGCTTTGGCCGGATAAGGATTTTCCCCGAAAGCTTTGGTAAAAAACTCCAGTATATCTATTTCGGCTACTCCAGCTCCTTTATAATGCCTCAACCAAAGTGCATTCCAAAGCCCATATAGATATGGGACTTTGGCTTTGATCTCTATGCGGCAGAAAAGAGGATAATATTTCTCCGTATCGGAATCTCTGCTGGACAGCGCTCCCGACCACCATCCGGTCTTGCTCTTCACACTGGGATGAACGGGACTGGGCGCATCTTTACTTTTGAATGAGCGAATTCGACAAATCTTCTCTCCTGTAGGAAGGGTTTCGATAAAGACCTGCTCCGGACGGTATGTCTGAAGCATGGCTTTATTTTCCTGATTATAGGTGGGTCGCCCCACTTTTGGGGAACCATATATTCCCCAATACCGGGAGTCAATCACATCTCCGTTAAACTCGTCTCCATCGTAATAAATCCATCCGGGAGGGGTTTCTGATGAAGGAGGAATAACGGTTTGGGCTTTCACCACCCCGATACAGCAAAATATGATTATTAGAATCTTTATTTTCAACATGATATTTCTTTTTAATGATTTACCAACCCGGATTCTGTTTCCAGTTCTTCAACTGCAGAATCTCACTTTCAGGTATGGGATACCAATACATTTTAGAATCAAACACTCTCTTTTCTACCACAGCACGGGAATAATCAAACTTCTCGACGGGATATTCCGGCTTTTCAGGAATCTCTGGTTCTGTTTCATCCCGGGTAAATACACGTACCCAATCTACATCCATCGAAACGTTTCTCAAATTGGCATTCCTGTCTTCGGGATAGCCGATACCATTTTCATTCTTTCCTCCGATTTGTCCGGTTATCGCAATGTCCCAGGTTCGCTTTTCTCTTCCCTCCGCTATTGCTTTGGTTATAAATGTATTATATCTGTCATCATAGTCAATCGTCTTGAATGTATTGGTTACTTTACCATCCAACAGGTAGCTGATGATAGCATGCTTATCCGGAGAAACCGGGTCCGGATCTACCTGAACGCCATACGTATGGAAGTCTGCTCCCGGATCAAAATCAAGCACTGTATGTCGTCCGTACCCATTCACGTTGATTCCCAGATTGCCTGTTTTATTATCATGCAAATGTAAAGCCTGGCTAAGCCGGCGGGGTGAAGCCGTATTCTCAAATTCCTTGACGAAAAACTCTTCAATGTCAAGTTCCGCAACACTGGCTCCTGCATAATGACGACACCACGGTCCCATCCATATACCATATATATAAGGTATTTTTGCACGAATCTCAATGCGGGAATGCAGAGGGTAATATTTCCCCTGATAACCATATTTGTCGGTATCCCGGCTGGACAAAGCTCCCGACCACCATCCTTCTCTCGTACTGGCAGTGCTTAATGTCGGAGCCGGTGGATTGTCGTCCTTGGTGGCTGCTATCCGGGCAAAGCTCAATCCGCCACTCCCTTTCTCAATCGTAATCTGTTTTTTACGATAAGTCTGGATATTTCCGGTGGGTTGTCCATACTGAGAGTTTCCTACCGGAGTGTCGCTTCCATACTGTCCCCAATATGAGTTGTTTATGACCAAATCATTGAATTCGTCTCCATCGTAATAATGCCATCCTTCTGGAACTTCGTTAGCCGGTATTACGGAATTCCGGGTAACAGCTCTTCGAGCCTGATTCTTACGGGTGATTTCAAGACCTAGCAAATCTCCTCCGAGTGTTTCTTGCGCAATCTTCCACCGTCTTACATCCCACGAACGATGCTCCTCAAATGCCAGTTCGACACGACGTTCACGCCGGATACGCTCACGCATTTCGTCCTGCGTCAATCCGGAAGGCAGATTCGGTTGTCCGGCACGGCTGCGCACTCGATTGACGTATTCTGCTATATCCGCATTTTCGGGATCGTATTCGTTCAAGGCTTCCGCATAATTCAGGTAAATCTCCGCTAAACGAAACAACGGCCAGATATGTCCCTGACTTCCTCCGCCGGTTTGGATATTCACATCTTCATTGAGGTATTTTTTCAGATAGAATCCGGTTTTGGTTGCATTGGTAACGCCCAGACCGTCTTTTCCACCGTCCCAATTCTCTACCGCCGTGCTTTTCCAAACGGAATCATTCAGCAGAATGGTAGCATTCAACCTGTCATCCCGGTAGAATTGCGGACGAACGGCATTTTCCTCATTCTCCCAACTAAAATAGCTGCCATCTTTCATTTCATAAGAGTCTACCAGATTCAACGAAGGATTGATGCCGCCTACCCCACCATAACTGACAGGAAAGTTGTATTTTTCAAAGTCGGAACTGTTTCCGTAACGACGCATCAGAATAAACTCGGAATTCTGAAAGTTATTCTTGAATAAAGTGGCATAACTGCCATACAACGAATATATGCCCAGATCAATTACGTCTTTCGCAGCCTGTGCCGCAGCTTTCCATTTCTCCATATCGGAAGGAAGATCGCTTTCCGAAAAATTCTGCCAGTCCAGATACAAGGGACTGGCCGCATACAATAAAACTCTGCTTTTCAAAGCCAATGCGGCTCCCTTCGTTGCACGTCCCAAATCCGAATCGATTCCTCGTCCCGGAGTTAAATCGAGCACTTCGGCTACCTTATCACATTCGCTGGAGATGAATGAGATGCAATCGTCCATAGACGGGCGTGGAGTCTCCGAATAATCCGCATTGACGGATAGTGTAGAAGTAATCACAGGTACAGGTCCGAAACGTTTCACCAGCTCGAAATGGAAAAACGCTCTTAAAAAACGGGCCTCATATTTCCATGTTTTCAAGTCATTCAGACGGTTCTGATATTCATTCTGATTATCCGGATCGAGTCTGTATTTATCCAGATTCACTCTGTCTACATTTTCTATAAATTCATTCGCTATGCGAATTCCTGCGTAATACTTATTCCACAAATCATCCGGATTGGACCTTGAATTCCAGGCTCCGGTGTTGAAGTGCTGAATGTTGCAGGAGGCATTAGCATGTTCGGCATCATCGGTAGCGGCATCCAACATAGCTTCGGAACCGATACGGTTGAAACCATCAGGCAGATACCGATAAGCATTGACTAGAAATTTGCTTGTACGTTCATAGGAAGTAAAGGTCATCTCGTTGTCGATAAACGAATCATACTCTCTGTCCAGATAATCACTGCATCCGGACAATATGCTGATAGCAGCAAGAGCATTCAATATGATAGATAAACCTATTGGGTATTTCATAATTATTATATTTTTGTTCTTACCTATTAAAAATCAATTTTTATTCCCAGGTTGTAGGAACGTGTCAACGGATATGTAATCAAAGAACTGCTTTCCGGGTCGGCCAATCCGTCAAGATGACTCACGGTGAAAAGATTGCTCGCATTAGCATACACATACAATCTGGACAATTTTATCGCTCTTGCTATTGACTGGGGGAAGGTATATCCAATCCGGATATTCTTCATTCTGAAGTAGTTTCCGTTTCTTTTCCAATATGTAGATATCCGGTAATTGTTTTCAAATGTCCGGGTAGACAAACGGGGATAAGAAGCATTGGGATTCTCCGGTGTCCAGCTGTCGAGAGCCAGTTTTGAAGCAGAGCCATTGTCGGTAAAGGAATAAGCCAACGGCCCGCTCAAATAGATGTCTCTATTGGCAACGCCATGAAATAAAGCCTCAACGTCTATCCCTTTCCATTCAAAGCCTATTTTCAAAGCATAATTCCACTCCGGAATATTAGAATATCCCACAGGATAGGAGTCATTGGAATCGACTACTCCATCACCATTTTTATCGATATATTTTATATCACCGGGGTTTACTTCTCCAAACTGCGGTACCGGTAAATGTGACTTCAGACTTCCATTCGAATCGAAATCACTCTCCTGATACAGTCCGTCAGCAACAAGTACAAAAGGAGTATTCACGGAACGTCCTTTACGATATTGATAATCGTAGAGTTTCACTTCTTCCGCCATATCGACAATTTCATTCTTTGCATACCACGCCGATGTTTCAACGTAATAGTTGAAGTTGTTTTTAAGACTGCTTTCGTACCTGATCGTACCCTCGAAACCTTGATTCTTTACTTTACCTACATTCATATAAGGCAATATGTCGCCATAAGAGGCTCCAACAAATCCGGGAATAGTGGAATACGGCTGTGACAGGATATCATATCTTTCTTTATGGAAATAATCGAATTCTACCGACAGCCCTTTCAGTAAAACTGCATCCAATCCGATATTGAATACACGTTCCTTCTCCCAACTAATATCGGGATTAGCAATCATATCTGCCCGAAACCCGCCTGTTGATGACGACCCTGTACCTAAAAAATAGGAGCCGTTACTGCTATAAGTCTGGTCGAACAGATAACGTCCATTCTCATTCTGATTGTTTCCAACCAGTCCGATAGATGCTCTTAGTTTCAAATATTCAACCCAGTTGATATTTTTCATGAAGTTTTCTTTCGACAGTATCCATCCGGCGGAGAAAGCGGGAAAGAATCCATATCTTTTTCCAGGAGCATAATCATCACAACCTGTATATGAAGCTGCAAATTCTCCTATGTATTTTTGATTATAAGAGTAAGTTACCCGCCCTGCATAATTCAAGTATTTAATGTCATCACGACTTCCATATTTCTGATATAAATCAGACAGGAAAAAGATGCTGGCAGTGAGTTGATGTTGCTTGAAAACGCGATCATAATCCAACTGTGCCTTAAAGTTCAGACGGCTCCAGTCAGTACGGAATCCTTCATCGGATTCCAAAGGAGAATCAGCGCCGTAGGGTGTATATAGCACCTCTCCCCCTGCTCCTTTGGAAAGAGAATAACGGGCATAATTCTGATTCTTTATAGATGAATCCGCCATATAGTTGTTGTAGGCAATACCGGCACTGACACTTAATCCCTTTGTCAGTTTCTCCAGGTCGTATTTAGGCATAAAAATCAGTTGGAAAGTCCGGCTGTTTTCTTTATAAAGCCCTCTGCTGACGATATTACCGACCGGGTTGGTAAAAGCGGCATTTCCTCCATACGATCCGTCGGGGTTGTACACCGGAAATGCATTCGGAGCTGTTCTCCATATCGCTCCCAAAAGTCCGTTGGCGGAACTGCTGCCTCCGGGAATAGAGCGATTACCTACACTCCCGCTAAAATTGAGTCCGGTAGACAGGTGTTTGCTTATCTGGATATTCAAATTAGACCTGAAATTAAAGCTCGCATAATAGGCATTCGAGTTTTCCCGGCGTTTTTTATCGGTGTCTTTGTAGAAACCGATGTTCTGCAAAAGATTCATCATTACATAGTATTGCACCACATCTCCTCCTCCTTTAAAACTTAAATCAGCCATACTCAAAGGAGCTGTATTATTCAAAATGGCCTTTTTCCAGTTTACATTGGGGTAAAAGTAAGGATCGGTGTTGTTCTGATAGGCATTCAATTCCTCTGGAGTGTATAAACGAGGCAATCCGTCATTCACACGCGCCTGATTGTATAAGGTGGCATAATCATACGCATTGACAGGATCGGGAACGCCCAACGGTTGTTGTATTCCCGTTTGTAAACGGATACTGACTTGCGGAGCGGAAACGCATCCTTTCTTGGTTGTCACCAATAAAACACCATTTGCACCACGCATACCATATAAAGCCAGAGCCGAAGCGTCTTTCAATAATGTTACAGACTCGATTTCCGCAGTGGACAGACTTTCAATCGGGGCTTCGAAACCGTCGACATATACCAGCATTTTTTGTCCGCTTGCATAGGAAGTACGTCCCCGGAGGTAGAGATTCGCGATAGAGAAATCATAGCCGGGCTCTCCGCTTTGTTGCAACAATGTTAGTCCGGGAAGCTGTCCTTGCAGACTATTTCCCAAGCTTGCGGAAGTAGTTTTCAGCAAATCTTCCCCACGTATGGAAGAAATGGCACTTGTTCGCCTCCATTCCGGTTGTTGCCCATAGGCGACTTCTACAAGTGCAGAATCGGCTATGTGTTGAGCAAACAAAACGGGAGCATAAAAAGTGAGAATAGTAGTCAAAAGTATAGCATAACGCTTCCCTTTGTATATACTGTTTATTATTGTCATACCTTTTATTTTTAGTTGATTGAACATATTTACCATCCCGGATTCTGAAGCATATACCCTTTATCTATTTCGGTCTGCTTGATAGGATGTAAATAAGAACGGTCACTCCATAATCTGTTTTCAAAGACATAAGGTTTGTAATGTACTTTACCCGGTGCTCCTGTAACAGCGGAGAGCTGCAATCCATACATGGCACCTTTCATAACACCTTCATCATCGGCTATCAGCCAACGTCTTATATCCCAGAAACGATGATCTTCATAAGCCAGTTCCACGGCTCGTTCTCTTCGCAGTTTCTCCCTGAACTGCTCTTTATTCAAAGTGGAAGGAAAGCCCGGCATTCCGGAGCGTTCACGAACTTTCAGGACTGCATCGAATGCTTCTTTCGGGGGAGTTTCATAATATTCATTCAAAGCTTCTGCATAATTCAGATAGAGTTCGGCTACCCGGAAGACAATCCAGTCCATATTAGTGGAGTTGCGCGGAGCCGTTGCTCTTAGTACGCGAGGTACCCATTTGCGAACCAGGTGTTTCGTTTTATCATTGGCTACATTGTGAGCTCCACCGGGCAGAAAATTAAGAATTCCAATCTCTGTATTCCAGTTAGCTCCATGTGCTGCAATGGTTTGCGCAAAACGAGGGTCCAGTTCGTCGTACTTTTCAAGCAGATCATCGCCACCATCCATATTCCATGTTTGTTGGTTCCCGTCTTTTTTCTCATAGAAACGCACGAAATTGAAGGTTGTAAAAAGACCGCCGTCGCTCCAACTACTTCCCGCCCATGCCGGTATATTGCTTGTTATGGGATGACTGCTTGTTGTGAAATTCCGATATTTTTTGTTGGCCAGAATTATTTCTTTGTTATCGGGAGCAGTCCACACATGTTCGTAATTTGTTTCAGGTGTTCCCTCATCGTACAAGTCATAATAGCCAGAAGATTCAACAGCGGTAATGGCTGCCTTGGCTGCTTTAGCAGCTTCATTCCAGCGTTCTTTACTATAGTTTCCATATCCTATCAGGTCATTATTTCCACTTAAAGGAAGGTACGGATCGTCGGTATTGAACAAAGGACTCGCCGCATACAGGAGTACTCTGGATTTGAGGGCTAAGGCGGCTATCCTGTTTGCCCGTCCCACCAATATCGAATTCGTATAATAATCCGGTAATATGGAGGCAGCCCGGTCACAATCGACAAGAATGGAGTCTACACAATCGGAAAATGTATTACGGGGTAGTTTACCATCTTCCGACGGATTTATTCTACGGTGTATTATAGGCAGTCCACCATATCTATATACTCCTTCCCAGAAGACCAAAGCCCGCATAAAATAGGCTTCGCCTCTGGAACGTGTCTTAAAATCAACGTCTCCCGGATCATCGGGCACTTCGTCAATACGTTCAAGCACGATATTGCATTTTCGTAATGTCTGCCAACGGGTGTTGTGACGGGGGTCTTCATCCCAGTCTATGCTGCTGTTGTTATGATTGTCCACGTTCCACGAGGCATTGCCCTTCCCCCAGTTTGCACCTTGTTCGGCTTCATCACACGCTCCTGCCAGGGTTGAGGTTGCACACAATTTACGGTCGATCCCGCTACTTCCCATCGAGAACCCCAGCGGCATACCTTCTGCATAGATGCCTGTTATGTATTGTTCTGTCAAAGTCCTGTCGGCAAAGACACCGTCTTCATCCAAATCGACAGAGGGCGGAGCTTCCAGATAGTCACTACACGAAAACATCAATACAGACGACAGAAGTATTGCACATATATATGTTATTCTTTTCATGATTATCAAAAATTTATATTAAGACCAATATTATATACTTTCTGCAACGGATATGTATTGATTTCAACATTTCCACTTCTCGAAGGTGCTTCCGGGTCCAGATCTACCACATCTGTCCACGTGAATAAATTGGAACCGTTGAAATATAATCTTACACTATTCAGGTTAAGCCGTTTGACAAAACCTCCGGTAAATGTATATCCTACTTCGAGGTTTTTCAATCGCAAATAACTGGCATCCCGTATCCAAAGAGTAGAAGGACGATAGTTGTGATCGGTTTCTCCGTTGGGATTCAGAGACAAACGGGGAAAGGTGATCTTTTCTCCTGCCTCATACCGTTCCTGTGTCCAACGTTCTTTTATCAGAGATTTCGCACTCTCTTCTCCTTTCGCGAAAGGCCACATCGACCGTCCGAAATATTTAATGGATACATTGTCGGCTCCCTGAAATAAGATGGAGAAATCAAATCCTTTATATTGCGCTCCGAATGAGAAACCGTAAATAATCTCCGGTACGGGGGTGTATCCTATCGGAACCATGTCGTAATCATCAATCACTCCATCCTGGTTGACGTCTACATACTTGACGTCTCCCGGTTGCAACTGATTCCCGCTCCATGAACTTTTAGGACGGTCTAATGCATTGATTTCTTCCCACGAGTTATAGTATCCGTCAAAGATCAGTCCGAAAAACTGATTCTTTCTTCTTCCGGTAGTCATCTGATAATCATATCTCTTCTGCACTTCATCCATGTAGATGATTTCATTCCTCGCAAATGAATAATTGAAGCGTGCCCAATAATGGAAATCTTGTATATGATGTCTAAAATTAAGGTCCATTTCCCAACCGCGATTTTCCATTTCTCCAAAATTATATGCAGGAAGATTAGCACCTATAATCATGGGGGATGTTGATCTGTTGGCTAATATGTTATTTCGTTTTTCTTTGAATATATCAAATGAAGCAGTCAGACAATTATTGAACAGATTAATATCTACACCGACATTCATCTTTTTCGCCTTTTCCCAAGTCAAATCAGGATTACCGATTTTATTTTCAACAATCATCAGTGAAGTATACGGATTGGAAGCCAAACCGAAATTATACTTGTTCACACCCGAATCGCTCGCTGCTCCATAAGAAGACGGCAGATACAAAAATCGATCACCACCTATCTGATCGTTTCCTACCTCTCCGTAGGACCCTCTCACCTTTAGATATTTAACGATATTGTTTTTCGGAAAAAACTTTTCTTCACTGATGACCCAACCTAATGAAACAGCAGGAAAAAATCCGAACCGTTTGCCTTTGGCAAAATTCTCGGTTCCGTTGTATCCCATATTGAATTCTGCCAAATAACGGGAGGCATATTCATAGGTCAATCGTCCTACCAATCCCTGATAAGCATTAGGTACATAATATTGAAGGGAGGGGGAATAGTATTTACTCTGATTATACAGAATAAGTGCTGTCGTTTTATGAAGCCCGAAAGTTTTATTATAATCAATTCCAAACTCCATATATACTTTCCGGTTCTTATCCCATCCGGTACTTACAGACCAGATACTCTCTTCTGATTGGGGGATCAGATAGATGTAATCCGGATCTTCCGCATCACGGCGCGCAAGATAATAAGGAAAGGTTTTCGAATATTTCTTACGGCTGTAATAATAGCTATCATACGCGATACTCCCGTGTACGGACAAACCTTTGGTCAGCAAAGATGATAAATCATAATTCAGACGTAATGTTGTATTGATGTTATTTCTATTATCTTTCTGATAACCGTTGCTTAATAAGGTTTGCCAGGGATTGACGCTTCCCAATCCATCCTGTATGCGGACAATTTTATTGTCCACCAATCCCGGAGAGCTCAAGGGATTGGCAAAAGAAATAGCTTGCCAGATTCCACTGTTACCGGAGCCTGGAGTAATCACTCTGCCTATCTGGGCGGCCATTTGAACAGTTGCCGAAAAGTCCCGCGTTATCTGAAAATCGAAATTAGTTCTGAAGTTATAACGGGTGTTACGGGGATTTACATCATGATCCGAATCTATCTTGGTATGTTTATAGATACCGGTCTGATCGAAATAACTTCCCGATATAAAGTATTTCACACGTTCTGTACCACCCGAAAGGTTGATGTTATGTTGAGTGCGGGTAGAAAACTTTCTAAGAAAATCGTCTATCCAGTTAGTGTTCGGATGCAAAATCGGATCAAAGCCATTTCTGTACAATTCAATATCTTTATCCGTGAATTTCGGTTGGTAGGTAGAACCCGAAACCCGGGAGTCATTTTCTAAAGCTTCATTGTATAAAGTTGCATAATCCGCACTATTCAGATAACTGGGGAGCTGGGTAGATTGCTGCAAAGCAAAATTACCCGAATAGCTCAACCGGGGACGCCCTCTTTCCCCTTTACGGGTAGTAATTAATACTACGCCATTAGCTCCCTTTACTCCATAGATCGCTGTTGCCGAAGCATCTTTAAGTATATTCAATGATTCAACTTCATTCGGATCTATGCCGTCAAAATTAGTTCGTTCGATGCCATCGATCATTATTAAAGGAGCCGTGTTGTCTGTAAATGTACTGACACCTCTGATTAACAGACTGGAAGCGTCTTCGCCGGGAGCACCACTTCTTTGAAAAGCAATCAATCCCGGCATTCGTCCTACCAGCATGTTACTAATATTGGATTGTTGTGTCTGTACCAGTTCTTTCCTCGAAATAGAAGCGATAGATGCTGTCACACTTTCTTTCTTCTGCTTTCCGTAGCCGACAACAACGACTTCCTCCAGACTTTGCTCGGCTTCTTTTATTTCAATAGAAAGCACTTTATTGTCTTTTACAGGTACTGTCGTCGTGACATAACCGATATAACTGATTTCCAAAACTGCATTCGGATTTACAGATAAGGCAAAGCGCCCGTTTATATCGGAAATTATGCCGTTAAATGTACCGACTTCCTTGATATTGGCACCGATAATCGGTTCTCCTTTTGTATCGGTAATAGTACCGGTTATTCTCCGAGGCTCCTGTGGCTGTGAAGAAAGATTCTTTTTCACTGCCGTTTTTCTCTTTACAACAATCTGTTTTCCATTTATTTCATATACCAGATTTGTCTTTTCAAACAAGGCTGACAATTTTTCTGTGATTGTCTTCTTCCTAGATAGATCTACACTGACAACTTGATTTAAACTAGGTCGGATATCTTTCGAATAGATGAAAACGTAGCCTGTTTCTTTCTCTATATCTTTAAAATATTCCAGTAGAGTCCCTTTCTTTATATCATAGAGTTCGCTCGTTCCATTTCCATTAGCGAGAGTTACATTCGCTATAAATAGAAAAATAACAAAAAATTTCACAAACAGATATGATTTACAAAGAAAATATGCCCTATTTGCATGATTGTAATAGGAATTTTCCATATTTTTGCGTATCAATTTTTAGGTTTTTCATAAGTAATTGAAAAATTTAAATCTCACGGGTTCGGAAGAGTTGCCTCTCTTCCGAACTGCTTTTTTACAAAG
>ENA-UEPJ01001931-UEPJ01001931.1-human-gut-metagenome-genome-assembly--contig:-NODE-1931-length-23188-cov-31.796071_pt1 | contig 23188 bp, 20 predicted proteins | sample MGYA00242890_ERZ507896 | MGnify/ENA primary metagenome ERZ507896 (study PRJEB26167, sample SAMN06115508) | human gut metagenome | host: Homo sapiens | place: China:Qinghai | collected 2015-08-20... | reverse complement strand
CCCAGCCCTTTCTGGAGGCTGTCCGGCAGATCTCTCTGGAGGTGGGCCGGGAGAACAGCCTCTTTATCCATGTGACGTTGGTGCCCTTCCTCCGGGGTTCCGATGAGCACAAGTCCAAGCCCACCCAGCACTCTGTCAAGGAGCTTCAGGGCATGGGGATCAATCCCAACCTCATCGTCCTCCGGTGCGACGAGCCGCTGGAGCCTTCTATTTTCCAGAAAATCTCCATGTTCTGCAATGTAAAGCCCGACTGCGTCATTGAGAACATCACGCTGCCCTGTCTGTATGAGGCGCCGCTGATGCTGGAGCAGTCCAACTTTTCCTCTGTGGTCTGCCGGGAGTTGGGCATCGACGCCCCGGCCCCGGAGCTGACGGAGTGGGAACACATGGTGGAGCGGATCAAACATGCGGACAGACGTGTGACCATCGGTCTGGTGGGCAAATACGTTCAGCTTCATGACGCCTATCTCTCCGTGGCAGAGGCACTGCGCCATGCGGGCTATGCTCTGGGGGCTGAGGTGGACATCCGCTGGATCGACTCCGAGACCATTACGGAAAGCGATGCGGAGGCGGTTTTGGGCGCGTTGGACGGCATCATCGTCCCCGGCGGCTTCGGCCAGCGGGGGATCAACGGCATGATCCTGACGGCGAAATACGCCCGGGAGCACCATGTTCCCTATTTCGGCATCTGCCTGGGAATGCAGATCGCCGTGATCGAATATGCCCGCCACGCCGCCGGGATCGCCGACGCGGATTCCGGCGAGTTCAACGAACTGTGCGAAAACAAGGTCATCGACTTCATGCCGGGACAGAGCGACGAGATCGACAAGGGCGGCACGCTGCGGCTGGGGGCTTATCCCTGCGTGATCCGGCCTGGCACCACCATGGAGCGGTGCTACGGCATGCTGGAGATCTCCGAGCGTCACCGCCACCGCTACGAATTCAACAACGACTACCGGGAGGCCCTCACCTCCGCGGGACTGGTCCTCTCCGGGCTGTCCCCCGATGGGCGGCTGGTGGAGACGGTGGAGCTGACGGACCAGCCGTTCTTTGTGGGCGTTCAGTATCACCCGGAATTCAAATCCCGCCCCAACCATGCCCATCCGCTGTTCAAGGGCTTTGTCCAGGCGGCGCTGGAGCGTGAAAACGCATAAAGCCGCAATATCTGAATTTATTTTTCAGGAGGTCTCTATGGCATCACAAACCGTTTTAGTTCTCGATTTCGGAGGTCAGTATAATCAGCTTATCGCCCGGCGGGTCCGGGAATGCAGCGTATACTGCGAGGTCAGGCCCTATACCACCCCGGTGGCGGAGATCAAGGCGATGGCCCCCATCGGCATTATCTTTACCGGCGGGCCAAATAGTGTGTACGATCCCGCGTCCCCGCAGGCAGACCCGGAGATCTTCAAGCTGGGGATCCCCATTCTGGGCATTTGCTACGGCTGTCAGCTCATCGCCCACAATCTGGGCGGCCGGGTGACGGCGGCTACGGCGGATTCCGCCCGGGAGTACGGCAAGACGGAGACCTATTTCCGCACCGACTGCAAGCTGTTCAAGGGCCTGCCTGCCGAGAGTGTTACCTGGATGAGCCACGGCGACTATATGGAGAAGGTGCCGGAGGGCTTTGAACTGGTGGCCCATTCCGACGCCTGTCCCAATGTGGCCATCTGTGACGAGCGCCGGGGCTTTTACGGCGTCCAGTTCCACCCGGAGGTGAATCACACCGCCTACGGCACCGCCATGCTCCGCAACTTCCTCTATGAGGTCTGCGGCGCAAAGGGGCAGTGGACCATGGGGGATTATAAGGATGTTGCCATCCGTCAGATCCGGGAAAAGGTGGGGGACGGCAAGGTGCTGCTGGCCCTCTCCGGCGGCGTGGATTCCTCTGTGGCGGCAGCGCTGATAGCGGAGGCCGTAGGCAATCAGCTGACCTGCGTATTTGTAGACCACGGCCTCATGCGTCTCAACGAGGGAGACGAGGTAGAGGAGGCCTTCAGAAAGTGGGACATCAACTTCGTCCGGGTCAACGCGGAGGAACTGTTTTTGAGCAAGCTGGCCGGCGTCAGCGAGCCGGAGCGCAAACGGAAGATCATCGGCGAGGAATTCATCCGGGTCTTTGAGGCGGAAGCCAAAAAAATCGGCCAGGTGGATTACCTGGCTCAGGGTACGATTTACCCGGATGTGATCGAGTCCGGCGCCGGTGACGCTGCTGTGATCAAGAGCCATCACAATGTGGGCGGTCTGCCGGATTATGTGGATTTTAAGGAGATCATCGAGCCTCTGCGGATGCTCTTTAAGGACGAGGTGCGGCAGCTGGGCCGTGAGTTGGGTCTGCCGGAGTATCTGGTGATGCGTCAGCCCTTCCCCGGCCCCGGCCTTGCCATCCGCTGTCTGGGGGATGTGACGAAGGAAAAGTTGGATATTCTGCGTCTGGCGGATTTTATCTTCCGGGACGAGGTCGCCAAGGCGCATCTGGAGAGCGCCATGAGCCAGTATTTCGCAGTGCTGACCAATATGCGCTCCGTAGGTGTGCAGGGCGATGGCCGGACCTATGATTATACTCTGGCCCTCCGCAGTGTCACCACCACGGACTTTATGACCGCCGATTGGACCCGGATCCCCTACGATGTGCTGGACCGGGTCTCCGTCCGTATCGTCAATGAGGTGCCCCACATCAACCGCATCGTCTACGATATTACCTCCAAGCCCCCCGCGACTATTGAGTGGGAATAACTGCAATAACCCGCCGGTTCGCTGCAACGCAGCGGACCGGCGGGTTTTTCTTGATATACTGTCAGTTTGCTGCCAAAACGTTTTGACTGTGAAAAAGCCATGTGGTAAAATTAATTCAAGAATGAAAGCGAATTGGGTCACGAACATCTAATTTCTCACTTTTGACGCTTTGAAATCCGGCGAAAAGGAGGACAACGGAATGGGAAGCATCGTCGAAGCCGCCCTATATGACACTGTTGGGAAGTTTTTTCTGCTTTTCGTGATCGTGCCTGCGGGGGTTATCTTTTTGGGATATGTGATCTACATGATCGCGAAAATCATTCAGGAACTGCGAAAAAAGTAGAATCTATGTATAAAAAGAGCCTGCGTCCCAAGCCGGGACGCAGGCTCTTTTTAAAGCGGTTCACCGGAGGGGCAGGGACACCGCCACGGTGGTGCCTGCCTCCGAGCTGTTCTCCACGCACACGGTACCGCCGTGGAGCTTGACGATCTCCCACACCAGCGAAAGCCCCAAGCCCACGCCGCCGTATTCCCGGCTGCGGGATTTGTCCACCCGGAAGAAGGGCTGGAAAATGCTCCGCTGAAAGCGTTCCGGGATGCCGGGGCCGGTGTCAGACACCCGGATCAGCAGTTTTTCGGGTTCCGGCGTCACGGAAAGGCGCACGGAGCCGCCGGGACGGTTATACTTGATGGCGTTCTCCGTCAAGTTGAACAGTAAGCGGTAGATCAGCGTGTCGCTGCCGGTCATGACGCCGTCTCCCTCCCGCTCCAACGTGATGTTGTTTTTCTCCGCCAGCGGGGCGAGATCCGCGAAAATTTCATCGATCATAGGGCCGAGCTCGATGTGATCCGTACAGGGCACCGCCTGCAAGCCGCACATTTCCAGAAGGGTCCTTGTCATCTGGGTCATCCGCTCCGTCTGCTCCCGCAGAAGGCGGAGGAAATCTGCGGTTTCCGGCAATACGTCCGGGTGCTCGGCGGAGAAAAGCTCCACCTGCGCCTGCATCAGCGCCAGCGGTGTGCGCAGCTCATGGGCGGCGTTTCCGGTGAATTGCCGTTGGGCTGTGAAGCCCTCGTCCAGCCGCTCCAACATCTGGTTGAAGGAGTCGCTGAACTGCCGGAATTCCGGCAGCACCTCCTCCGTGATCTTCATGTCCGCCAGATTGTTGGGCTGTACCTTTTCCACCTGCGCCACGAAGGTCCGCAGAGGTCTCAGTGCCCGGCCGCTGACGAAATAGGCCAGAATGCCCCCCAACAGCGTCACCGCCGCCGTGATATACCAGTTAGTTGCTGTGAAAGAGGTTTGCGCTCCGTAGATCACGATGGTCAGGTTGGGGTCAAGCCCCTCCCGGCTGGGGTCGAAGTATTCCACCGCCCCCTCCGAGGGATCGATGGCGGTGGAGAGGTTGGCACCAATGGAGTCCATATAGTGCCGGCCGGAGCAGCCGATCAGCCAGTTCATCGCCATGCAGGTGGAGCAGATGAGCAGAGCCGTCATCAGGGTGATCCGCCATTGCAAAGACAGCTTTTTCATGCCTGCTCCTCCTCAATCAAATATCCCTCGCCGATGCGGTTGCGGACGGGGTCATAGCCCAGCGCCGTCCGCAGCTTTTTCCGCAAAGCGGAAATGTGTACCCGGATGGAGTTGCTGAAATTGTCCACGCTGTTGTCCCAGACGTGCTCCAAAAGCTCCTCCTGACTGACGGGCCGCCCCTGGTGGAGCAGCAGGTATTCCAGAATGCCGGTCTCCTTTCGCGTCAGGGCCAACGGCTGACCGGCGGCGGTGGCGGTGCGGGAGCGGGCGTCGAAGGACAGCGGGCCGCAGTGGAGCACCACATCGTTCTGGGTAAACTGCCGGAGGGTCAGGCTGCGGATGCGGGCCTCCAGTTCCTCTAAATGAAAGGGCTTTGCCAGATAGTCGTTGGCCCCGGCGTCCAGACCTTCCACCTTGTCGGCGACCTCACTGCGGGCGGAGAGGATCAGCACCCGCGTCTCCCGGTCGGTCTGGCGGAGGGTGCGGAGCACCGTCATGCCGTCCGCTCCCGGCAGGTTCAGATCCAGCAGCACCAGATCGTAGCGCTCCGAGCCAAGCAGGTCGATGGCGGTGTCACCGTCATAACAGGGATCCACACTGTAAGCAAGACGGCGGAGACTGCGGACGATGGTCTCGCAAAGGGCACGTTCATCTTCAACTACAAGAATACGCATAAAAACCTCCGGCATAATAATCTGAGACTGTCAATAAAGTGGTAAATTCTCCGCGACGGTAAGGTAGGGCAGCCGTTAGCGGCTGTGCCGCTTTACGGATGCCGCATACCCCTTGCGGGTGAAGGGTGTGCGCGGAAAACCCAAGAAGGGGAAACAGGCGAAGTGCCGCCGGTGGCGGATAAAACGAGCCTGTTTCGAGGAAGGCCCCCGGTTTCCGGGCGCAAAGCGCACGGAAACCGGCTGGGCCGACGGTGTATTTCTGCTCCACGCATGGCGAAAAGACTTTTTCGACACGCTGAGTGAACCATTTGTGTTCATTATAGCACAGGCAGATAAGATTTCTGTTAACTTTCTGTTCTTAACGAAAATCTTACATCTCCTGTGGTACAATAAGGCAGCAATGAAGGGAGTGAGCAAATTGCCGCAATCGAAAAAGACGATGGCACAGGTCGGTTTGCTGTTGGCTGGGGCCGCCATGGTGTGCGTCGGCGTACTGCGGGGCGAAACGGCCACGGTGCTGAGCAAGGCCATTAAAGTATGTCTGGAGTGTGTGGGTATTGGATAAAAAACATCAAACAATTTCCCATCTCCTTGCCCGCTGGCGGGGATGGATCCAAGCGGGGGCGGCGCTGCTGACCAATCTTCACCTGCCGAACTTCTTCAAGGGAAGTCTTTATCAGGGGGCGGGAAAGACCGTCTGCGTGCCGGGGCTGAACTGCTATTCCTGTCCTGCGGCGTCCGGGGCCTGTCCCATCGGCTCCTTTCAGGCGGTGGTGGGCTCATCGAAGTTCCGTTTCTCCTATTATATCACAGGCTTTCTCATCCTGTTAGGGGTTTTGCTGGGACGCTTCATCTGCGGCTTTCTCTGCCCCTTCGGATGGTTTCAGGAGCTGCTGCATAAAATTCCCACGAAAAAGCTCTCCACAAAGAAGCTGAAGCCTCTGACCTATCTCAAATACGCCGTTTTGCTGGTGATGGTCGTTCTGCTGCCAGCGTTTTTAGTGAACGACGTGGGCATGGGCGACCCGTTCTTCTGCAAATACCTCTGCCCCCAGGGGGTGCTGGAGGGAGCGATTCCGCTGTCCCTGGCCAATTCCGGCATCCGGGCAGCGCTGGGCAAGCTGTTTACATGGAAGCTCGGCATTTTACTGGCGGTGGTTGCGCTGAGCGTGGTGTTCTACCGGCCGTTTTGCAAATGGCTCTGCCCACTGGGGGCGTTCTACGCCCTGTTCAACAGAGTGTCCCTCCTTCAGATGAAGGTGGACGGGCATAAATGCGTTTCCTGCGGGAAATGCGCCAGAGCCTGCAAGATGGACGTGGATGTGACGAAAACGCCCAACCATACCGAGTGTATCCGCTGCGGGATGTGCGTCAGCGCTTGTCCCACCGGGGCCGTGAGCTTTCGCTACGGCTTTGGAGACGGAAAACAATATACAAATACGATCAAAGAAAATACGGAGGAAACAACATGAAGATGAAGAAATTGACCGCGCTGCTGCTGACGGCGCTGATGGTGCTGTCTCTGGCCGCCTGCGGCGCGAAGGGTGACAGCAAGACCGAAAACAGCGGCGACACGGCCCAGACGGAGGAGGCCGCCGCCACCCACAAGTCCCTGATGGATCGGGAGAACGAGATCCTGTCGGAGAACACGGAGCTTTGGGAAAAGGTCTTTCTGGCGGCGGACAAGGGCATGACCATGCAGGAGGACGGCAAGAATTACGGCGATTTCCTGCTGGACACCATCGAATCCGCCAAGGACCAGTTCAGCGATGAGGAATACGCGCTGCTGAAGAAGTCCGCGCAGGAGATCAGCGAGATCGAGAATAAGCTGACCGAGCTGGAAAAGCAGCATCCCGAAATTCTGAATGAGGAGACCGACGCCAACGGCGATGTGCAGAAGTTCCCCTCCTTTGAGGGCAAGGATCTGGACGGCAACGAGGTCAAGAGCGACGAGCTGTTCTCCGCCAACGCCGTCACCGTGGTGAATTTCTGGTTCACCACCTGCAGCCCCTGCGTGGGTGAGCTTGGCGATCTGGACGCGCTGAACAAGGAGCTGGCGGACAAGGGCGGCGCGCTCATCGGCGTCAACGCCTTTACGCTGGACGGCGACGAGACGGCCATCGCCGACGCGAAGGACGTGTTGGCCAAGAAGGGCGCCACCTATCAGAACGTGTATTTCGATTCCAGCAGCCCGGCGGGAGCCTTTACCGCCAACATCTTCGCCTTCCCCACCACCTATGTAGTGGATCGGAACGGCAACATCGTGGGCGAGCCCATCGTGGGCGCCATCACCGAGAAGAATCAGGCGGAGACGCTGCAATCCCTCATCGATCAGGCCATCGCCGCCGACGCGGGCTGAGAAAAGTCCAAATGACATTCGCTTGTACCCCAAAAAGAGCTGACTGCATTGCAGTCAGCTCTTTTATATTACCGGCGGAGGGAGGCGGAGAGGCGGTCAATGCACCAGACCAGCAGAATCAGTCCAAGGGCGATGGCCCCGGCCTCGCTCCATTTGTAGTGGTTCATGGCGAAGATCAAAGGCGCGCCGATGCCGCCCGCGCCCACCAGTCCCAGAACCGACGCTTCCCGGATGTTTACGTCGAAGCGGTACAGCACCGCCGAGGCCAGCGCCGGGAGCAGCTGGGGGAGCACGGCGTACCGGATGCGGAGCAGGAGGGGGACGCCCATGGATTCCAAGGCGTGATAGGCCCGGAAGTCCAGTGACTCAATGGCCTCCGTGAACCGTTTGCTCAAAAGGCCCACGCTGCAAACGCCCAGGGTAAGCGCGCCGGTAAAGGGGCCGGGACCGGCCACCCGAATAAAGATCAGGCCGTAGATCAGAAAGGGGACAGAGCGGATCGCCATGATGACCACCCGGAACAGCAGCGCCGGGAGCTTTGGCATCAGGCAGGGGGTAGAGAGGAAGGACAGGGGCACTGCGATAACTGTCCCGGCGCAGGTGCCCACCAGAGCGATGCACACGGTCTCCAGCAGCAGGTACCCCAAGCCGCTGGTATCCGTCTCAAAGAAGAAAGCCCAGTCGGGGTGGAACAGGCCGGAAATCATGGCCTGCACCGCCCGGGGGCTGATATGGGAGAAGTCCGGGGGCTGGAGAGACAGCGTACAGACCAAAGCCAGCAGAACGGCAGCGCCGGTGAGGAGCCGCTTCCCAAGGGGAGACAGGCTCCGTTCCTCCCGGATGATCTGGGACAGCAGGCCGCTGATCCCCTCGATGACGCAGACGGTGAGGAACAGGAAAAACAGGATCATGCCCACCTTGCCGTATTCCAGCCATGAAATTTTTTCGTTCAGCAGCAGACCGATGCCTCCGGCCCCTACATAGCCCAGAATGGAACTGTGGCGCACGTTGGTCTCCAACAGGTACAGAACATTGGAGAAATAGGATGGGGCGATCCCCGGCACAACGGCTCGCCAGTAGACCTTGGCAGGCACCGCGCCCATGGCGCACAGGGCGTGGTAGGGGGCCAGCTCCGCCGATTCGATGTCCTCATAGGTCAGCCGGGTCAAAATGGCGAAGGTATAGACCGTAATGGCCACGGTACCGGAGAAGGTGCCCAGGCCAAACGAAAACGTAGCCAGCAGCGCTAAAATCAGCGTAGGAAAGGAGCGGAGCACCTGCACCAGCAGCCGCAGCGTCCACCGGAGTGGCTTAGGGGCATGGAGATTTTCCGCGCACAGGGGGGCCAGCAGCAGCGCCAGAAACGATCCCAGCGCCGTGCCGGTGACGGACATCTGCACCGTAGCCAGCAGCGGGGCCAGGATTCGGGGGGCATACCCCCAATCCGGCGGGAGCATGGCGGAGATTAGGTCCGTCAGATGGCTCCGCCGCGCCCAGAACAAGGTGGGGGAGCAGTCGGTGAACCGTGCCGCAGCCAGCAGCAGAAGGAAAAGTGCCAGCGTCCGCAGCCAGCGCTTTCCGGAGGAACGGGTCATGGCTGATCCTCCTGACGGTGGTAGACGGCGGCGAGGATGTCCTCCGCCGGGGTGTCCGCCGGGGCGTCCAGCACCACGGTTCCTTGGTTCAGGCCGATGAGACGGCTGGAAAATTCTTGTGACAGCTCCAGATTGTGGCTGTTCATGAGAACGGTCAGCTTTTGATCCTGCTGAATGTCCCGGAGCAATTCTAAAATCTGCCGCCCGGTGACGGGGTCCAAGGACGCTACCGGCTCGTCCGCCAGCAGCAGCGCGGGATGCCGCATCAGCGCCCGGGCGATGGCTACCCGCTGCTTTTGCCCGCCGGAGAGGTTCTTCACCGGCTCGTGGACCTTGTCGGCAAGGCCCACCCGGTCCAGCAGGGCGTCCGCCTCGGCGACGCGCTCCTTTCCGAAAAAGCCGCAGACCGCCGGGAGGAACGCCATGTCCGGCAGACAGGCGTTCAACACGTTCTGGCGGCAGGTGGCATTTTCCACCAGTGCGAAATCCTGATAGATGGTGCCGATGGTGGTCTGAATGGCCCGGCGGGTCCTGCGGTCGGCAGACTCAAAGTGAACGCCGTTTACCAGAATGGCGCCGCCGTCACAGCGGAGAGAACCGTTGAGGATCCGGAACAGGGTGGTTTTGCCCGCACCGGAGGGACCGATCACAGATACAAAATCCCCCTGACTGACGGAAAAGCTGGCGTCAGTCAGGGCGAGGGTGCGGTTTTGAAATTCTTTACGGACATGTTGGACTTCCAGCAGCATAAATAGCCTTTCAGCCCCGCGGCTCCTGAGAAGCCGCGGGGCAAGTGTTTTTTAAAGGGGGGACTTAGCCTTCCAGAGACTTCAGCAGCTCCTGCGCGGCCCGCTCGCCGTCATAATCGGAGTCCTGACCCCAGGTGTAGCCAACCTGGCTGAACACACTGATGATCTCCCGGCCCTCGTCGGTGTCGGCGATCTCGATGAAGCTTTCGCCCAGCGCCTTGCGGAAATCCTCATCCGCCATGGTATCGGAGTTCTTGCTGTAAGCGATCATATCGTTGTAGATGCCCTCGGTGACGCCGATAACGCCGGTCTGTTCCACCATGGGCGCGGTGCCGCCCAGCTCGGTCTCCCACTTGGGGGCGTTCTTAATGCGGATATGACCGAAGGACACCATCACGTCCACCTGACCGGCGGCCAGACGGGCCACGGAAGTGGTGTGAGAGTCAGACTGGACCACGTGCTCCAGATCGCTGATGCCCTTGCCGTAGTGATCCTGAAGCCACAGGCAGGGATAGATGTAGCCAGAGGCGGAGGTGGGGCTGAGGACGGACCAAGTGGCGCTGTTGAGATCGTCCCAGGTCAGTTCTTCACCGGCATTGACCTTGGCCTGCAATTCCTGACCCTTTTCGCTGGGTCCGGCTAGAATGATGCAGCGGTAATAGGTGCTCATATCCTTGGTGTTTTCCTCGATGGTGCCGTCATTCCAGTCAGCAGGGTTCTCGGAATCCTTGTTGATGGCGTAGCGCAGAGCGGTGAGCAGCACGTCGCAATCGTCGGAGAAGAGGACGTAGTTGCCGCCGGAGATGAAGCCAATGTCGGCGCTGCCGGCGCTGAGGGCCTCGCCCACGGCGGTGTAGCTTGTGCCCACGGTCATGTCGATATCCTTCACGTCATAGCCCTTTTCCAGAAGCTTTGCCTGAAGCAGCTGCTCCAGAGGCTCTGTGGCGGTGGTGATCTGGTCCGCATCGGCGTAGGGGGAGAAGGCGATCTTCAGAGAGGGGATCTCCTTCACACCGGTCTCACCGGCGCTTTCCGTGTTGTTCTCCGCCGGGGTCTGCTTGCCGGCGCAGCCGGTGGCGAGCCCCAGGCACAGAGTCAGGGTCAGAATACTTGCAAGAAACTTTTTCATGGGATTTACCTCCAGATTTGATTTTCTGCTCAAAGCGCAAAAAAATATGTGCCTTGCAGCACATACCGAATTTGACTTCAAGCAGATGCTGACAGCTCCCCCGGCGTCACCGGGGGAAACAGGGGCGGTCGATCCTTACTGGGATCCTCTCAACCCGGAACACGGGTTCCCTCGCAATCTGGTTTCGTCATCAATCTGAGCGCGGCGCCAAGGCGCTCCCCTTTTCGCCGCATTCCGTAACCGTGGATTACCTTACCACACTCTTCCATAAAATACAAGCACAAATCCGCAAATAACCGACAAAAAACGGGGAATTGCGTTTCTATGACTGGTTTTGGGAGACAGTTTTGCAAATTTGCCGCAGTTCGCCGGGAAAGACAACGAACCCCGGCAGGCCATCATAAGCGTGGCGGCCTGCCGGGGATTCAAAGTCAGTCGTTATTCTGATGGGGAGGCAATTACTTGCCCTGACGCATTTCCTCGTCGATGTCAATGAGGTCCTGGAAATCCGGGCCCCAGAGACGGAAGTTTCCGGATTCGATCATTGCCTTGTACTGGAAGGAGTCCCGGACCCGCTCCGGCAGGATGACGCCCGCACGGGCCTCATCACCGTCCTGGTGGGTGTCAGATCCGGCCAGACGGAAATAGTTGGGATGGCGGCGGCACAGCTCCACGCCCCGGTCGCTGTGATTTTCGTGGCGGGGGTTGCCGTTGATGATCTCCGTGCCGTCCACAGCGTCCTCAAACACGGTGGTGTTGCCGTCCCGGTAGGGGTGGGCGTGGATGATAAGGACTTCATTGTGGAATTTCTCGTAGAATTCCCGGGCACTGGTGCAGCACATATAGGGGTTGGAGCGAAGCCAGTCCTCGTCGATGCCGTACACCAGATAGTCATTGTCATTCTGGGGGAAGCGCAGCTCGGCACCCAAAATCACATCGAAGCCCAGCTCGTCGCCCCGCTTTTTGGAGGCCTTGTAGCCGGAGAGATAGTGGTCCATGGCCTTCTGCCAGTCATGCTCCGTGTCGATGCGGGAGAGGTACTCCGGATGCAGATGGTCTGTGACCACCAGACCGGAAAAGCCGTGCTTCACATAGCGCTCCACAACGTCGGCGGCAGGCAGATGGCCGCATTTGCTGGTTTCCGCGGTATGGGTATGAGGATCGTAAAGATAACCTTGCATGGTTGTATGTTCCTTTCTACCAGGGGCGGCAGGCCGTCCCGAATTTACAGTGAGATCACTTGGAGGGATCCAGCTTCCGGCAGGTGCCCCGCTGGATCAGCGTCGGCAGCAGGATCTGGTGGACATAGCCCTGAGTGCCGTTTTCAATTTTGTCCCGGAGCATATCCACCGCCTGCACCGCCATGTCCCGCTTGGGCTGGTCAACGGTGGTCAGGTCGATGCGGGAGAGGGCCGTGGCGCTGATGTTATCGAAGCCGATGAGGCTCAGATGCCCCGGAATATCAATGCCCATTTCATCCGCCGCCGTCAGAATACCCAAGGCATTGGAGTCCGTGGCGGCAAAGACTGCGGTGCAGTCCAGAGGCTTCCGGAACAGCTCCTTGGCCAGCTGATATCCGCCCTGAATGGAAGAGCGGGAATATTCGCTGTTGAAAAAGTGAGGCGTGAGGTTAAATTCATGACAGGCCTTCATATATCCGTCCGCTCGGAGCTGATGAGTTGTGGAACCGGGACGCTGACCGAAATAGAGAATGTCCTGGTGGCCCAGCTCATAGAGGTATTGGGTACCCAGATAGGTGCCCCGGCTGTTGTCAACGGCCACATAGCTCTGGGGCTGGCTCCGCAGGTTTTCACTGAGGAACACCGTGGGGACCTGATCCAGATAGGATTTGAGGTTATCGTAGGATTTAGAGCTCTGAGGGACGATGAGGATCCCGTCCACCTGCCGGCCCAGCAGCAGCTTGAACACGGTCTTTTCCTGCTTCAGGTCCGGACCGGAATCACAGAGCATGATATTATAACCGTGGGCACGGGCGCTGACTTCCGCGTGGTAGGCAAGCTCCGACATGAACTGGTTGTCCACAGAGGGGACCACAAGTCCGATGAGGTTGGTGCGCTTGGTCACCATGGACCTGGCCACAAAGTTGGTGGTGTAGCCCATCTCATCGCACAGCTTCAGAACCCGTTCCCGGGTCTCGCTGCCGATCTGGGAGCTGCCGGAAAGGGCACGGGATACGGTAGCATAGGAGACGCCTGCTGCTTTGGCGACATCCTTTAATGTTACATTTTTCATAAAGTTGACTCCCTTGCGAAGGTTGTGTTTGTGCAAACGTTTCCGACTTTTTAAGAAAATTGGCAGAAAAAACTGCCAAGGTACTTCAGACGAATCAAGAATAGCTGATTTTTGCTCTTCTGTCAATATCAACCTAAATTTTTAAGGCATTTTGGGCAATCCAGCAAAAAAAGTGTCTGAGCTTTGACATTTGGGATATTGACAAAAAGGGGCGAACTCCTATAAAATAAAAACAGAAATCGCAAACGTTTGCGATTCTCGGGGGCGTCACACCTCCGAGGATCGCCGTGCTTTCCCGCAGTTGGGCCGCGACCCTGAATTTCAAAGGAGGAACTGCCATGACCGCCAATATCCAAACCATTTTCTTCGATGTAGGAAACACCCTGCGCATTGTCCTGCCGGACCAGGAGTTTATTGACCGGGCGGAAGCCGGTCTCATGGAACTGATCGGCACCACGGAGAGCCACGACGCCCTGTTTGCCAAGCTGGAGGAGCGCTGGAAGGCATACCGCAAGCAGTCCAAGACCACCCTGCTGGATGCTTCCGAGGGAGAACTGTGGACCCAGTACATGCTGCCGGAATATGATCCGAATATGATTTTTGCCAACGCCCCCAAGCTGACCCGCCTGTGGCGCGACCATGACGGCCGCCGGGTGGCCCGGCCGGACGCCGTAGCCACCATCAAGGAGCTGCACCGCCGGGGCTATACCCTTGGCATCATCGCCAACACCGTAACAGAGACGGAGATCCCCGATTGGATGGCCGCTGACGGCGTGGCCCAGTGCTTCAAAACCACGATCCTTTCCTCCAAGGTGCGCCTGCGCAAGCCGGACCCGGACATCTATCACCTGGCCTGCCGCTGCATCGGCACGCCGGAAGCCAACTGCGCCTATGTGGGCGATAACCCGGTGCGGGACGTGGAGGGCACTCAGGCTGCCGGCTTCGGTATGATGATCCGGATCGATGAGCCGGATACGCTGAACAAGGAAAAGGCCACCGGCAAGGAGTTTACCCCGGATCATGTCATCACCAGCCTTTCTGAATTGCTGGACATCTTCCCTGAGCGGGCTTAAAGGAGGACCTATGGAAAAACAGTATAAAGCCGTCTTTTTCGACTTGGGCGGCACTCTGCGCATTGCTTTCCTGGAGGAGGCCTATATGCGCCACGCCCGTCGGAAAATGGCGGAGATCGCAGGCACGGATATGCCTTATGAGGAATTCTATCAGATGATCGAGGAGCGCTACGAGCCGTACCGCAAGTGGGCTTTGGGCGAGTTCAAGGAATCCGGAGATGAAGAGCTGTGGTGCAAATGGCTGCTGCCGGACTATGACCCGGCCCGGATCCGTCAGGTGTGCCATGAGCTGAGCTTCCAGTACCGGCAGACCAAGGGCCGCCGGGTGGTGGTGGACGGCGGTGTGGAGGTCATCAAGGGCCTGCATGAGCGCGGCTACAAGCTGGGGATCATCTCCAACCTCATCGGTGAGAACGAGGTGCCCGACTGGCTGGAGGAGGACGGCCTGGATTCCTATTTCGATACGGTGATCCTTTCCTCCGTATGCCACATGCGCAAGCCCTGCTCTGAGATCTACGATCTGGCCTGTCAGCAGATCGGCGTGAAGCCGGAGGAGTGCGTGTCCGTTGCGGACAACATCAAGCGCGACATTGCTGGGGCCAAGAAGGCCGGTATCGGCTGCAATATTATTTTCCGGTCTCCGGAGAAGAAGCATCCCGTGGAATTTACGGAGGAAAACCGCCCGGACTATGTCATTGAAGATTTCCGGGAGATTCTGAACATTCTGCCCTGATGACGCATTCCGGGCCAGCAGCCCGGTGAAAAGGAGGAAGCAAGCCATGAATACGGACATCCGTTATATTTTTCTGGATCTGGGCGGTACCTTCCGAGTCATTGACGAGGACCCGGCTTATTTGGCTGCCGCCCGGGCGAAAATCGCAGAGCTGTGCGGCGTGAAGACGGAAGATCCTACCCAGTGGTTCGAGGATGTGATCGACAAGCGGTACGATGTATACCGGGAATGGGCCCTGAAATATATGTGCGAGGCCCCGGAAGAGGTGCTGTGGCGGCGCTGGCTGGCCTATGACTGCGACCCGGAGCTGATCCGGCGCAATGCCTCGGAGCTTTGCTACCAGTACCGGCAGACCAAGGGCCGCCGCACGGTGGTAGAGGGCGGCGCAGATACAGTGAAGGAGCTGTGCCGCCGGGGCTACACTCTGGGCATCATCTCGGATCTGGTGGGCAGACGGGAAGTGGACGAGTGGCTGGATCAGGATGGCCTGCGCCCCTATTTCCAGACGGTCCAGCAGTCCTCGGTCACCTATATCCGCAAGCCCGGCCCCGCGATCTACTATTACGCCATGGAGGAAGTGGGCGCCGAACCGGAAAACTGCTGCTATGTGGGCGACAATCTGAACCGGGACATCATCGGTGCCAAGGCCGTCGATTTCGGTATGACCGTCACGGTGCAGTACCAGAAGGATAAGCCCCTGAAGCTGACGGCGGAAAACCGCCCGGATGCCAAGGTCTATCGGTTCCCGGACCTGCTGGATATTTTCCCCAAGCGGGGGCAGGTGGCCGTGGAAAAGCTGATCCCGCCGGAGGATGGACAATAAGTTCGCCCCGGTCGGATAAAAAAATGCGCAGTGGCGCGGGAAAGAACCGTTTCACGCACCGCTCGACTCATAAGGAGGTACTTTTTATGTCTGAATCCAAGCGCGGCGGCGCACAACTGGCGCGGGCCGTGGAAAAAGCGTATCAGGCGGGGCAGGATGACTACCATCTGGAACCCATGGTCCTGGTGGAGAACGGTAAGCCTGTGGGCAAGATCGGAGACGGCGATGCCGCCGTGTTCTGCTGCCGCCGCGGTGAGCGGGAGATCGAGCTGACGGAGCTGTTCACCGATCCGGACTTCAACAAGGTGCAGCGGAACCAGCTGAAGGATCTGGATTTCGTCATCATGACCATGTATCATGATAAGTTCAAGGATCTGCCCATCGCCTTTGCGCCGTCTCATGTGGTGAAGCCTCTGGCTCAGGTCCTCAGCGAGGCGGGGAAGAATCAGTTCCACTGCGCGGAGAGCGAGAAGTATGCCCATGTGACCTTTTTCTTCAACGGCGGCGAGAACGCGCCCTTCCCCGGCGAGGATGACGTGTGCGTGCCGTCCCCCAAGGGCATTGACTTTGACCAGCAGCCGGAGCTGAGCCTGCCTGCCGTGGCGGATCAGGTCATGGGCGCTTTGGGCAAATACGATTTCGTGGTGACCAACTTCGCCAACGGCGACGTGATCGGCCACACCCTGAATACCGCCGCCAAGCTGGAAGCCTGCAAGCATGTCAGTCACTATCTGGATGTGGTGGTCCATGACGCGCTGGCCAAGGGCTATGTGGTGGCCGTCACCGCGGACCACGGCAACATTGAAAAGCTGTACACCGCCGCAGGCAAGCCCGACGGCGCCCACACCACCAATCTGGTGCCTTTCATTATGATGGACCCCGCCCACAGCGGCCCCATTGCCCTGCGGGACGGCTGTCTGGGTGACGTGGCACCTACGGTGCTGAATGTCATGGGCATCCCCCAGCCTGCGGAGATGACCGGCAGATCTCTGGCGGAGGGACACGATTTCGGCAAGGACCGGAAGATGCTGCTCATCATCTGCGATGGTTGGGGTCTCGGCTCCGGCGATGACGGCGACGCGATCCATCTGGCGGATACCCCCTACTGGGATTCCCTGCTGGCGGAGCAGTCCTGGAGCAAGCTCCACGCCTCCGGCGAGCATGTGGGCCTGGGAAGCGGAAAGGCCGGCAACTCCGAGGCAGGCCACTCCAATCTGGGCGCAGGCCGCTGCGTCATGCAGGATGACGTCCGTCTGGACGCCGCTGTGAAGGACGGCAGCTTCAAGAAGAACCCCATCTTCCTGCAGGCCATCGAACACGCCAAAAAGAACGGCACGGCGCTGCATCTGCTGGCGTATCTCACTTATAAATCCTCTCACGGCTGCATCGACTACCCGTTGGCCATCTGCGAAATGGCCCGGGATGCCGGACTGGATCAGGTATTCTTCCACATCATCTTTGACGGCCGCTCCACGGAACCCGGCTCCGCACCCAAGCTGCTGGCAGAGCTGGACGAAAAGCTGGATGCCATCGGCGTGGGCCGCATTGTGGATGGTGTGGGCCGCGGCGTGGCGCTGGACCGGGACAAGAACTATGACAAGGTGAAACGGGCCTATGACGCCATGGTGGACGGCGCAGGTACCCGGTATGAGTAAGCCTCCGGCATAAACCGCCCCCCAAAAAAAGAAAATAAAGAGAATGTTAAAAATCCCGCAGAGAGCAAATACTCTCTGCGGGATTTTTGCACGGGAAAAGTGCGAAAAAGCAACAAATCACGGAACAGACATCGAAAACGGGAATATTTGCGTTGGCGGACTGCTGATCTGCGCCCCGACTGAAAGCCGCAAAAAGTGCCCGGACCGCCACAGCGGTCCGGGCCTTCTTGTCATACATCAAAACAGGGATCAGCGGGCGTCCTTCAGGATCGTGTAGACCTCATAAATGTCCTTCACGCTGTAAGTGGGCTTCACGTCCGCGGGAACGTTGGTGTCCTTCAGCTTGGTGAGGTAGGAGTCGATGTGGAAGGTGGCGCCGAAGCCCATGCGGATGGGGCCGATGACGTCCCGGGAGAGGGTATCGCCCACATAGGCACAGCTGGCGGGGTCAGACTGGACCTGATGGAGGGAGACCAGAAAAATGTTGGGGTCTGGCTTGCGATATCCGGTGACGGAAGAAAGCGTCACATCCTGGAAGTAGTCCCGGATGCCGTAGTCTTTCAGAACGTCAAACACCTGATAGAGACTGGCTGTGTTGCTGATGACGCCCAGCTTCATACCCAGCCCCTTCAGCCCTTCCAGCATTTCCTTCACGTGGGGGCGGAGAGTACGGTGATAGTGGGTGATCTCCCACATGTGGGCCAGCTCCTCGGCGTAAGGACGCACAGAATCTTCATTCAGGCCGAAATCCGTCAAAACGAAGCTGCCCCAGATCTCCTCCGGCTTCAGCTCCCGCTGCCGGGGGTCCCGGTAAGCGCCGTAACGTTCCCAGCCGGCATTGATGCTCTGAGCCGTAGTTTCAAAGTCCATGTTCAGATCGATGCCGTGAGCGCGTAGAATATCCAGCACGCCCTGAATGGAAGAATGGCGGCTTTCATCGTCAACCCAGATGTCCTCCAGAGTGCCACCCATATCGAACAATACAGTATCTATCATAGTTTCACAGCCTTTTTTTAAAGTTGCATACATGGGAAAAACGGTATTCAGAGGGAGTTTCTGCGGCGAAGCAGCCACCAGGAGCTTCCAAAACCCATCAGCAGCGGCACAGGGACCATCATACCGAAGAGCTGGAGAAACAGGACCGACGCGCCGCTGTCACCCCGCAGCAGGAGCAGCATGGTCACCAGACTGGCGAGGGCCAGCAGCAAGAGCCAGCCGTATGCGGCCAGAACGGTCTGAGGATGGCAGATCAGGTGGGTCAGCGCGCAGATTGCTGTCCCGATCAGGGCGGGGAGCAGTGCACTGACCAGATTTTCTACCGCCCGGGGCGCAAGGGCAAGCCATGCGTGAATGGGATCGGTCAGCAGAAAGAAGGCCGCGCCGTAAACTGCCAGAAAGAGGATGGACAGGCAGAAGGAATTCAGCAGCAGCGTGCTTTTTACATGGCCGTTTTCCGTCAGCCGGAAGGCATCCCAAAAGGATTCCACCCGTCTGGCCTGTTCTTTTTCCCGTTCTGCCCGGCGCAGTTCTTTTTCAAAATCCTGGTTCATGTTATCTCCTATCTGAATGATTCAAAAGGCCCGGGCAGCGGCGGTTGCCGCCGCCCGGGAAAATCGCGGTGCTTGAATTTACTTCATCTTGGGGTTCTTGGACAGCCAGTAAGTCCACATATCCTGCACGTCGGGATAGATGGCGTAGATGGCGCTGAGGTCGTTGGCCCGGGCGCCCAGTTCGCTGAGCTGTGCGGGGTTCTTCTTGTCCTCCACGTCGTCGCGGACGGGCCAGTTGCCTTCCTTCTTGAAGGGCTTCATACCTTCGCTCTGGCCGTCGGCACCGCCGGTGATGTAGCGGACGAACAGACGGGCGCCGGCGGGGCTGTTGGTGCCCTTGGCGATGAACAGGGACTCCAGATTCAGCAGGGCGGTGTAAGGCTCCAGATTCAGGCACCAGGCGATGTTGTAGCCGGATTCGTCACGGTTGCCGATCTTGCCGGCGGAGGCCAGGCACAGGGCGGGTTCGTCGGCGGTGGAGTTATGGACGGCCAGCACCAGCTCATCACCGTCACCGATGAAGGTCATCTCGGCCTGAGAGAAGCGCCACAGGTACTCCACGCCGGCGTTCTTCTCGGGAACTTCAAAGTTGAAATCGGAGGCATCGTAGGTGTATTCCAGATCCTTACCGTAGGTGTCCTTATAGGACTGCGCCATCTCGTCGGCGTTGTTGATGAAGCTGGCAAACAGGGACAGGTACGCGGACTCCTGACCGATCTCCTTGGTGAACAGGTGGTACTTCTGGGTGCCGTCGTCCTTCTTCTCAATGATCTCCCACCAGCTGTGGATGGGCTGCCCATCGGGGAAGGCGGCGGTGTTGTAGAACCACATGGACTGGGAGGCGTACAGAGGATAGCCATATTTCAGGTTTTCCTCGTCGATGTGAGAGCAGATGTCCTTGGGGAAGTAAGGCTCCAGAATGTCCTGATTGTACCACTCGTGGAACACGTTGCCGTTGACATCCTTGGTCTGGAGCACGTCGGCGGTGATGTTGCCGGTGTCGTGCTCGATTTTGGCCTTGGAGAGCACCTCGTCGTTGTCCAGATCGAATACCACCAGATCAAGGCCGGGGTAGGTTTCCTCAAAGCTCTCCTCCACCTTCATCATCTTGGAGGAGGTGGCGTAGACGTTGATGGTGGTGTCCTCCGTCAGGGCTTCTTCATAAAGCTCGTCGTCGGTCTTTTCGCTCCAGTCGTCATAGTAGGGGCCGTAATAATTTTCACCGGTGTTAAGGTCATAGCCAAGGTGCAGGTCGCTGGCGGCAGCTTCGCTGCCGGACTGGGAATCGTCGGAGGGCTGGTCGGTGCTCTTGCCGCCGCAGGCGGCCAGACTCAGCACCATGGAAAGCGCGAGAAGCAGTGCAGAAAACTTCTTCATATTCATCGGGACTCCTTTCATATTTTGACCGCGCCGCAGACACGGCCGAGTGGGGGACCTATCAAAACACGGATTATACCGCACGTTTGATCAACCGGGTGGTTTCCTTGTTGTAGATGTTGATCTTATCCTGATCGATAATGGCCCAGACCTTCTGATCCAGATCGTAGCGGATCTGGCCGATGTCCTTGGCCAGGAACTCGTCGGTGCCGGCCTTCAGGGTGGTGATGGTTTCAGAGCCGGCGGGCTGGTTGGCGTAAATGGTAACGGGAATGGCGCCCTCCACCGGCTGGGTGGAGATGGCAATCTGCTCGGGACGGATGGCCAGCACGCAGTCGAACTCGCCGCTCTTGGGGAATTCCTCACTGGTAAGGTGCTCGGCGGGGAAGGTGTGGCCGCCCAGATCGCTCTTAACCACCAGCTGGCCGTTGATAACCTCGGCCTTGCCGTCCAGCAGGTTGATGCGGGGATTGCCGATGAAGTCCGCCGCTTCCAGATCAATGGGGTTGTTGTACAGTTCCGTGGGGGTGGCCACCTGATTCAGCTCGCCGGCCTTGAACAGGGCGATCTTGGTGGACATGGTCAATGCCTCGGTCTGGTCGTGGGTCACATAGATGATGGTGGTGCCCAGTTCCTTATGGAGGCGCTGCAGCTCCGCACGCATATCAATGCGCAGCTTGGCGTCCAGGTTGGACAGCGGCTCGTCAAGCAGCAGCAGCTTGGGGCTGGAGGCTACGGCACGGGCGATGGCCACCCGCTGCTGCTGGCCGCCGGACAGCTCGGTGGGATAGCGGTCCTTGTACATGTCAATACGCATCATCCGCAGGGAGTCCATGACCCGGCGGTCGATCTCCGCCTTGCTCATCTTCTGAATCTTCAGGCCGAAGGCGATGTTGTCGTAGACCGTCATGTGGGGCCACAGGGCGTAGGACTGGAACACCAGATTCAGCCCCCGCTTGCTGGGCTCGGCGTAATAGGCGTCGTCTGCGTTGATCATCTCCACGCCGTCGATGGTCATGGTGCCGTTCTGGGGCTTTTCCAGTCCGGAAACCACACGCAGCGTGGTGGTCTTGCCGCAGCCGGAGGGCCCCAGCAGGGTCATGAAGTCGCCGTCCTCAATGGTGAGGTTGATGTCCCGCAGGACGTGGTTGCTGCCGTAAAATTTATCAATGTGCTTCAATTCAATGCGGCTCATATCATTTTTCCTTTCTGTTCTGTCACAATTCCGGGACTTACATACTCTTGTTGAGGTCTGCGCCGAAGCGGTTGGCCACGGTGTAGCACACCAGAATGAAGACCAGCACGCAGACGGATACCGCGTCGGACATCTGGTTGTAGCCCTCCTGCGAGTAGGTAAAGGCCAGATAGGACATGGTCTGGGTGGAGGGAGTCATCATGATGATGACCAGATCCAACTCCTTGGCAATGGAGATGAAGGTCAGCATGAAGCCGGAGATGAAGCCGTTTTTCGCCAGCGGCACGATGATGGAACTCATCCGCTTCCAGAAGCTGGCGCCGGCGATATCTGCCGCCTCCTCCAGCTCCACGCTGATGGAGAGCATATTGGCGGTACCGGACTTGCTGGCGAAGGGGAAGTGCTTGACCACCGAGGTCAGCACGATCAGGGTAAAGGTGCCGTACAGGGAGGGCATCAGTCCGCCGAAATGCGGCCGGGAGAACATGGAGAAATACATGGTGGAGAAAGCAATGCCGCTCATCAGGTAGGGCACGAACACCATCTGCTCCGTCAGGTCGCCGTACCACTTGCCACGGCCCCGGGAACTGATATAGCCCAGGAACTGGCCGCAGATGGCGGTGATGATGGAGCCGATGAGGGTCAGGCGGATGGTGTTCCAGAAGGCACTGAAGAACTTGGGATTCCGGAAGATGCCTTCGTAGTTGGTGTACTTGGCAATTTGGCCGGACTTGCCGATCCAGTTGTAGAGGGTCAGGTTATCCAGCCCGTAGCCGGCGCCGGTGGTGATCTGGAAGGTTTCCATAATCAGCACGAAGAAGGGCACCACCATGGCCAGGAAGAGGAATACCATCAAAAATGCCATCAGAGGCTTCTTGGCCTTGCCCAGAGGCATCAGCGTGGCGCGGCCGCCCTTGCCGCTGACGGTGGCATAGGACTTGCGGACGCCTACGATCCGCTGGTTGGAGAAGATGATGACGGCAGCCAGCAGCACCAGCACGATGGACATGGCGTAGCCCACGGCCTGGGGGCCCTGGTCGATGAAGTTGCGCATCTTGGTGGCCAGGGTATAGTAGCCGATGCGGTTGCCCAGGTTGGCGGGCACGCCGTAAGTACCGATGGATTTGCTGATGGTCATGACGGTGGCGGACAGCACGGAGGGCAGGATCAGGGGCAGGGTGATGTGCCGCAGGATCTGCGCCTTGCTGGCTCCCTGGATCTCCCCCATCTCCTCCAGCTCGGAGTTGATGGAGCGGAGCGCGCCGGAGACCATGATGTAGGAGAAGGCGTAATAGTGCATGGACATGCACAGCACGATGGCGATGGGGCCGTATGCCAGCCAGTCGGGGATGGGAATGCCCATGCCGGCCAGGAAGCCGTTGGCGCCGGAGGTAGAGTTGCGGAACATGGCCAGCCAGGCCAGAGCCTTGGTCCAGGAGGGGATCATGTAGGGCACTGTTACCAGCAGGCCTAGGACCTTCTTGCCGGGGATGTCCGTGCGGATCATCAGCCAGGCCAGCACGGAGCCCAAAGGCACCGACACCAGCACCGTGAAGAAGCCGCAGACAAAGGAGTTTTTCAGCGGGCCCCACAGCACGGCGCTGGACATGGTGCTGGCAAGGATGTACTTCCAGTAGTACAGGGTAAAGTCTCCCACGTGCCCCTGTACCCGGCGCAGTTCGCCTTGAGCCAGCGTAAAGGTGCTGGAGATCATGGTCAGCAGAGGGATGATGATGAGGCAGAACAGGATGATGAG
>ENA-UEPJ01001929-UEPJ01001929.1-human-gut-metagenome-genome-assembly--contig:-NODE-1929-length-23221-cov-6.062392_pt1 | contig 23221 bp, 21 predicted proteins | sample MGYA00242890_ERZ507896 | MGnify/ENA primary metagenome ERZ507896 (study PRJEB26167, sample SAMN06115508) | human gut metagenome | host: Homo sapiens | place: China:Qinghai | collected 2015-08-20... | reverse complement strand
ACCTGGTGCGTAACGCCGCCGAGGCCGCCATGCGCGAGGTCATCGGCAACAGCCTCATCGATTCGGCCATCACCGACGGCAAGCTGAAGATCCAGAGCGACGCCACGGTGCTGCTCCAGGAGGTCCTGGACCGCTACGAGGCCGGTATCCAGGTGCTGGCCGTACAGATGCAGGACGTGCATCCGCCGCAGGAAGTGAGCGATGCCTTCAAGGACGTGGCCAGTGCCCGCGAAGACAAGAGCCGCATCATCAACGAGGCGGAGGCCTACCGCAACGCCCTGCTGCCGCAGGCCCGCGGTGAGGCCGCGGCCATCCTCAACAAGGCCGAGGCCTACCGGGTGGCGCGCCTGCAGCAGGCCGAAGGCGAGTCCCGCCGTTTCGATGCCCTGCGTCAGGAATACGAGAAGGCTCCCGACGTGACCCGCCAGCGCCTGTATTACGAAACCATGGAAGAGATCCTGGCCGCTTCCAAGGACAAGACCCTGCTGGACAGCGGCGTCTCCGGCAAGGTGCTGCCGCATATGCCTCTTCCGGGTACGCCCGCTTTCGGCGTCCTGCCCTCGGAGAAGAAATAATGACCAAGAATCCCCTCCTTTACGGTGTCCTGCTGCTGGTGCTGGCCGTTTTCGTGACCCAGTGCTGCTTCACCGTGCACCAGACCCAGCAGGCCCTGGTGCTCCAGCTGGGCGATCCCCTGCCCGAGATCTACCGGCCCGGCCTGCACTTCAAGCTGCCCTTCATCCAGAAGGTCGTCTATTTCGACGCCCGTGTGCTCGACTACGCCGCCAGCTCGCGCGAGGCCTTCACCGTGGACAAGAAGACCATCGTGCTGGACAACTACGCCCGCTGGCGCATCAGCGATCCCCTGCAGTTCTACCGCACCATGCGTACCATCCCCGGTGCGCAGGCCCGCCTGGACGACGTGGTCTATTCGCAGCTGCGGGCCCTGGTGGGCGCCTACACCCTGACCGAGGTGGTCTCCAAGGAGCGCGCCACCATTATGACCCGCGTGACGGAAAAGGTCTCCGACCTCATGAAGCCCTACGGGGTGGAGGTGCTGGATGTGCGCATCAAGCGCACCGACCTGCCCACGGAGAACCAGCGCTCCATTTTTGACCGCATGCGGGCCGAGCGTGAGCGCCAGGCCAAGCAGTACCGTTCCGAAGGCCAGGAAGAGGCCACGCGCATCCGTTCCGATGCCGACCGCCAGAAGGCCCTCATCCTTGCCGAGGCCAACCGTGAGGCCCAGGTGCTTTACGGTCAGGGCGATGCCCAGGCGGCCGCCGTCTATGCCGCGGCCTACGGCAAGTCGCCGGAATTCTATTCCTATCAGCGCTGGCTCGACGCCCTGCGCAAGTCCTTTAAGGAGAACAGCAAGATGGTGCTGGGCAGTCAGGTGCCCTTGCTGGATTTGCAGAAGTAGGTGGACCATGGGCTTTACGGAAATCTACGAACGCATCAAGCTGGCCGCCAATTGTCGTACCCAGGTGGAGCTGGCGGAGTTGCTCAATATCCGCCAGTCCAGCATCTCGGACGCCAAGCGCCGTGATTCTGTGCCGGGCGACTGGTACATGAAGCTCTTCGAGCGTTTCGGCCTCAACCCCGACTGGCTCAAGTACGGGGTGGGCCCCCTCTATCTGCGTACGGAAAAAGGCTACTGTCCCCAGGAGGCCCCCCAGGCCCTGGCCGAGACCGTGGCCTGCTACGGGGACGACTTCACCCGGTCTACTGTGGTGGACGTCTACGATATGGCCTGTGTCTATACGGACGAGGCCCCCAGGCCCGCTCTGTCTGTTTCCGGCAGGGTCCCCCTGCCGCAGGCCTTCTTGCGGCCCTCGCTGCAAGTGCTGCGCCTGCGCGGCCAGGCCATGGAGCCTTTGCTGCGCGAAGGGGCCTACATCGGGGTAGACGTCGAGGATCTGGCCCCTGTCTCCGGCAGGACCTACGCCCTGTTCGCCCCGCTGGAAGGGGTGGTTGTCCGCCAGGTGTTTCTGGACGGCCCGCAGCAGGGCTATGTTCTGAGGGCCCAGTCCCCGGATTATCCCGAAACATCCCTGGATGCCGCCCTGTTGCAGCGCCGTATGCTGGGGCGTGTGGTCTGGACTTTCCAGGAGGTATAGCATGAGCATCTCCACCAGGGGCGGACGCAGAGCCCTGCGTCTCGTCCTGTGTGCCCTGTGTTGTCTGCTGCTGGCCGCTTGCGGCGGCAAAGAACCCGTGGATGACGTAGTGGCCAGCGGCACCGTGATCCTGGAGCCGCCGTCCGCGTCGGGCGGCAGCGATGACGGCATCAAGGAACGCTCCCTCGGGCCTTCTCCCGCGGCCCCGGCTGTGGTGACGCCTGTGGCGTCCCCCGCGCCCAAGACCGTACGCCCGTCCTCTCCGGCCGTGGCCTCTGCCTGGAAGGATTTGTCGCGCCGTCTGGCTGCCGACGGCATCTCCGGGCCCAAGGTGGACGCCTTGCTGGCGGGCCTGCCTGCCACGCCCACCCAGTCGCCCATGGGCCGCAAGATCAAGGTTCTGTACAATCGCAAGTTCTTTCCCGCGCCGCCTTCGGACAAGCCGCAGGCGCAGTATTACAAGGGCGTGGTCACGGACGCCAACGCGCGTTTGTGCCGCCAGTTCATCTCGGCCAACAGCAAGACCTTCCGCCAGGCGGAGCAGCGTTACGGCGTGCCTTCGTCCATCGCGGCGGCCCTGTTGTTTGTGGAGACCCGCCTCGGCAAGGTGCTGGGCGATACCTCGGAGAACGCCTTCTACACCCTGGCCAGCATGGCCGTGAGCCGGACGCCGGAGAGCATCAGCGACTGGCTGCCGCAGTTGCGCGACCATGAGCAGCACATGGACTGGATCGCCGAGACCATGCCCAAGCGTGCGGACTGGGCCTACAAAGAGACCAAGGCCCTGGTGGAGCACATGCTGCGCGACCGTGTGTCGCCGGAACATCTGCCCGGTTCTATCTACGGCGCCGTGGGTCTGTGCCAGTTCATGCCGTCCAATATTGCCACCTACGGTGCGGACGGTGACGGCGACGGCCGTGTGGACCTGTTCACCGTGCCCGATGCCGTGGCCAGTCTTTCCAACTATCTTGCCCGGCACGGCTGGAAGGCCGGGCTCTCCCGCGAGCGCCAGCATGCCCTGCTGATGCACTACAACCACTCCACGGTCTACGCCAATACCATCATGGCTCTGGCTGACCGTGTCGCCGCTCTGAAGCGAGTCTCGGGACGGCAGGTGCGCCTGCCGTCCTTTTTTGACAGGTCGCGTCCCTGGCCACGGATCGTTCCGGCGGCCCTGCCGGGGAGTGCACGCGCCTACGCCTTCCTTCCTCCTTTCCGGGGCCTTCGGTGCTCCGCAGATCCCTATCCCCTGTTCCTGACATCCTGCTGACGCGCCCCGTGTTGAGTTGTGAACGGTTCCGTCGCGCGGCAGAGCCGCTCCGGCAGGCCCGTTCCTGCTTTTGTGACTGTTCTTCGCGGGCGGGTCCCCTCATCCTTCCTTCGTACAGGGAGCTGACATGACGTTTATCTCGACTTTGCTGAAAGCGGCTGCGGCCCTTTTCATGCTCGTTATCCTGATGTTGCTGGTCCAGCTGGACCTGACGGCCTTCCAGACGGTGGAAGTGCTGGCTCCCGGCTGGGGCTGGCTGGCCTTCGTGTCCCTGCTGGCGCTGGAGACAGGCGCCGTGCTCTGGCTGGGCCTGGCCTGGTTTTCCCGTGCGCCCCGCCTGGTCTTGCGTGACGATCCCACGGAGGCGGAACGTCAGGCCTTTGCCCGTGAACTGGAACGTCGTCTGAAGAAGAATCCCCATGTCCGTGCCGCAGGCCTCCGCGCCACGGATGAGCATTTTCTGGAAAAGGCCCTCGACGTGCTGGACGCCCGTGCCGGGGAAGAGATCCGCAACAGCGCCAAACGGGTGTTCCTGGGCACGGCCCTGTCCCAGAACGGCCGTCTGGATGCGCTCATCGTGTTCGTCTCGCTGGCGCGCATGGTCTGGCGGGTCTCCGGCATCTACAACCAGCGTCCCACCCCGGCGGAGCTGTGGAGCGTCTACAGCACGGTCTCCTCGGCCACGTTCATTTCCTTTTCCATCGAGGCCCTGGACATCCCCAGGACCATCACCGAGAGCATGAACGAGCTGCTGCCCGCGGTCACGCCCGCCATGGCGGCCTCCAGCGTGCCGCTCATGGGGCCCATGATGCAGCGGTGCACGTCCGCCGTCATCGACGGGGCGGCCAACTGCCTGCTGGCCATCCGGGCCGGTGTGGTCACGCGCAGCGCCTTCCGTTTCGCTGCCCTGGGCAGGGAAGAGGCCCGGCAGCAGGCCTGCGTCCGGGAGGCGGGCACCATGCTGGCTGAGATTTCCTGGGAGACCGTAGGAGCTATCGTGGAGGCCTTCCGCAAGCAGCTGGTGAACTTGCCTGCTTCCATGGGGCAGAAGATCTCGGAGACCGTGGGCACCGTGGCCGACAGCGCCCTGGAAAAGACCCGGGGCGCCGCCCAGAGCGTGGCGCGCGGCGGTACGGCCGTGGCCGAGGCTGTGAGTTCTGGTGCCGGTGCCGTCATCGGTGCGGGACAGGCCGTGGCCGGAGCCGTCAGCAGCGGCACCACTGCCGTCCTGGGCGCCGTGCGGGGCATACTGCCCGGCAACCGGCGGCGGGAGGCCACGGCGGACGAGCGTTTCGTCCTGCATCTGGCCCTGGTCTGGTCGCAGGGGCGTCCGGGCTGGAAGCGCCGTCGCCAGCTGGCCCGGCTGTGCGATGCGGAAGGTGTGAGCGCCGGGCTGCGTACGCTGGTGGACAGGCATCCCGACCTCGACCTGCTGGAGCCGCAGCTGTCGTTCTGGCGGGGCAGAGTGGAGGACGTGCTGTCCTGCCACCGCTCCCTGGAGCTGGAACACGGCGCGGCGGCCGCGGCGTGGCTGGCGGAACTGGATCACCGGCTGGGGCTGGGCGGCAGTTTGCAGAGCGGCCGTGAGGAGCCCGCCTCCGGCTGGAAACGCTTCTGGAAGTGAGCGCACGGGGCGGGAGCTCCCGCACATCGTCCGGCAGTCCGGCGGATCTGTGAAAAGATTCCTTGTTTTGTGACGATGGTCACAGTTGTAGCCGGGGAGATGTGTTCTAGTGTCATGGACAGACACCCATCCCCCTCAGCACAAGGAGCCCCCCATGTTTTGCAACCAGTGTGAACAGACCTCCAAGGGCAAGGCCTGTACCCGCCTTGGCATCTGCGGCAAGAACGAGGCCGTGGCCATCCAGCAGGACAAGCTGGTCTGGCAGCTGCGCGAACTGGCGGCCGTGGCCCTGATGGCCCGTGACGCCGGCATCGTGGACACCGCCACCGACGACTTCGCTTTCAAGGCCCTGTTCTCCACCCTGACCAATGTGAATTTCGATCCCGTCTCCCTGCGCGCCGTGCAGGAAGAATGCCTGAAGCGCACCACGGCCCTGGCCGCCCGTGTGCCCGGTGCCCCGGCCCCCACGCCTCTGGCTGCCCTGGATCTGCGGGAAACCGCCATCGACCGCCTGTCCGACGACGAGGACGTGCGCTCCGCCATGCAGATCCTGCTCTACGGCCTCAAGGGCGTGGCCGCCTATGCCGACCATGCCGCCGAGCTGGGCCAGCGTGATCCCGACGTGGCCGCCTTCCTGTATCGCGGCCTGCGTGCCGGCACCGAACTGGATCCCGAGAGCCACGACCTCAACGGCTGGCTGGGGCTGGTGCTGGAATGCGGCAAGGCCAACCTGCGCGCCATGGAGCTGCTGGAAGCGGGCAATACCGGTACGTTCGGCACGCCCGTGCCCACGCCCGTCTCCCTGGGCCGGCGCAAGGGCAAGGCCATCCTCATCTCCGGCCACGACCTGCCCGACCTGCTGGCCCTGCTGGAGCAGACTCGCGACACGGGCATCAACGTGTACACCCACGGCGAGATGCTGCCCGCCCACGCCTATCCGCTGCTGCATGCCTTCCCGCATCTGGCCGGGCATTACGGCACGGCCTGGCAGAACCAGCAGAAGGAGCTGCCCGCCTTTCCCGGCGCGGTGCTCTTCACCACCAACTGCATCCAGGACCCCAAAGACTACGCCGACAAGGTCTTCACCTCCGGCAACGTGTCCTGGCCCGGCCTGGTCCATTGCAAGGGGCGTGACTTCTCGGCCGTCATCCGGAAGGCTCTGGAACTGCCCGGCTTCGCCGAAGACGTGCCCGGAAAGGAAGTGCTGACCGGCTTTGGCCGCGAGACCCTGCTGGGTGCCGCGCCCGCCGTGCTGGATGCCGTGGCCCAGGGCAAGCTGCGCCACATCTTTTTGGTGGGCGGTTGCGACGGCGCCCGTCCCGGCCGCAACTACTACACCGAACTGGTGGAGAAGATCCCGGCCGACTGCCTGATCCTGACCCTGGCCTGCGGCAAGTTCCGCTTCTTCGACAAGGAGCTGGGCAGCCTGGGCGACATCCCTCGCCTGCTGGACGTGGGCCAGTGCAACGACGCCTACGCCGCCGTGCGTGTGGCCCTGGCCCTGGCCGATGCCCTGAAGTGCGGCGTCAATGACCTGCCGCTGTCGCTGGTGCTTTCGTGGTACGAGCAGAAGGCCGTGAGCATCCTGCTGACCCTGCTGGCCCTGGGCGTGAAGAACATCCGCCTCGGACCCACGCTGCCTGCCTTCGTGTCCCCCAACATCCTCAAGGTGCTGGTGGAACAGTGGAACATCATGCCCGTGACCACGCCCGACGAAGACCTCAAGGCGATCCTGGGCTAAGATTCTTTTGCAGGGGAAGGCCGTGACCGCGGTCTTCCCCTGTGTTTTTGGCCGGCGGGGCTGCTTTCCCGTCCGGCTTTTTTTCCTGCCCCTGTGTCCGCGGGGGCAAAGCTTTCATGGAGGTCGCGCATGGACCAGAAAAAAGGGAACCGCCCCCCCGATCCCCAGAGCCTGCGGGATGCCCTGCGCCACAGCCCGCTGGGCCGCTGGCTGGACGAGAGGGAGACCGGTCTTGTGCTGGGCACGGGCCGTCTGGCCGAGATGCGGGCGGGCGATGTCCTGTTCCGTGAAGGGGACGAGATACGTCATGTGCCCTTCGTCTTGTCCGGCGAGGTGAAACTGGTCAAAATGGGCCCGCAGGGCAGGGAGTACGTCCTGCACCTGACCCGCGGCGGGGCCTTCCCCGATCCGGGGGCCCTGTTCTACGAGGCCCCTCTGCCTGCTACGGCCGTGGCCCTGGGGCCGGGGCGCCTGCTCTGGCTGGAGCGGGCCACCATGGACAGGCTGCTGGACGGGAATCCCCGGCTGGCCCGCTGGCTTTTGCAGGTGCTGGCGGCGCGGCAGCGTTTGTTCGTCAACAAGGTGGCCGGCTCGCAGGGGATGATTTCGGTCTCCCGGCGGGTGGCCGGATGGCTGCTGCACCGCTCCCGCATGGAGGAAGGGCGCCGTCAGCTGGAACTGCCCGGTACCCGGGAGCTCATGGCCCGTCTGCTGGGCCTGAGCCGCGAGAGCCTGAGCCGGGAACTCAACGAGCTGGCCCGGGAAGGCGCCATCCGCCTGGAGCGGCGGCGGGTGGAGCTGCTGGACATGGCGGTCCTGGAACGCCGGGCCCAGGACTAACGGGCTTTCGGACGTATTTTTCCGCTCCGGCCTTGCAAGGCCCGTCACCGTGCGGCCGGATGATGGCCGCAGGCAGGCCCCGGCGCCGGTCGTATTTTTTTGCATGTCGCTCCCGCCTCTGTGCGCCGCGCTCCGCTGATACCGTGATGCTGGCCTGGCGGCGGGCGGCAGCCCACACCATCATGACAGCCATGACAGACATCATCCCTCAGCTTTCCCTGCCGCCGTGCATCCTTTGCTCCAGCATCACCGGCAATACGCGTTTTCTGGCCGATGCCCTGGCCGGAGCCACCGGGGCCCCCGTATTCCCCACGGGGCATCCGCCCCTGCTCGACCATGCCGGGACGCTGCTTCTGGGTTTCTGGGTGCGCCGGGGCCTGCCCGACAGCCGCAGCCTGCGCCTGTGGCAGGGCATACGCGGCAAGCGCGTCTTTTTTTTCGGTACCCACGGCACGCGCCCCGGTTCGGACCATTCCCGCCAGTGTCTTGCGGCGGCCCGCCGCCTGTTGCAGGACAACGGCAACGAGGTGCTGGGCGGCTTTTTTTGCCAGGGGCGGGTCAATCCGCGTCTGGTGGCGCTGGCGGGCAAACCGGGCCACCATCCCATGACGCCCGCCCGTGCGGCCCGTCTGGCCGAGGCCGCCCGCCATCCCGACGGGGCGGACCGTCAGGCGCTGGTGCGCTGCTGGGACCGCTGCCGTCAGGGCCTGCCCCTGCCCGGGGCCGATGCCGCCGGAGAACTGGACGGCGGCCACTTTTTTGCCTGGTCCGCCGGGACGGGACGCTTGTCCTGAGCCCGCGGGCCCGTTATCCTGCAAGGGGAGGAGAGAACATCATGGAAAAGATCGTCAGCCGCGTGGAACTGAGCGAGGATCCGGCCCTGCCCGGCGAGATCCTCAACAAGGCGGAATCGCTGTTCGTGGCTTTTCAGACCGGGGATTTCCCCTATGTGCTGCCCTTCAACCATGTCTGGCTGGACGGGCGCATCTACATCCATTGCGCCCTGGAAGGACGCAAGATCGACGTGTTGCGCCGGGATGGCCGGGTGGGCTTTTCCACGGCGGTGGACGTGTGCATCATCCGCGAAAAATCCACCACCCACTTCCGCAGCCTTTGCGGTACCGGCCGGGTGAGCGAAGTGACCGATACGGAAGAGAAGCGCCGTGCCCTGGACGCCATCAGCCTGCGATTTGACGCGCGCTGCCCGCGCCCCACGCCCGATGTCGCCCTGGCCCGCGTGAATATCCTGCGCATCGATGTGGAGAGCCTGACCTGCCGCCACAAGAACGGGCCGCGCCGCAAGGACAAGGAATAGGAAGAAGGTTTGTGCTTTTTGGCACAAATTGGAGAAAAGGCCTTGTCTTGTGCGGGGAAAGTCCTTACATTGAGGTTGTAAGGGAAAAAAAGGCTGCGCCGGCTCTGGAGCCGACGAGAAAAGGGCCATCCCCCCTTTCCTGATGGAACCGGATTTTCAACATTTTACTTCTGTCCGTCTGGGCGGTAATGGAGCGTACCATGAAGGAAATCAAGAAGATTCTTTGCGCGGTTGACCTTTCCGAACACAGCGCGGCCGTGGCAGAGTACGCCACCATGCTGGCCAAGGGCCTGGGGGCCAGCATCATCGTCGTCTACACGGCTCCCTCGCTGAGCCAGTATGTGGGCTTCCATGTGCCGCCCAACACCATCGAAAACTTCGTGGGCGAGATCGTCTCCGGCGCTGAAAAGTCCATGGACGCTTTCGTGGCCGAGAACTTCCCCGGCGTGGAAGCCAAGGGCCAGGTGCTCATCGGCTACGCCGCTGAAGAGATCCTGGCCCGTGCCAATGACGAAGGCGTCGACCTCATCGTCATGGGTACTCACGGCCGCAAGGGCATCGACCGCATCCTCTTCGGCTCCGTGGCTGAAAAGGTCGTCAAGAACGCGTCCATGCCTGTGCTGACCGTTCGCCCCAACAAGTAAGTCCCGGCCGGACCGGGAACTGACAACGGTTTCTCGGGCCGCCGCACTTGCGGCGGCCCTTTTTTCTTTGCATCTGGAGTCTGTATGTACACCTGCGCCGTGCGCCCGGAAATAGCCGCCCTGAGCGCCTATGTTCCCGGCATGTCCATTGCCGAAATTCAGGAGAAATACGGCCTGTCCAAGGTCGTCAAAATGGCCAGCAACGAGAACCCCCTGGGCGTTTCGCCCCTGGTGAAGGAAGCCCTGGGCCTGCACGCCGGGACAGCCTTCCGCTATCCCCAGGGCGGCAACCCCCGCCTGGTGGCGGCCCTGGCCCGCACGCACGGCGTCAGCCCCGATCAGGTGGTGGTGGGCAACGGCTCGGACGAGATCATCGACATGCTGATCCGTATGCTCCTGGTGCCGGGCAAGCATTCCGTGGTCTGCTTCGAGCCCTGCTTCAGCATCTATCCCATCCAGGCGCAGGTCTGCGGCGTGGAAGTGCGCCGCCATCCCCTCAACCCGGATTTCAGCTTCGATCTCGACGCGCTCTTCGCCCTGGTGGACGATGACACCCGTCTGGTCTTCGTGACCACGCCGGACAATCCCTCCGGCTACTGCCCGCCGCTGGCCGACGTGCGCCGCCTGGCGCAGCGCCTTGGCGAGCGCTTCCCCCACTGCCTGCTGGTGGTGGACGAGGCCTACATGGACTTTGCGGGCGACAGCCCCGAGGACGAGGCCCGCTTCTCCCTGCTGGCCTCCGGTGACATCCCGGACAACGTGGCCATCATGCGCACCTTCTCCAAAAGCTACGGTCTGGCCGGGCTGCGCCTGGGCTACGGCATCCTGCCGGCCGAGCTGGCCCAGTATTACTGGCGGGCCCGCCTGCCGTTCTCGGTCAACATCCTGGCCGAAGAAGCCGGTATCGCCGTGCTGCAGGACAGCACCTTCCGGGCCGCCACGCTGGAATGCGTGCGCGCCGGTCGCCGTCGCCTGACCGAAGGCCTGCGCGCCTTGGGCTGCACGGTGTGGCCCAGCGCCGCCAATTTCATCATGATGCAGCTGCCCGAAGGCTGCGGTACGGCGGCGGCCTGCTTCGAGGCCCTGCTGCAGCGCGGCATCATCATCCGGCCGCTCAAAAGCTACAGCCTGCCCGATCACCTGCGCGTGAGCGTGGGCACCGACGAAGAGAACACGGCCTTCCTTGAGGCCATGAAACAGTGGATGCAGGAGGTGCGGGGATGAAGACGACCCTGCCTGTGGTGACCCTGGACGGCCCCGCCGGTGTGGGCAAGACCACGCTGGCCCAGCAGCTGGCCGAAAGCCTGCACGTGGCCTATCTGGATACCGGCGCCATGTTCCGTTGCCTGGCCCTCAAGCTGGGGCCCGGTGCGGAGACCCTCCCCGAAGAGGAATTGCGCGAAAAGTGCCGCCAGTGGACCTTCAGCCTGTCCGGCAAGGGGCGGGCCTCTGCAGTGTGCTGCAACGGCGTGCCCATCCGCGGCGAAGTGCGCACCGAGCAGGTGGGCATGCTGGCCGCCCGCATCGCCACGGTGCCCGTGGTGCGCGAGGTGCTGCGCGAGGCCCAGCGGGCCATGGGCGAAGCCACGCCGCTGGTGGTGGAAGGCCGTGACATGGGTACGGTGGTCTTTCCTGACGCCCGCTTCAAATTCTTCCTGGATGCATCGCCCGAAGTGCGCGCCCTGCGCCGTCTGCGCGACCTGGCCGCCCGCGGGGTGGAAGCCGATCTGGTGACGCTGACCGAGCAGATCCGCCAGCGTGACTCCCTGGACCGCAACCGGGCCGTGGCGCCTCTGCGCCCCGCTGCCGATGCCGTCATCGTGGATACCTCGGAACTGGACATCGCCGGTGTGCTGGGCGTGCTGGTGCATCGCATCAGCGTGCATGAAGGCAGCGTGACCCTGTTGCCGTAGCCGGGGACGGCAAACATCATATGGCAAGATGACGGGCCGGAAGGGATTTCCCTTCCGGCCCGTTTGCGTTTTTGGTGTGACCGGAGAGAACGCGGGAGGCGGAAGAGGACATCTTCCCGGATGGGGATCGCTCAGGCCGGGGTGCAAGAGGGGGCCGCACGGCAGGGACCGGGGGAGGCTGGGCAGACTCCGATCTTTCTTATCGCCGTCGGAGCATCTGGTGAGGCGGTGTGCCGGGAAAGGCCCCCTGCGCGGCTCCGCGGCCTGCGGAAGACGTGTGTTGTGGCAGGGGGGAAACGGAAAAGGGGACCTCTCTGCCGGAGCAGGAAGTCCCCCAAAAATCAGCCTGTGGCGGATGGCGTCTAGGCGTGGTGGCGGCGCTGCAGGTGGTCGCGCAGGATGATGGCCAGCAGGTTCATGCCCAGCACCAGCAGGATGAGGACCAGGCCCGTGCCGTACTGGAGCGGGCGGGTCTTCTCGATGTCCGTGCCGGCGGTGGCCAGCACGTACATGTGATAGGGCAGGGCCATGACCGAGCTGAAGATGGAGTCCGGGTTCTTGGGCGTATAGAAGACGGCGGCGGTGAACATGATGGCGGCCGTTTCACCGGCGGCGCGGGCCACGCCCAGGATGGCGCCGGTGAGCATGCCCGGCATGGCGCAGGGCAGGACCACGCGGGTGATGGTCTGGGCCTTGCCGGCACCCAGGGCCAGGGAGGCCTGGCGGTAGGTGTCGGGTACGGAGCGCAGGCTCTCCTCGGCGGTGCTGATGATCACGGGTAGGGTCAGCACCGCCAGGGTCAGGATGCCGGACAGGATGCTGACGCCCATGCCGCAGAAGGTCACGAAGAACGAAAGCCCGAACAGGCCGAAGACCACGGAAGGCACCCCGGCCAGGTTGTTGACCCCCAGGCGCACCATGCGGGCGAAGGGGGTGTTGCCCGCGTATTCATGCAGGTAGACGGCCGTGGCCACCCCCAGGGGGAAGGCCAGCAGCAGGGAGCCCAGGGCCAGGATGGCCGTGCCCACGATGCAGGGCAGGATGCCGCCGGCGGTCATCATCTCGCGGGGCGGCGTGGAGAGGAATTCCCAGCTGAGGGCGGGCAGGCCCTGCACCAGCAGGAAAAGGCAGATGGCCACCAGCAGGATGACGTTGAAGGCGGCCACCAGCCGCAGGGTGCCGAGCATGGCGCCCTGGACGAAAAGGCGGCGGCGCGGATCGGGTGTCGCAAGAGGCATGGAAGGGCTCCTTAAAGGCTGGCCGAGCCCACCTGGCGGTGTTTTTCGGCAATGCGGGAAGCGATCATGTTGAATGCCAGCGTCATCAGGAACAGGACGATACCTGTGGCGAACAGGGCGTAGTAATGGTCGCTGCGGAAGGGGGCTTCAGCCATTTCGGCGGCGATGGAGGCGGGCATGGGCCGCACGGGGTCCAGCAGGGACTGGGGCAGCATGGCCGCGCCGCCGGCCGCCATGAGCACCACCATGGTCTCGCCCATGGCGCGGGACATGCCCAGCATGATGGCCGTGCCGATGCCGGACAGGGCCGCGGGCACCACCACGCGCACGATGGTCTCCCAGCGGGTGGCGCCCAGCGCCAGGGAGGCCTCACGCAGGGAGCGGGGCACGGCGCGCAGGGCGTCCTCGGAGACGGAGCAGATGGTGGGCAGGCTCATGATGGCCAGCACCAGCGAGGCATTGAGCAGGTTGAGGCCCGTGGCGGCGCCCAGCACGTCCTGGAGGATGGGCGCCAGCACCACCATGCCCAGAAAGCCCAGCACCACCGAAGGCAGGGCCGCCAGCAGTTCCACGAAGGGCTTGATGACGCGGCGGGCGAAGGGCGGGGCGATCTCGGCCAGGTACACGGCCGTCATGACGCCCAGAGGCACGGCCAGCAGCGAGGAGAGCACGGTGACGGCCACGGAACCCACCAGCAACGGGAAAATGCCGAACAGGCCGGGATCTTCCGTGGGGTACCAGAGGTCGCCCAGCAAAAAGTCCAGCGGGCTCACATGCCGGAACAGGGGCAGGCCTTCGGTGAACAGGAAGATGACGATACCTGCCAGCGCCAGCAGGGACGAGGCCGCGATGGCGGTGAGGCAGATGCGGATGGCCCGCTCGTGGGAAGAGCTGAACATGGTTTTCTCCGAAGGTTTCCTTGCGGGACGCGCCCGCTGGAGGAAGCGGGAAAAAAGCGGAAAAACGGGGGAAAGGGGGACGTACGCCGGTATGATCCCTCAGACCGGCACGGGCCCTTTCCCCTTGCGGGGGACCGGGCAGAGGCCCCCGGAAGGAGAGGGGGAGCGTCTGCCCGGTGCTGCGGGCTTAATGCTGCAGGGGAACGTAACCCACGGCCAGGACGTCCTTCTGGCCCTTGTCGGCGGCCAGCAGGTAGTCCACCAGCTTCTTCACGCCGCCCTTGGGATCGCCGTTGGTGAAGATGTAGAGTTCGCGGGCGATGGGCCATTCGCCGTCCAGAGCGGTCTTGGCGCTGGCGGCCACCTTGCTCACGGTCAGGCCCTTGACGCTCTTGTCAAGATAGCCCAGGCCGATGTAGCCGATGGCGTTCTTGTTCTTGGCCACGGCCTGCACCACGGTGCCGTTGGAGGCCTGCATCAGGGCGGCGGGGGTGACGCGTTCCTTCTTCATGACCAGTTCCTGCCAGGATTCAAAGGTACCGGAAGAGGTATCGCGGGAGATGACCACGATGGGGGCATCCTGGCCTCCCAGTTCCTTCCAGTTGCGCACCTTGCCGGCATAGATGGAGGACAGCTGTTCCAGGGTCAGGTCCTTCACGGGGTTCTCGGGGTTGACCACGGGCACGATGGCGTCCACGGCCACGGCGATGCGCACGGGCTTCACGCCCTTCTTTTCAGCGGCGGCGCGTTCCTTGTCCTTGATGTCGCGGGAGCTCATGGCCACGTCGCACTGCTTTTCGCCCAGGGCCTTGATGCCGTTGCCGGAACCGCCGCCGGAGATCACCAGCTTGATGTCGGGGTTGGCGGCCATGAAGGATTCGGCGGCCTTCTGCATGACGGGCAGCACGGTGGTGGAGCCGTTGACGACGATATCCTGGGCGTGGGCGGCCACGCTCAGACCCAGGGCGGCACAGGTAAGGACCAGAGTTTTGGCGAAATTCATGATAGTGCTCCTTTAAAAGGAAAAAAGTCTTTGCTTCGGCTCGATCCCGAAGCACCTCCCTTTTCCTCAGGCTTTGTTACAGAAATGTGACGCCTCGGCGAAGATGCGGAGACACTTTGAAAACCGTGGTTTTTACGGGCCTGTCACACAATTGTAACCTTTCAGGCGCATTGCTGGCGCATGGGAAAGGCACTACTTCTCCAAGGCAAAGGAAGACTCCATGCAACGCATACTTGTTATTGAAGACGAAAACGATAACCGCCAGTTGCTGCGCTTCAACCTTGAGCGCGAAGGCTTTGCGGTACTGGAAGCGGCCGACGGGCTGGGGGGGCTGCACATGGCGACCTCCGAGCTGCCCGACCTGGTGGTGCTGGACCTCATGCTGCCCGGCATGGACGGCTGCGATGTCTGCCGCAGGCTCAAGGCCCAGCCGGTCACGGCGGCCATCCCCGTGCTCATGCTCACGGCCCGCGGCGAGGAAGTGGACCGTATCGTGGGCCTGACCCTGGGGGCCGATGATTATGTGGTCAAACCCTTCAGCGTCCGGGAACTGGTGCTGCGCATCCGGGCCATCCTGCGCCGCGGCAACCGCCCCGGCATGGGCACGGCCCTGTGCCGCGGGGCCCTGCTGCTGGATGTGGAGGCCCACCGCGTGACCCTGGACGGGCAGGAAGTGGCCCTGACGGCCACGGAGTTCCGTCTGCTGGAAGACCTTATGCGGCATGCGGGCGCCGTGCGCACCCGCGAACAGCTGCTCAACGCGGTCTGGGGATATTCGTTCGAAGGCTATGCCCGTACGGTGGACACGCATGTCCGGCGTCTGCGGGCCAAACTGGGTGAAGAAGCCGCTGCGCTCGAGACCGTGCGCGGCGTCGGTTACCGTTTGAGAGGCTGAGATGACGGGGATGTTCCGTTCTTTTAGGGCCCGGATCTTCTGGGCCATCCTGCTGGTGGCCGCGGTGGCCGCGGGGCTTTCCCTGTGGCTGACGCGCGAATGGCTGGAAGAGCGCCAGCTCGATGAAGCTCGTACCGGTCTGCTGCGCGAGGCGCGCGTGGCGGGCGAACTGATGCTGCGCGGCGAAAACGATCTGGAGGTCCTGGCCCGGGTGCTCGACCTGCCCGACCTGCGGCTTTCACTGCTGGATGCCGACGGCAACGTGCTGGCGGAGACCGGCGGCGTTTCGCCCGAAGGCATGGACAACCACGGCGACCGGCCCGAAGTGGTGCAGGCCCGCAGCGAAGGGCAGGGCTACTCCCTGCGCGCCAGCGGCACCCTGCACAAGAATTTTGCCTACGCGGCCCGCAACCTGCCTGACGGGCGCATCCTGCGTCTGGCCCTGCCGCTGGACAGCGTGAACCTGCTCATCCAGAAGCGCCTGCACGTCTTCGCGCCCATGATCCTGCTGGCCGTGGTGCTGGCCGTGGTGCTGGCCGCCTTCATCTCCGGCGCCATGCGGCGGTCCCTGGGCCAGATGGTGGACGTGGTCTCGGCCATTTCCCGCGGCCGACTGCAACGCCGCCTGCGCCGTCTGCCGGGCACGGAGTTCGCCCCCCTGGCCGAAGCCGTGAACCGCATGGCCGACAGCATCGGCGAGCAGGTGCGCATCGCCTCGGACAAGACCGCCCAGCTGGAGAGCGTACTCAACACCATGAGCGACGGCGTGCTGGTGCTGGGGCCGCAGGGCCGCATCCGCCGCTGCAACGGCGCCTTTGCCCGCCTCTTCCCCCAGGTGACCGACATGGCGGGCAGCCCGGTCATCGAGGTGATCCCCTCGCCCGAACTGCAGGATGCCGTGGATGCCATGCTGCGCTCCGCCCAGGTGGCCCGCTCGTCCTCCGGCAACGGGGACGAGGATCTGGATGTGCCCCGTTCCCTGCGCCAGGTGCAGCTGCATCTGGGCGGCCGGGTCTTCTCGGTGCTCATCTCCCTGCCCGTACTGGCCGATGCCCGTCTGGGCGCGGTGCTGGTCTTCCGCGACATCAGCGACCTGATGCAGCTGGAGCGCATCCGCAGCGATTTCGTGGCCAATGTCTCCCATGAGCTGCGTACGCCGCTGACCGCCATCCAGGGCTATGCCGAGACCCTGCTCAGCATGGATTCCTCGGAACAGGCGCAGCACTTTGCGGCCATCATCTACCGTCACAGCTGTTCTCTGGCCCGCATGCTGGAGGATCTGCTGGTGCTGGCCCGTCTGGAAGGGCAGGGAGGCGCCCTGGAGCTCTGCCCCACGGAATGCGCCGCCACCCTCGATGAGGCGGGCAGCCTGTGCCAGACCCGCCTGCAGGAACGCAAGCTGCGTCTGGAAGGCCATCTGGAAAAACTGCCCCCCGTACTGGCCGACGACCGTCTGCTGACGCTGGTGTTCCGCAACCTGCTGGAGAACGCCTGCCGCTATGCCGAAGAAGAGACGGCCATCCGCGTCACGGGCCGGGTGGAAGGCGACGACGTGGTCATCCGTGTGGTGGACGACGGCGTGCTCATCCCGGCGGACGATTTGCCGCGCATCTTCGAGCGCTTCTATCAGGTGGAGCGCCATCGCGGGCAGAATTCCACGGGCCTGGGCCTGGCCATTTGCAAACATGTGATCGAACGGCACGGCGGCCGCATCTGGGCGGAAAGCCCGGCGGAAGACGGCAGCACGGCCATCATCTTTACCTTGAGGCGCGCGGACGCCCCCCGGACGCCCGTGCAGGAGTAGTTATGGCAACAGCACTTTCGGCGCAGAAGATCAACGTCTATTACGGCGCTTCCCACGCCCTGCAGGATGTCAGCCTGGATTTCGAGGCCGGCGGCGTCACGGCCCTCATCGGCCCTTCCGGCTGCGGCAAGTCCACCTTCCTGCGCTGTCTCAACCGCATGAACGACCTGATCCCCGGCTGTCGGGTGGAAGGCCGCATCATGCTGGACGGCGAGGACGTCAACCAGCCCCGCACCAACGTGGTGCGCCTGCGGCAGAAGGTGGGCATGGTCTTCCAGAAGCCCAACCCCTTCCCCAAGAGCATCTTCGAGAACGTGGCCTACGGCCTGCGCGTCAACGGCGTCAAGGACGAGAACCTCATCACCGAGAAGGTGGAGCTGGCCCTGCGCCGCGCCGCTCTCTGGAACGAAGTGGAAGACCGCCTTTCTTCCTCGGCCCTGGGCCTTTCCGGCGGCCAGCAGCAACGCCTGTGCATCGCCCGTGCCCTGGCCGTGGAACCGCAGGTGCTGCTCATGGACGAGCCCGCCAGCGCCCTGGACCCCATCGCCACCCGCAAGGTGGAAGAGAGCATCGTGGAGCTCAAGGAAGGCCTGACCATCATCATCGTGACCCACAGCATGCAGCAGGCGGCCCGCATCTCCGACCGGACGGCCTTCTTCTACATGGGCCGTCTGGTGGAAAGCGACAGCACGGACGTCATCTTCACCCGTCCGTCCCAGAAAGAGACGGAAGACTACATCACAGGCAGGTTCGGTTAATGGTTCTTCAGGATTACACGCCCCAGCACATGCTGGCCACGCTGCGCACGCGCCTGCTGGTCATGTATGCGCAAGTGGACATCGCTTTGGAAGAGGCTGCGCGTTCCTATGAAAAAGGCGAGGCCGTGCGCGCCATCGCCGTCTGTGACGGTGATACGGCCATCGACGCCCTGGAAAACGAGATCGACGAGCTGTGCCTGCGCCTCATGGCCCGCATCAAGCCCGTGGCCGGTGATCTGCGCTTCGTGGTGGCCGCCCTGCGCATGGTGGTGGATCTGGAGCGTATCGGTGACGAGGCCGTGACCGTGGCCGAGCAGACCGTGCTCATGGAAGACGTGCCCGGGCGGCGTATCCTGGCGGACGAGGTCTGCGGCATGATGCAGCGCGCCCGCGAGGCCTTCATGCGCGCCATGGACTGCTTCCGCGAAGGCAACGGCCAGGAAGCCCTGGCCCTGCGCAACTGCGAGGACGAGGCCCTGCAGAACGAGATGCGCATCGTGCAGCGCCTGCTGGAGCTGCTGCGTCAGGAAGAAGGCAAGCGTCCCGATCCCCAGCTGGTCATGCATACCCAGCTGGTGGTGCGAGCCCTGACCCGCATCTGGCGGCGTTCCGTCAATCTGGCCGAACAGGTCTACTTCATGCAGCACGGCCAGAGCCTAAAGCACAGCGGCGAAAAGAAGTAACACATCCACGTTCCTTTGTTTTTCCGGTAAAAGCGGGTGCAGGTGACTGCCCCACTTTTTTTGTTGTGGAGGGGCTGTGGAGCGGGGGAATGACGAGAGGGGAAGGGGCGTTTTTTGTAAAAACTGCCCCTTCCCCTCTCGTGCTCTCCCCATCCCCGAAAAAACTTTCTTCAGGTCGGGGCGAAAGTCCCCGTCGCTGTCTGGCGGCTGTTTGGAATAAGGCATGACATACGGCCGGAGAGGAGGGAGGGAATGCCGGGGAGTGAAGAGGGACGGAGTTTTTTCTCGCGCTTGCTTCCGGCCGCCGGAATAGCTCGGAAAGTATGGGAAGGGGCCTTCCTGCGATGAAGAGGCGGATCCATCGGGCATACGCTTTGATAAGGCTGGCGGCATGGCACGCCGCAGGGCGGGACACTATCCGGGCAGATGACGATCTTTTAGGGCTGACGGGAAGTGAAGGGAGTGTTGGAGGTGCCGGGACGCAGACGACGCCGGGAGGAAGCACGGGAGCTGCCCGGCAGCCTGCCCGTTTCGTGGCGCTTGCTGGCCGGAGGGGGCGGGAGGCCATCTTGTCTGACAAGCGGTCCGTGATGCTCCGGCCTGGAGATGCTCCGGCAGGGAAGGCGGATGCCGTGCCGGACTTTCAGCAAGGTTTGCCCCGGTCCTCCATCAGGCAGGTGCGATGCCGGAGCCGTGCGGCTGGCCTTTCTCTACGCGGGGAGCGTTTCAGAATGTCCGGTAGGCCGCAGGCTGCAAAAAAGCCCTCCATGCGGAGGGCTTTGTCATTCCCGATGGGGGACAGGCTTCCGGGACTGTCCTCGGGAGGGCGCACGGTCATGTCTGGCCTTGGGCGGGCATGCCGTACCGTCTGAAAAGATGTCTGAAAAGGGAAGCGCCTTGGGAAGGGGCCTCTCGTCTCATGCGGGAGAAGCCCCTTCCGTCAATGTTGCGTCGTTTGTGGCCGGTCTCAGGCCTGGGCCGAAGCGGCAGCCGTTTCTTCTTCCTTGCGGGCGGCGTTGCGGCGGCAGGCGTCGTTGAGGTCGCGTTCCAGCAGGGCCACGATGGTGAAACGGTTGATGAAGGCGCGGGCGAACTGCAGGTAGTTCAGATACAGGTCACTGCTGCGCATGGACAGGCCTTCGGTATCGATGCGCTGCAAAAGCTCGATCTGGATCTTGCTGATGCGGGAAGAGCAGTGGTCGGCATAGGCCGAGAGCTCGGCGCGGGAGCCTTCGCCCGCGGCATAGGCCCGGAAGTGGCGGGCGGCGTCTTCCAGGATGCCCAGCATCTGGTCCAGATTGTCGCCCAGCGCGCCGCTGTAGGGGCGGTGGCGGTTGGCGATGTGGTTGGCGGACATGCCCAGCACCGAGCGCAGCTCATGGCTCAGTTCCTTCATGCCGTTGAAGATGCGGTAGTAGATGTGCCGCGCTTCGTTGTCCAGATCGTCGCCACCGCCGCGCAGAGCCATGCGGTAGTAGGAACCGCGGGAGCGCGAGATGTCTTCGAAAAGGTTCACGGCTTCGTTCTTGCAGCGGTTCAGGGCCTTCTCGTCCTCGGCCTGGAAGGCGGTGAGGCCTTCGCGCATCAGGCGCACGGCGGTGTCGATGCTTTCATCCACCGAGGCGTCGATATTGGCGCGGATGCTGTCCTTGTCGGTGTGGTCGGCCACGATGGCGAAGCTGTTCTCTTCCTTCTTCTTGCCGAAGAAGTTGGAACGCACCAGGCTGAACACGGCCACCAGCATGAAGATGACGGCCACCACGCTGCCGCCCTCGAACAGGGCCCAGGTGATCAGGGCACAGGCGCTGAAGGCGCACATGGCGGTCAGGAACCAGCCGCTGATGACGGCCAGCACGCCGGAGATGCGGTAGACGGCGCTTTCACGGTTCCAGGCACCGTCGGCGAAGGAGGAACCCATGGCCACCATGAAGGTCACATAGGTGGTGGACAGGGGCAGCTTGAGGGACGTGGCCGAGGCGATGAGGATGCTGGAGACCACCAGATTGATGGCAGCACGCACCTGGTCGAAGGGCAGCACGGGCGCGCCCTTGACCTGTTCCACGGGCTGCATGTGGCCCTCAAGAGCGGTGAAGAGCGAGTTGGGCAGGATCTGGTGCAGGGTCTTGTTGGCGCTCAGGCCCGCGCGCACGATGAGGCGGCCGGGCAGGGAGGAGCCGAACTGTTCCTGATCGCCGCAGGTGCTGCTGCTCAGGTTGATGGAGGTCTGCACCACACGGTGGGCCTTTTTGGAGAACCACAGGGTCAGTACCATGATCAGGCCGGAGAGCAGCAGGTAGAAGGTGGGCGTCTGCACGGCCTTGCGCAGGCCTTCCATGGTGAAGGCGTCGGCGGCCATGCCGCTGGCGGTGAACTGCTGCCAGCTTTCCCAGGCGGCCAGGGGCACGCCCACGAAGTTGACCAGGTCGTTGCCGGCAAAGGCGAAGGCCAGGGCAAAGGTGCCGGCCAGGATGACGATCTTGAAGATATTGACGCCGCGACGCACCATGAGCAGGTGCAGCACCACGCTCAGGCCCGCGAACATCACCAGCAGGATGGGCAGGGTGTGGGCATTGATCCAGGCCAGGTATTCCGGCTTCATGAAGGACGCGCCCTTGGCGCCTTTCATGATCAGGAAGTAGAAGATGGCCGTCAGGGACAGGCCGCCGAAGATGCCGCCGATGCGGCGGTACATGCGCTCATAGTGGAAGGTGAAGATCAGGCGGGTGATGTACTGCACCACCACACCGGCCACGAAGGCCACCACCACGGAGATGAGGATGCCGGACACGATGGCCAGGGCCTTCTGGCTGTTGATGAAGTCCCCCAGCTGGGAGAGCAGGATGTCCGAGGTGGAGATCTTGATGAGGGCCGCGGCCACGGCACCGCCCAGCAGCTCGAAGACGATGGACACGGTGGTGGAGGTGGGCAGCCCCATGGAGTTGAAGGCGTCCAGCAGCAGGACGTCGGTGATCATCACGGCGAAGAAAATGATGATGATCTCGTTGAAGGTGAACATCTCGGGATTGAAGACCCCGCTGCGGGCGATCTCCATCATGCCGCTGGAAAAGGTGGAGCCCAGCAGCACACCGATGCTGGCCACCACCATGATGACCTTGAAGCTGGCGATGCGCGAGCCTATGGCCGAGTTGAGGAAATTGACGGCGTCGTTGCTGACGCCCACGAAAAGGTCCACTGCGGCCAGGATGGCCAGAAATACCAGTATGAGCAGAAAGATGCTTTCCACGTCCCGTCTCCTGCGGAATAGTCTGAGAATGAGGCATATTCTGTGTAGGCAGGTTTTGTTACAAAACGGTGACGGCGGCGGGGAAATGCAGAGGGGAGAAGGGTCCGCAGGGGGAGTTGGAAGATTTTTTATGTTAAGTCTGCTGTCGGTAGAAGTATGAAAAAAGCCACCCGGTAACGGGTGGCTTTTCCCTTCATCTCAGGATGAAAAATGGCGAAGTCGCTCCACGAACATGCGCCAGCGATACCGTGCGGCTTTGCGGCCTTTGCGCAGTGCGTCCAGCGGCAGCATGGCCAGTGGAAATAGCACATTGGCACAGCGGAACCAGAGCGGGAAGGCATGTTTTTTGAGCAGGAACATGCGTCCGGCAGCGTAGCTGGCGATCTTGGCATCAGACGGCACATGCGTATCCGGTGAAGGATGGAAGACCCTGATGGACGGACAGCGCCAGACAGGAGCGCGCTTGTGCGCTTCCAGCAGATAGTCCGTATCCTCACCACATCCGTAGGGCAGGCCTGTGCCGGGGCCAAGCCGGGGATCGAAGCGGAGATCTTTTACGACTTCGGCCCGGAAGAATTGCACGCAGGTCCCGCCTTGAGAGAATAGGGCTGTGGCGGAAAGAGCCTGTTCCGTATTATCAGGCTGGGGGAACTGCGGAGAGGGAGTCCAGTAGCCCAGCACGGCCCCGGCCTCAGGATGGCGCCGGAAGGCCTCTACGGCCTGGGTCAGCGTATCTGGGGCATACCAGCAGTCATCATCAGGAAAAACGATGATGTCTTCCCCAGTCACAAGAGGAAGCAGGGCATTGCGCGCAATGGAGACCCCCCTGGACGGCAGATGGATATGCGTCATGGACAGGCATACATGCTTTTGCAGCATGGTATCCAGTGTGCCGGGCGCGTTCTGGTCGGCAAGGTAGATGTGGAAGTCCGTGCAGGTCTGCTGTTCCAGCGAGGTCAGCAGCCTGTCCAGTTCCGTGATGCGGCCCACTGTGGCAATCAGGAGGGCGAGACGGGGCGAGTCAGGAAGCGGGCTGTGCATGATGGTGGCCTTTAGGGCGTGTTTGGAAACTCATTTATCAATAATGAAGCTTTTCAGCAGTATGCTTGTCATGGCTATTTAAATCATGGATTCAGATACATCAAGGTGTCGCTCATAAGAGGATGTCCGGCATGTTTTTTGATTTTAAAAGGTGTGGTAATCTCGTCCCATGAAACAAACAGATTTTCG
>ENA-UEPJ01001899-UEPJ01001899.1-human-gut-metagenome-genome-assembly--contig:-NODE-1899-length-23534-cov-5.758494_pt1 | contig 23534 bp, 20 predicted proteins | sample MGYA00242890_ERZ507896 | MGnify/ENA primary metagenome ERZ507896 (study PRJEB26167, sample SAMN06115508) | human gut metagenome | host: Homo sapiens | place: China:Qinghai | collected 2015-08-20... | reverse complement strand
TATCTGCGCTTTTGGCTTAGCAGCTGCCGCACCTCGCTCGCCGTATCGGCACTTAGAATTATGCGGTATTGCCTTAGGGAGCACAGTTTTTTATTTTGTCATCATGCTCCGAAGCGTCAAAAAGGCTGCCGGACAGCCCTGCAGATGAGCAGGACGGGCGATACTTTATAAAATCAGGCATAGTATTGAATATTAATATGTAAATGGTGCGGGAACATACAGGATACTCTGCTGCCGGGTGGAACATATGAAATGCGGGCACAGCACTGTGACATGGCGTTGCAGGGGAAAATGCAGCCGGAATGGACGTAATATACAAAAACAGAACACAAAGATGTTGCAATATGTCAAACGCGTACAAAATTCTGCAACTATTTTAGTCAAAATGCGCCTTGCTTTTCCTCCGGTTTTGCTATACCATAAAAACAATGAGCGGGAGCGAAAGCAGCATCCCGACATATAAAGAAGGAGAACGATTATGAAAAAAACATTAGCGTTGACCTTGGCAGCTGCAATGACCTTGAGCCTGGCTGCCTGCGGCAGTAGTGCATCCAGTGCCTCCAGTGCCGCAACATCCACGGAAAGCACATCTACCGATACTTCGGCAGCTACCTCTACGGCTGCTGAAAGCGGTACCGTTGAAAATAAGGATAAGCCGCTGGTGTGGTTTAACCGTCAGCCTTCCAACAGCACCACAGGCGAGCTGGATACGGAGGCACTGAACTTTAACGGCAATACTTATTATGTCGGTTTCGATGCCAACCAGGGTGCTGAACTGCAGGGCAAGATGATTGCAGATTACATTAAAGCACATGCTGACACCATCGACCGCAACGGCGATGGCGTTATCGGCTATGTTCTGGCAATCGGCGATATCGGCCATAATGACTCGATTGCCCGTACCCGTGGTGTCCGTAGCGCTTTGGGCACCGCAGTGGAAGGCAGCAACGGCATTGTTTCTGATCCTGTCGGTACCAATGCGGATGGTTCCGCTACCCAGGTTCAGGACGGCACCATTGATGTGGATGGCACGACCTTCGCCGTTCGTGAGCTTGCTTCTCAGGAAATGAAGAATTCCGCCGGCGCTACCTGGGATGCAGGCACCGCCAGCAACGCCATCAGCGCCTGGGCTTCTGCTTTGGGAGATTCCATCGATATCGTTATTTCCAACAATGACGGCATGGGCATGGCAATGTTTAACTCCTGGTCGCAGGAAAATGGCGTTCCCACCTTTGGCTACGATGCAAACACTGACGCAGTTGCTGCCATTGCCGACGGTTACGGCGGAACGATCAGCCAGCACGCTGACGTGCAGGCTTACCTGACCCTGCGCCTGCTGCGCAATGCGCTGGACGGCGTGGACATCAACACCGGTATTGCCACTCCGGATGCCGCAGGCAATGTCCTGAGCAGCGATGTTTACTATTACAATGAGGACGAGCGTTCCTACTATGCTCTGAACGTGGCAGTCACGGCAGACAACTACACGGACTTCACCGACTCTACCAAGCCGTATGGGCCTGTTTCCAACCAGCTGGATGCCACTACCAGCCCGGAAAAGAGCGTTTGGCTGAATATCTACAACGCCGCGGATAACTTCCTGAGCGCTACTTACCAGCCCCTGCTGGAGAAATATGATGATCTGCTGAACCTGAAGGTTGACTACATCGGCGGCGACGGCCAGACCGAGGCCAACATCACCAACCGCCTGGGCAATCCCAGCGCATACGATGCCTTTGCCATCAATATGGTTAAGACCGATAACGCTGCTTCGTACACTTCTCTGCTGAACCAGTGATCCAACGGCAACAGCAATAACTGACAGTTAAGTAACGGCAACGCTATTAGGGAGAATGTATTTCTCCATAGGGGAGAATGAAGTTTTCCCTAATAGCGTTTTTTTATGAAAACAGGTGAGCAGCCGCAGGGCAGTTTGCCAATTTGCAAGACGGGAGTGACGAGAATGGCAGAAGCGAAAGACGATATTGTCTTGTCAATTCGCGGTATGTGCAAGTCGTTTGGCCGCAACCGAGTACTTGATCATATCAATCTGGATGTAAAACGCGGTACAGTTATGGGGCTTATGGGCGAAAACGGTGCCGGTAAGTCTACCATGATGAAATGTCTGTTCGGTACTTATCAAAAGGATGAGGGCAAGATTTTCCTCAATGGCAAGGAGATCAGTTTTTCCGGCCCGAAAGACGCGCTGGAAAACGGAATTGCAATGGTGCATCAGGAACTGAACCAGTGCCTGGAGCGCAGTGTGATTGATAACCTGTTCCTGGGGCGGTACCCGGTCAACTCTATGGGCGTGGTTGACGAAGGGCAGATGAAGAAGAAAGCAGCCGATCTGTTCCGCAAGCTGGGCATGACTGTCAATCTGACCCAGCCCATGCGCAATATGTCGGTTTCGCAGCGGCAGATGTGTGAAATTGCCAAAGCTATCTCTTACAATGCCCAGGTCATCGTTCTGGATGAGCCGACTTCTTCGCTGACGGTGCAGGAAGTGAATAAACTCTTTGAGATGATGCGCATGCTGAAAGAACAGGGCATTGCGCTGATATACATCTCACATAAGATGGACGAAATTTTTGAAATTTGTGACCAGGTTTCGGTTCTGCGTGACGGCAACCTGGTTATGACCAAGGACAGTAAGGACACCAACATGGGCGAGCTGATCACCGCCATGGTTGGCCGTTCGCTGGAAAGCCGCTTCCCGCCGGTGAACAATATCCCCGGGGATCCGATCTTGTCCGTCCAGCATCTGTCCACCAAATATGCGCCTTATCTGCAGGATATCAGCTTTGATGTGCGCGAGGGCGAAATTTTTGGTCTGTATGGCCTGGTGGGTGCCGGACGTACAGAGCTGCTGGAAACCATTTTCGGCGTGCGTACCCGTGCGGCAGGTCGTGTGTATTTCCGCGACCACCTGATGAACTTCAACAATGCCCGCGAAGCGATCGAGCATGGATTTGCCCTGATTACCGAGGAACGCAAGGCAAACGGCCTGTTCCTGAAGAGCGATTTGACATTCAATACTACCATTGCCAACCTGGACCAGTACAAAGGTGGCCTTGGGCTGTCAATGCCCAAAATGGTAAAAGCCACAAACAAGGAGATCAAGGTCATGCACACCAAGTGCATGGGACCTGACGATATGATCACCAGTTTGTCCGGCGGCAACCAGCAAAAGGTCATTTTTGGCAAATGGCTGGAACGCGAACCCCAGGTCTTTATGATGGATGAACCTACGCGCGGTATAGACGTTGGCGCAAAGTACGAAATCTATGAGCTGATCATCAAGATGGCCAAACAGGGAAAGACGATTATTGTTGTTTCCTCTGAAATGCCTGAGATTCTGGGTATCACCAACCGGATCGGCGTTATGTCCAACGGACATCTTTCCGGCATTGTGAATACCAAGGAAACAAATCAGGAAGAGCTTTTGAGACTCAGCGCAAAATACCTGTAATGGGGGATAATGATCTATGGCAACTGCAACACAAACTTCAAAAATTCTTTCGGCGGAGCAGGAAGCCAAGCTTCGCCAGCCAATCGATGAATATGTTGGGAAAATCCAGGCGCAGATCGATGAACTTCGTACTGACGGTACTGAAAAAGCTGTCAATATCCAGAATGAGCTGGATAACCTGAAGCGCGACCGCATCTATACCGCGCAGGAAAAAACGGAACGTGAGACCAAACTGAAGGCTGAATTGGCAGCGGCCAAGGCAGTTGAAGAAAAAAACAAGGGCCAGATCAACAAGCTGATCGCTGATGCTGAAGCCTATTTGAAAGCCCATTATGACAGCGACTATTACCAGGCGGTGGTGGCCAGCTGCAAGCAGGAAAAGGTACAAGCCCAGCAGAAATATCAGGCAACTGTAGAACAGCTGAAAAAGGAACACGAGACGGCGCTTTCCAAGCTGAGCAATCAGCAGGAAATCAAGGACGAAAAGTATGTCCACAAGAACCGCCTGTTCGACGCCAAAATGCAGTTGGATAAGGACTGCCAGGCAATCAAGGACCGCCGGCATGCCGCGTTTGATTACAAATATCACCTGATCGATATGCTGCGCCTGTCCAAGTTTACGGTTGGCGAGTCTCTGGCGCAAAAGTGGGAAAACTACAAGTACACATTTAATCGCCGTGACTTTTTGTTGCGCAACGGTCTGTACATTGCAATCGTTATCATCTTTATTATACTGTGCCTGATTGCCCAGTTCGGCAAGAAAGTGCCGCTGCTTACCGTCAACAATATTTTGAACATTCTGCAGCAGGCTTCGCCGCGCATGTTCCTGGCTTTGGGCGTTGCCGGGCTGATCCTGCTGGCCGGCACGGACCTGTCCATTGGCCGTATGGTTGGTATGGGCATGACTGCCGCTACCATCATTATGCACAAGGGAATCAACACCGGTGCGGTTTTTGGCCATGTGTTTGATTTTACCGGGCTGCCGGTCATTGCCCGCGTTATTTTGGCGCTGCTTGTCTGCATTGTCCTGTGCACAGTCTTTACCACCATCGCAGGTTTCTTTACAGCCAAGTTCAAAATGCACCCATTCATTTCTACGATGGCGAACATGCTGGTCATTTTTGGCTTGGTCACCTATTCAACCAAGGGTGTTTCCTTTGGCGGTATCGAAAGCAACATCCCCAGCATGATCATCCCCAAGATTGGCGGTTTCCCCACCATTATCCTGTGGGCTATCGCAGCTGTGATCATCGTGTGGTTCATCTGGAACAAGACGACTTTTGGTAAAAACCTGTTCGCAGTCGGCGGCAACCCCGAAGCTGCTGCTGTTTCCGGCATCTCGGTATTCCGCGTTACGGTAGGCGCGTTTATTCTGGCAGGCATTCTGTATGGCTTCGGCTCCTGGCTGGAATGCATCCGTATGGTGGGCTCCGGCTCCGCTGCATATGGTCAGGGCTGGGAAATGGACGCCATCGCGGCCTGCGTTGTGGGCGGCGTTTCTTTCACCGGCGGTATCGGCAAGATTTCCGGCGTGGTTGTCGGTGTGTTCATCTTCACCGCGTTGACTTACTCTCTGACCACTTTGGGTATTGATACGAACCTGCAGTTCGTGTTCTCCGGCATCATCATTCTGGTTGCTGTTATGCTGGACTGCCTCAAGTACGTTCAGAAGAAATAATCTATACCGGGCTGTACGGCAAAAATTCGGCTGTGTTTATAAAAAACAGGCTGAATTTCCGGCGCTCCGGTGCCTCCCGGCATAAACCGCAGCGCATCATCAGATAACACAAAAGCATGTGCATGACAAAACGAATCGAAAATTTTGGGTTTTCGAGGAGGGCGGGTGCACATGCTTTTATTTTTGACCCGCAAAATCTTTGCCGTATCCCCAAAACCGCTGCCTGTATGCAAGGCATTTGCCTTTACCCGGCGGTATGGTATAATTTGAGGCAATACCACATAATTCTAAGTGCCGATACGGCGAGCGAGGTGCGGCAGATGCCAAGCCAAAAGCGCAGATAATACTGGATGTCTTATCGAGCATTTTGGCAACGCAGATGCCGTGCCGCAGCTGCCGGAGCGGTGCTTAAGCCGCAAGGCGGGAATTGTGCGGTGTTGCCTTGAGAAAGAAATCGGAAGGGAGGAGAGCGATGTGATCTATCTTTCGGAATTTTATTTTCCCAGCCAAAACAGCGAGGCTAACTACCTTGCCAAGTCGCCGCGGGCCAAAATGACCTGCTATGATTCTTTCTACCCCTTTGGCCTGTTTGCGGGCCGGGGCTTGAAAGCACTGGACCTGGCGGATGTGACCATTTTGTACGGCGGCAACGGCTCCGGCAAAACCACAGCGCTCAACGTGATGGCGGACGCTTTGCGCCTGCAGCGCGGGGCACAGTATAACCGCAGTGATTTCTTCCCGGATTATGTCTCCCTGTGCCAGTTCCACACCCTGCACGCCATCCCGGCGGGCAGCCTGATTTTGACCAGCGACGATGTGTTTGACTATATGTTGGATGTGCGCGCCATCAACGATAACATTGATACCCGCCGCGGCAGCCTGTTTGATGAATACACCGAGGCCCGCACCGCCAAATTCCAGATGCACAGCATAGAGGATTATGACCGGCTCAAGCAGGTCAGCGCGGCACGGCGCTATTCCAAATCTCAGGTGGCGCGCAAAACTTTGTCTCCCAACATCCGCACCCACTCCAACGGCGAAAGCGCCTTTTTGATGTTCCAGGAAAAACTGCGCGGGGATGCCCTTTATCTGTTGGATGAACCGGAAAACAGCCTTTCCGCCGCGCGGCAGATCGCTTTGGCGGATTTTTTGGCAGATTCGGCCCGGTTTTACGGCTGCCAGTTTGTGCTGGCCACCCATTCGCCGTTTTTGCTGGCAATCCCCGGTGCCCGCATTTATGATCTGGACAGTGACCCGGTGCGCATCCGCCGCTGGACCGAGCTGGAAAGCGTGCGGGATACCTTTGAGTTTTTTCAACAGCACAAGGAGGAGTTTTGATGGCGGAACGCCGATTTTATCAAGGGGAGACCTTTGCCAATTATGACCCCGGCGAGCTGCTGGAAAACGCCGAGTTCGAGGACTGTGTGTTTGACCACTGCCGCTGGCTGGGCACGCGGGTGCAGAACTGCCGCTTCAACGCCTGTACCTTTGACCACTGCAATTTTTCCGGCGTGGTGTTCAGCTTTACCACCATGAAAGATGCCTGGCTGCTGAACAGTGCGTTCCGCTCCATGGCGTGGGGCGGGCTGCAGGGCAAAAGCGGGGTGTTCCAGCCGTTTGGCAAAATCAAAAACTGCGCGTTCCGCTACAATGATTTTTCCGGCATGGCACTGAACGGCTTTGACTGGACCGGGGCGGAACTGGAGCTCGTTTGGTTCACGGGCCACAAATACCTCGCCAGTCAGATCAACCCCGACAAGGAATACTTGATTTTCGGCAAACCGACCATCTTCAATCATAAAATGAACATCGTCCATCCGGAAATGGACCTGTACGAAACGAGTGTCAAGCAACTCGTAGGCTTCCAAGCCATCTACCCAACCACGGAGAAGATGAAAAAAAGCTACCTGACCTCCCGGTTGATCAACAAAATACAAGCGAATATTTTCAAAGCCATCAATGGCAGGATTCAAGAAACCCTCCCGGCATGGTTCATCAAGAAATACAATTTGATCTACCTGCACGAAGCCTTGTACAACATCCATTTCCCGGAAAACCCGGATATGCTCCGCAAGGCACAATACCGGCTTAAATTTGAGGAGCTATTCTACATCCAGCTCAACATCTTGAAACTGAAATTCAACCGTAAAACTGCCTTCCAAGGACACCTTTTTACCACTGTCGGAGATTATTTCAACGATTTCTACCACAATCATCTACCCTTTCCCCTAACCGATGCCCAGAAACGGGTTATTAAAGAGATTCGTTCTGATTGCGGTTCCGGCAAGCAGATGAACCGTTTGTTGCAAGGAGATGTGGGTAGCGGCAAAACCCTTGTTGCCGTAATGTGTATGCTGATCGCACTCGACAACGGCTATCAAGCCGCCATCATGGCCCCGACAGAGATTCTCGCCACCCAACATTACGAAACTATATCCGAACTTCTAAAGAACACCTCGATCAGTGTCGGTCTACTGACGGGTTCCACCAAGAAAAAAGAGCGTGAGATCATTCATGAAGCCCTGTCCGACGGTCGCCTGCAAGTCCTAATCGGTACACACGCCTTGTTGGAAAACGTGGTGAATTTTAAAAACGTGGGACTTGTTGTTATCGACGAGCAACATCGTTTCGGTGTCGCCCAGCGAGCCAAATTATGGCAAAAGAACACGATTCCCCCACATATGCTAGTCATGACAGCAACCCCCATTCCCCGAACCCTCGCCATGACCCTCTACGGAGATCTGGATGTATCGGTGATCGACCAGCTTCCCCCTGGCCGAAAACCCATCACCACGTATCATGCCTTCGAAGCAAGACGCCTACAAGTCTACAAATTCATCCAGAAAGAACTGGAACTCGGCAGGCAAGCCTACATCGTGTACCCCATGATCTCCGAATCGGAAAAGATGGATTACCGGAATTTGGAAGAAGGCTATGAACACGTGATGAGTTATTTCGCCCCTCTGGGATACACGGCAGACATCGTTCATGGAAAACTCAAACCGACTGAGAAAGAAGAACACATGAGACGTTTCGTTTCCGGAGAAACCCGCATTCTAGTGGCAACCACCGTGATTGAAGTCGGGGTAAATGTTCCCAATGCCTCCATCATGGTCATTGAAAGTGCCGAACGTTTCGGACTGTCCCAATTACACCAACTGCGCGGACGGGTCGGACGGGGTGCCGAACAATCGTACTGTATTTTGATGACCTCCTACAAACTATCCAACGAATCCCGCAAAAGAATCGAAACCATGACCTCCACGAATGACGGCTTCGAAATTGCCGAAGTCGATTTAAAACTTCGCGGCCCGGGAGACATCGAAGGGACTCAACAAAGTGGACTGACATGCAACCTGAGAGTTGCCAATCTTGGTAAAGACGGACGTGTACTGAACGAGGCTGCCCAAGCAGCCACACTTATCCTAGAAGACGATCCTCTCCTGCAAAAAGAAGAGAACCAAACTTTTGCCACCCAGGTAAAACGCCTTTTCAAAACGAAAATCAACTGGCGATACATCAGTTAACTCCACAAAAAAAGGACGCCCGAAAGCGTCCTCTTTTATTATAGCCCGAAAAAATTAGTTGATAGCCACAACAGCTTTCATCATCTTTTTCGTGTTTTTCATCAACTTAGCCTTATTCTGACCATCCATTAAATACCAAGATTCTTCTTCTGGGAAATATTGGAATTCAGCGACAGCATCAGTCTCTTCACTTGCAACAACCATCTTGTTCAAAGATTTGGTTACATGGTAAGGATGTCCGGCATACATAACCTGACCTTCTTCCACGTCTCCAGCTTTCATAGCTACCGGATTTTGCCCACCCCAGAACTCAATTGAGTTAAAAATTAATGCATCACCCAAGCAGCACAACTCGTATGCCGGAAGAATACATAATCCCAAGAATACCAACTCGTTCACGAACTTAGCATTAGATACTTGTCCATTCCAGTTATGTAACTTGGAAGTCAAAGAGAAAGAACCGTAACACCCCGTGAAAGCCACTGATGATACTGCGATCATCACAATTGCAATCATTTGATTAAAACCTTTTTTCATAACCTATGCTTTAAATTTAATTAGTTTTACGAAGATAACACTTTTTGTTACGAAACTAAAGCTCCTTTTGTTATTTTTTCTTATAGAATTTTTTCGGAGCAATCATTAATTCCGGACGGAGCACGTTATCCAACTCTTCTTTCGTCAATAATTTCTCTTCCAAAACTAAATCGTAAACACTTCTGTTTTCCGTTAAAGCTCTCTTGGCAATACGAGATGAATTTTCGTAACCTAAAGTCGGGTTCAAAGCAGTAACGATACCGATACTGTTCATCACCATATCTTTACAACGGTCTACGTTAGCAGTAATTCCGTCAATACACAAAATTCTCAAACGATCCATCACCTTGGTCAACATCTGCATAGAGTTGAACAAAGCGTAAACGATTACCGGCTCCATCACGTTCAATTCCAACTGACCAGCTTCGGCAGCCATCATCACGGTCGTATCGTTACCGATCACGCGGAAACATACTTGGTTAACCACTTCCGGGATAACCGGATTCACCTTACCCGGCATGATAGAAGATCCCGGTTGCATAGGAGGTAAGTTAATTTCGTTCAAACCACATCTCGGACCACTGGACAATAAACGTAAGTCATTACATACCTTAGACAACTGAACGCAGAAACGTTTCAATTCCGAAGAATAAGACACGCAAGCACCCGTGTCAGGAGTTGCTGCAATTAAATTCGGAGCCAAAACGAACTCTTCTCCACTGATAATACGTAATTCACGGGCACAAATTTCAGCATATTCCGGTTCTGAGTTAATACCCGTACCAATTGCCGTTGCTCCCATGTTTTCTACCAAAAACAACTTTGCAGCAGCATTCAAACGTTCGATATTTTCTTCCAAAGTTACAGCATAGGCTTCGAATTCCTGCCCTAACGTCATAGGTACCGCATCTTGAAGTTGGGTACGCCCCATTTTCAATACATGCCCGAATTCTTTTGCTTTTCTTCTGAAAGAATCAACCAACAATTTAATTTCAGCAACTACTTCCTTATTGGTTAAATGATTGCCAAGTGGAATGAAGTAGGATAAGCATCATTTGTTGATTGAGAAAGATTCACATGATTATTCGGGTGGCAAAATTCATATTCACCTTTTTGGTGTCCCAACAGCTCCAAAGCACGATTGGCAACCACCTCATTGATATTCATATTCGTAGAAGTTCCTGCACCACCTTGAACCATATCTACCGGGAATTGATCTGCCAACTTACCATCGATAATCTCTTCGCAAGCAGCTGTAATTGCGTTTGTGATATCGGCAGGAATCAATCCCAATTCAAAATTCGCTTTTGCAGCAGCCCATTTTACCATGGCCAAAGCCTTCACGTAGTTCGGGAACATTCCGATCGTATATCCGCTGATTCCAGCAAAGTTCTCGATAGCTCTCAAAGTTTGAACGCCATAATATGCATCCATCGGCACTTCTTTATTGCCGAGTAAATCATGTTCTATTCTTGTTTTCATAACTCTATAGATTAATTATTTCCAAATACGTTTGAATTTCTTTCAAGTTTCACCCGATCGTCAAAAACAATAACAAAATGTCTCTTGTTCATAACAAACGACCCGAAGAAAATTAATCCGGCAAAGGTAAAAAGTTAATAGTATAAAGCCAAATTTTAATCAAAAAATCACGACTCTTCTTCATGGGAATCACATCGCTGGATATCAATAAAATACAGTATACTTTAACAAAATAAAGCTCGACGCAATGCTTTTTTACAAACGTTTCCGAAAAAGAAAGTAACGAGTCTGCAAATGCCTATAAAGTCCAAAGCCATAAAGCCTATGAACACTTCAGAGACACAAACCATATATACTTTGGACTTTATAAACTTATGGACTTCACGAACCTTACAAATCCGCTTCTATACTGTCTAAAGGCTTCAAGTTAGAAGGAATCTTCTGATCGGCATCATCCGAGAAATAAGGGAACACGTCCATAATATTTGTATCCGCCAAGGAACTGATCCCGAAAGGCACCACGTAAGTTGACAGACTTTTATGCAAATTAGCCAACGCACTGTCAATATCCGCTCCCGCAACCAAGTAATATTGGTTCGATTTTTTCTCCTTGCCACTGATCTGATCGGCATCAATAATAGCCACTTTGGCCTTGAACCACTTATCGTCATTCCCATCATTCGACTCCACCAACTCCGTGATATTCGATTTCTTCAATCCCACGATATAAAAATCCCCTTGGATCATTTCTCTCAAATTCTCGGTAATCCGACTTTCAGCCTCTGTATAAGACATCGCATCTAACAAATACAACTCGGACATCTTTTTTTCTTTTCCATCCTCACCCACTTTCACGTATTTTACCTTCGCTTCAAACCAATTTGCTGTCATTTCTTCTCTAATTTTATGTGTTTAATTCTACAGCAAAAGTAAAATAATCTCCCCAAAATATTTCTTCTCGGGAAAAATTAAATTGAACTTTTACTGAAGAGAAACTAAATACAGAAAGTATATAAATCCAAGAAAAGTCTACAAAATAAAATTCCATTTACTCGGGAATTACATATCGTCATTCTCCGAAGACTTCGTATTGCTCGTGCCCATCTTCTTCCTATTTTCGGCTCGTTCTCGCTAGGTTTTCATGGACGACAAAAATATTCCGCACATCACATGCCAACAAATCGAAGTAGAACATCACGCTTAACCATTTGAAACGGATTCCCAACAGTTGTTCTAAATCGGTATAAACTTCGAAACAAGACCCGGAATATCGAGAGGCAGATTACGTAATAACAAAAAAAGTAACAAGTAAAACCACGAGAATGACATAATCAAAGTAGAAGGAATTATGTCCAACAACATTTATTATGCCATTCTCGTGTAGTTACTATCTCACAATAATCGTAAAACAATCATTCACATCCTTTGACCAGCCTTCATTCCAAAAGTTTAAAGATATACTATACCTTCCTCGAGGAACGTCATTATCCACCGGAACGGATAGGACACCATTCCCTCGGACAGAAATGTAAGCGGCTAATTTAGCAGCATCCCCGCCTTCCGAAGTAATTGATTTCACCTGACACCAAATCGGGTTACTCCCTTCAATTCCTTCAATTGGAGTACTTGTCCAAGGCATACCATAAGTCACACGCAACCAATCTTCTCCACCCCCGACTAATTTCGTTGGATAAACCTGAAAATACCAAGAACAAATTTTACAAAAAGGGGATATTACCGGATTACTCACGTGGGAATATTACGTGGAATCAGAACTTCAGGAACATATTGAAAAGGCAATCCGTCAGCTTCCCCCTCAATGTCAAAAGATTTTCATCATGAATCGTTTCAATGACAAAAGTATCACTCAAATCGCCGAAGAGTTGGAAATCTCTCCCCGCACGGTAGAAAAACACATCGAAATAGCCTTGAAAAAACTCCGTCAAGAATTGGCAGACTACCTTCCTGCCGGTTTGTTACTCTGGTTATTAAATATTTAAAAACAAGAAAAGAGGCTCGTTTCCAAGCCTCTTTTCTTCAGAATATATAACATCTTAATACCTTCTGTTTGAATTATAACCTCCGCGACTTCCGCCACCTCTGTTATATCCTCCGCGACCTCCACCGTTTGATCTATCTTCTCTCGGTTTAGCCACATTCACGGTAATTACTTTACCATCATATTCAGCACCGTTCAATTCATCGATTGCTTTTTGTCCCATTGCCTCATCAGCAATCTCAACAAAACCGAATCCTCTTGATCTACCAGTTTCCCGATCCATAATAACTTTTGCAGAAGTAACTTCACCATATTCTGCAAACAACGTGTTTAAATCTGCGTCATCAACGCCATAACTTAAATTTGAAATGTAAATGTTCATCAAGTACAATTTTTGATTAATTAATAAAAGCGATTGAGAATGGTCTCATTGGAAAAAAGTCTACTTAACGATACAAATACATTGATAGGAAAGTGATTTAAATACAAATAATTCAACTCAATCTGGGACAAAGATACGCTTTATTTCGAACATACAAGCGTTTTTGAAAATTTATTTCAAATTATTTATCAAACAGACTAGATTTCACGTTACATTTTTCAGCTTAAACCCCTCTTCCAATTAGCTTTCACACCAGAACATCAACCAGAAAAAGAATTAACCAAACACATCATGAAAAAACTTTTGGGGCACCTTTTTTATTTCAGCAGTTTTCCCCGTTTTATTTATTAAACATTTGATCATTTTCTTTACATTTATTACTTTCGTGAAAATTTAATCTAATCCTTAACATGAAAAATATATTCATTACCACGCTTTTATTTTTAACTGTTGTATTCTGTTCTGCTCAAGAAAAATACGTTCCCTCACAGGAGAATCTTACCAACCGGGAATGGTTCCGGGATGCCAAATTCGGTATGTTTATCCACTGGGGGATATACAGTATGCTGGCTGACGGCGAATGGGTGCTGACCAACAAAAGCCTGAACGAGGCGGAGTACCAAAAACTGGCAGACGGATTCTATCCCTCCAAATTCAATGCGGACGAGTGGGTACGCATCGCCAAGGATGCCGGGATGAAATACATCTGTTTCACCTCCCGCCATCACGACGGGTTCTCGATGTTCGACACGAAACAATCGGATTACAACATTGTCAAAGCAACTCCTTTCAAACGAGATGTCATCAAGGAATTGGCCGAAGCCTGCCAAAAACACGGACTTAAATTATTCTTCTACTATTCCCATATCGACTGGCACCGACCGGATTATTACCCGTGGGGGCGCACGGGACGGAACACGGGACGTACTCCTTCCGGCACGTGGGAAGATTATTTAAAATTCATGGATGCCCAGTTGACCGAATTACTTACCAATTACGGCCCGATCGGTGGTATCTGGTTCGACGGTTGGTGGGATAAACCCGATGCGGACTGGCAACTGGAAAGGCAATACACCCTGATTCACCGTCTTCAACCGGGATGTCTGATCGGGAATAATCATCACAAAGCACCTTTTGAGGGAGAAGATTTCCAGATGTTCGAACGGGATCTACCGGGACAAAACAAAGCCGGGTATTCTGCCGATGCGGAAATCAGCGCCTTGCCGTTGGAAAGTTGTGAAACCATGAACAACACGTGGGGATATAATATCAATGACCGAAATTTCAAATCCACGAAACAACTCATCCACACGCTGGTAGGAGCCGCCGGGAATAATGCAAATTTACTATTAAACGTGGGTCCCCGTCCGGGAGGAGATTTCCCCGAAGGATCGGTAAGACACTTGAAAGAAATCGGCGAATGGATGCGCACTTACGGTGAAACCATCCAAGGCACCCGTGCCGGGATTATCCCTCAACAAGACTGGGGTGTCACAACCCAAAAAGGGAATAAACTCTACATCCACATTCTAAACTTGAACAAAACGGAACTACTTCTTCCCACCACGGACAGAAAAATAAAGAGTATTGTATGTTTCAAGGATCAAACTCCAGTAAAATACAAGAAAACCAAAGAAGGAATCCTCCTTCAATTGAACGAAGTCCCCACAGACATAGACCATATCGTGGAAATTATTTGGAAATAAATTACCAGCACATAGCATTAAACCTTGCTATATTAGGATATTTTTTGCACCTTGCCCGTAAGTTTAACAAGCACTAAAAAAGAAATGATGAAGGACGGTAAATATTTATTCATGATGCTTATCCTGTTAGTTTGCGGGATAACCGTCTCGGCTCAAAACAAAAAGAGTGACCGGGAAATGTTCAACGAAGGTTATGTTTTACAAAGTAAGGACATCCATTTCGCCCCTCCTTGTGAAAAATACGAACCCATCATGCCGCGTTTATATAGTATAGAGAAGCGTCGTCATGAAACTATAGTCACTTTCGTACAACCGATCTATTTTGACTCGCAATGGGTAACTTACGGTTACGGTTATCAACTCGTTGACAAGAAAAACGGGGATGTTTACATGGTTCGCAGATACGACGGAGATCTCCCCATGGATCGTCTATTAATCGTTAGGGGATGCAATAGAAAGAATATTCTTATTTCTCTCGTCTTCCCAAAACTAAAAAGAAAAGCGAAAATTATAGACATTCTGGAAACTAGTCACGAAAAAGACCTTACCCCCTCAAATGCCGACTCAAAAAAGACAGAGATAAACAACATTTTAGTCAAAAAATATCTTGTGAAAAAACAAAAAAAGGGAAAAATCTACTACTAACAGCTGGGGGAACCACAAAAAACTTTATTTTCCCCTCCTTTTTTCGTAACTTAGCACCCGTATAACCAAAATACATATATGACTATGTTTTCACAGGACGAATTTAAAAAATATGCAACCAAGCATAAAGGGATCAGCAGTTTGAACCTTCACCGGTTTGAATCTACGGTCTCCAGCTATATAAATCCGACAATTATAGAGGAACGCCAGTTAAACGTGGCGAGTATGGACGTATTTTCCCGGTTAATGATGGATCGGATTATTTTCCTCGGAGTACCCATTGATGACGATGTTGCCAACATTATCATGGCACAATTATTATTCTTGGAGTCGGCTGACCCGAGCAAGGATATTCAAATTTATTTCAACACTCCAGGTGGCTCGGTTTACGCCGGATTAGGTATTTACGACACAATGCAATACATACAATGTGACGTGGCAACCATCTGTACCGGAATGGCCGCATCCATGGGTGCCGTGCTGATGACCGCCGGCACGAAAGGCAAGCGTTCCGCCTTACAACATTCGCGTATCATGATCCACCAACCTATGGGTGGAGCCCAAGGACAAGCCTCTGATATTGAAATCACGGCCCGCGAGATCATGAAACTAAAAAAAGAACTTTACCAAATCATCGCCGATCATTCCGGAAACTCGATCAAGAAAGTAGAAAAAGACTCTGACCGCGATTACTGGATGACTGCAACTGAAGCCAAAGAATACGGGATGATTGACACGGTATTAATTCGAGAACACAAATAATGCAAGACAAATGTTCATTTTGCGGAAGATCACGTAGCGAGGTTGATCTTCTGATTTCTGGGGTAGACGGTTTTATCTGTGATATGTGTGCACAACAAGCATATGACATCGTACAGGAAGAACAAAGAGGTCACTCTACCCCTCTTGATATGGATCACATCGAGGTAAAAAAACCGATCGAGATCAAACAATTCATGGATCAATACGTAATCGGACAAGACGAGGCGAAAAAGCATCTCGCCGTGGCTGTTTACAACCATTATAAACGATTGACACAAAAACATTCCAATGACGACGTGGAGATCGAAAAGTCAAACATCATCATGGTAGGACGCACGGGAACCGGGAAAACCCTATTGGCCCGAACCATTGCCAAGATGCTGCACGTACCTTTCACCATTGTCGATGCAACCGTGTTGACGGAAGCCGGCTACGTGGGCGAGGACATAGAATCCATTTTGACCCGTTTATTACAAGCTGCCGACTATGACGTGGATGCTGCCGAAAAAGGGATCGTTTTCATTGACGAGATCGACAAGATTGCCCGCAAAGGAGACAACCCGTCCATCACTCGTGACGTGAGCGGTGAAGGGGTGCAACAAGGATTATTGAAACTACTGGAAGGTTCTATCGTGAACGTTCCCCCTCAAGGCGGACGTAAACATCCCGACCAAAAGATGATCCCCGTGAACACGAAAAACATCTTGTTCATCTGCGGGGGAGCATTCGACGGGATCGAAAAGAAAATCGCCCAACGAATGAACACGCAGGTTGTTGGTTTCACGGCAAGCAAAGAAACAGCCGTTCTTGATCGGGATAATATGTTGCAATATATCGCACCACAAGATTTAAAATCCTTCGGGTTAATTCCCGAAATCATCGGTCGTCTCCCGGTATTAACCTATCTAGAGCCACTTGATCGTCAAGCCCTGCGCAACATTCTCACGGAACCCAAGAACGCTATTATCCGCCAATACGTGAAACTATTTGAGCTGGATAATATTACGCTGAATTTCAACGAGGACGTTTTCGAGTACATCGTGGACAAGGCCGTGGAATTCAAACTGGGTGCCCGCGGGTTACGTTCCATCTGCGAAGCCATTATGACGGATCTGATGTTCGAGATCCCTTCTCAAAATTGTGAATCAATCACAATTACCAAAGAATACGCTGAAACCAAAATGGATCGATTAACAGCACAAAAATTAAGGGCATAAAATCTATATTGGAAATTATCCATAAAATATTATGTATTAAAATTCACGAGGGGGGTGCCTACATTTATTTGCCGGGCAACCCCTTTTTAGCATCACAATCTTCTATTATTTTTTCCTTTCATTAATAAAAAATCAAACAATTAAAATTACATTTGCACATAATTTAATAAAAATGTAAATTCAAATGGTAACTTCAATTATCAAGAAAATATTATTGCCAGTTATTTTCTTATTGGCAATCTCTCACTCTTTTTGCTCAGCCCAATCCCAAAATATCCCGCCCAGCAATATCCTAATCATAAATTCCTACACGTCTATTACGCAATGGAGTGATAACCTTATTGCCCCCATTTACTTGAAATACACGGCACACAATAACAATGTCAACATTTACACCGAACACATGAACATGCTCACCATCAACAATGATGAAGCCCTAAAGCAATACAAGCTCCGATTTGCCAGAAAATACGCCAAACTCAAACCCCAATTAATTATCCTGCTGGGAACCTCGGCTTGGGTATTGTTAAAGGAAGATATTGAGAAAAAATGGAAAGACATTCCAACCATCATCTGTTGTGAAAAAAGATACATAGGCTCCAAGGAAGCTTACTTGAAAAAGTCTTTTATCCCGCAAAACGAGAGAATACCCTTAAATTCTTATCAAGGTGATATTCCCCTAACCATTTTCCAAGTTCCCTGTTACGTTAAGGAAACCCTTGAATTGATGAAAACTCTGTACCCAAAAATGCACAAACTCGTCTTTTTATCTGACGGACGTTTTATTAATGCTCAATACCGTCATGAAGTTGATGAAGTCATGAGGACACAATTCCCCGATGTTCAAGTCAAACATCTAGTGGCAGGAGAAATCACAAATGATGATTTGATTGATTCATTAAAATACCTGGATTCCCCATCCTGCATTTTATTCTCTTCTTGGTACAGCCAAACTAACCAGCAAGGGAACCTAATTCTTTCTTCTGACATTTCTAAAGTACTGAGTAATTACTCAAAAGTTCCCATTTTCACCCTAAATAATAATAACGTAGCAATAACCAACGGGATTCTTGGAGGATGTTATCAAAGAGAAGATATTTTAAAAGGCAAACTCCTAGAGACTATCGAACAAGAGTTAAAAAATCCCCATTCTCAAGGCATTCAAACCATAGAAATACCTCCCGTGACCCCGATACTAAATTATCCGGATCTAGAGAATTGGGAATTGGATATAAATTTATGTCCTCCCAATACTTACTTCTACAACACACCTCCCACATTTTTGGAAAAAAATTGGTTTTACATTATCCCTATAGCCTTTCTTGCCATTTGCCTGTATATCATTTGGCTAAAAAAACTTGCAAAAGAAAGGAATGCCCGACTAAATGCCATGGAAGAATACAACAGTCTGTTCAAAAATATGCCCATTATATATATAAAAGAAGAATTGATATATAACAAGGAAGGACGAGTAATAGACTTTATATTCAAGGAAGTCAACCCCACTTTTGAAAAATATATTACTGCAAAAAGCAATATTCTAGGAAAGAAATACAGCGAAACAAGCGGACAACACACCAGATGTATAGATCTTTACAATTCATTGCAGAACAAAAAGGAACTATCCTTTCAATACTATTGGGAAGCTAAACATATTTACCTAACGGTTATCATTACCTGTTCCCCCAAAAAAGGCTTCTTAGATGTTTTCTGCGTGGACAACACGGAACTGGCACAAGTTCAACAAATATTACGCTCAACCAACCACAAGTTATCGACGGCACTCGATGTCGCCAATATCACTCCATGGAAATGGGATTTGGAAAAACATACGATTCTATGTGATGTAAACCGTCCCATTGAAATCAGTGGCAATAACTCCCCTGCCGAAGAACAACAATTATCCGTTCCGGATTCATCCTATTTTTCCAATATTTGCAAACAAGATATTGATCGGGTAAGAAATGCTTACCAAAGTTTGATAGAAGGGAAAGTTCCGAGAATAAAAGAAGAGTTCCGGGTTATTTCCAACAAAGGCTATTCCGTCCATTACGAATGGGTGGAAGTTCAAGCCACCATCGATGAATACAACCAAGCGGGAAAAGCGAAAACGCTAGTCGGTTCTTCTTTGATTATCACTCAAAGAAAAGCCATGGAAAATGACTTGATAAAAGCCAAAGAGAAAGCCGAAGAGTCAAACAAATTGAAATCCGCCTTCCTAGCAAACATGAGCCACGAAATTCGAACTCCCCTGAACGCCATTGTCGGTTTCTCTGGTATTCTGGCATCGATGAACTCGGATATTGATGAAGAAAAACAGGAATACATACAAATCATCGAAAACAACAACAACCTACTCCTCCAATTAATCAACGATATTCTAGACCTTTCAAAAATAGAAGCAGGCGTACTGGAATTCTCGTACAACAACATTAATGTCGACGAATTGTTCATGGACATAGAAGAGTCCACTAAAATGAGGAACCAAAACAAAAACGTCTGTATTCTATACAAACGGACTTTACCGTCATGTTACATCAGTACCGATAAAAACCGCTTGACTCAAGTCATCACGAACATGATTAACAATGCGATGAAATTCACGCAACGAGGTAGCATCGAGTTCGGCTACAACCTTCAAAACGAAGATTCATTATATTTCTACGTGAGTGACACGGGATGCGGTATCCCCGAAAGTCAAGTAAACCGTGTTTTTGAACGTTTTGTTAAACTCAACAATTTTGCACAAGGTACAGGCCTGGGGTTACCCATTTGCCAAACCATCATCACAAGCATGGGGGGCAAAATCGGAGTAAAATCAAAAGAAGGTGAAGGAAGTACATTTTGGTTTACTCTTCCCTATCATCAAGCAGATCAAGCAGGAGATAATATCGCCAAAGCACCCGAAACCCCTCGTCTCGTGGACAAAAAAGATAAACTCGTCATCTTAATAGCCGAGGACAATGAAAGCAATTACAAGTTATTTGAAACCATACTGAAAAAAAATTACACATTAATTCATGCCTGGGATGGAGAGGAAGCCGTACAATTATTCAAACAACACAACCCACACCTTGTATTAATGGATATAAATATGCCGAAGATGGACGGGTATGAAGCTACTCAAAAAATACGGGAAATATCCCCCGATGTACCCGTTATGGCAATAACAGCCTTTGCTTATGCCGAAGATGAACAACACATTCTGAATAGTGGGTTCAACGCTTACACGTCCAAACCGATTCAGGCAGAACAATTACAAAAACAAATCGGGAATTTGCTAAAAAAACATTTTTTATTCCTGTACTAAGCAGAAGCCACCTAAACAACACCGTTCACCCGAATTACTTGCCGGTTATATCCCGGATAACTACCGAGGCACAGAAACATCCGAAAAGAGGGGGCATATAAGAAATCGTACCGACATTCGATTTCTTATTCTCGCTCTCGCTCAAAACAACCGCCTCCGGATCAACTTCTTCGGGCGAAAACACTACTTTTACTCCTTTATAAACCCCTAACTTATGCAATCTTTTTCTTAACATGCGGGCCAGATTACAATTATAAGATTTGGAAATATCGGCTATCCGGATTTGTTCGGGATCCATCTTTCCCCCGGCTCCCATGCAACTCACCACCCGGTAACCTTTCTGCAAACTATGATAAATTAGAAATATTTTGGGTGCCAACGTATCAATGGCATCCACCACGTAATCATACTCCGCCATTTCCAAAATATCAATCATCCGGTCATCTTTGATAAAATCATTGATGACGTGTAATTGAATATCCGGGTTTATATCCCGGAACCGGGCTGCCATTACCTCGGCTTTCGCTTTACCGATGTTACTATCCAATGCCGGAAGCTGACGATTCTTATTCGTCACATCCACGCAATCCCCGTCGATGATCGTCATTTCCCCGATCCCTGCCCGACATAATTGTTCTGCAGCATACGCCCCGACGCCTCCCAATCCCGCCACCAACACGTGAGCATTCTTCAACAAACCCAATCGTTCTTCTCCTAGAAGCAACTCCGTTCTACTCAGCCAATCCATATTATTTTCTAAAAACTTTATTATAATTATTCCCCGTTATTTCCTTCATCGTCTCCACGTCCACTCCTAAAATGGCAGATGCCGTCTCGTAAATAACCGAAATCTCAACCTCTTTATCATCATTCTCCAAAAACAACCTTTCCGCCGGGATCATCCGTAATAACTGAAAAGCATTCGAACGTGAATCCGACAATGCCGCACCCACGGAAATATAGAACTCGCAATCCAACAACTGTCGCAATATCCGTTCGTTATTATTATACCCATGAACAATCCAAGGCACGGATGATTTCGTTCGTTTCCTCACGGCAATCAATTCCGAATACGCCTTCACGCAATGGATAATCAATGGCTTACACAGCTCTTCCGCCAAACGGACTTGAACTTCCAGTATCTCTTCCTGCGTTTTCATGCAAATAGGAGAGCGACGGTCCAAACCGCACTCTCCTATCGCTATTACTTTTTTTATCCGTACCGTATCTTCTATCCCCACGAAAACACTCTCTCCCAGCTCGTTTAACTTCATGGGATGAACACCCACGGAATAAAACACGTTCTGCCCCTCGACCAATTCCCGTCTTTTTTCTTTTTCCACCCACGCCTTTCCTTCACCAACATCCAGAATGTTAATTCCTTCGCCAACATGATGCGTGTGTATATTCACGTACGGATTCAATTCCTTCTATTATTTTTTATTGCACATGATATTCAAGATCGTCTTGTCCGTCTCCTCCATACCTTTCGTTCCGATCAATCCCACGTTACGAATAGTACGCTCAATATCTTCCTCCACGATCCCGTCATTATTCGTTTTGATTCCTCTCATGGACAACAAGGCAGCTTGCACGGCAGCCGATACACCGGAATACACCTTCAAGGCACATCCCTGTTTTGCCCCGTCACACATCATACCCGTCAAGTTAGAACACATCGTCTTGATCGTGTTCACCATATTATCGTAAGTTCCACCCATCAAATAGGTAATTGCAGATGCAGCCCCTGTTCCGGCAATCAGAATTCCGCAAAGAGCTGAAAGGTGTCCCATATAATGGTGAATATGCACGGCGATCAAGTTACTCAATGCCAAGGCACGGGCTAATTGCTCGCGGGAAGCCCCGAATTTCTCGGCAGCCACCACAACCGGCAAATACACCGTGATACCTTGATTACCACTACCGGAATTCGTCATCACCGGTTTCGGGCATCCGTCCATACGAGCATCCGATGCAGCCGTAGCACGAATTAACGTGCGATTCAGCAAGTCATCTTCCAACAAGCCTTTATCTATATTCTCTTTTAACGTCTTACCAATCTGCAAGCCATATTCCGAGTTCAACCCCTCGGCTGAAATAGCTTTGTTCATCTCGGCTCCCTGCAACACGAACTCGATATCTTTCACGTCCACCTCATGCACGAAATCCCAAATTCGTTTAACACTTAACTCCGGACCCTTATCCTCTGGTTTTGAAGTATCCAAACGGAATTCTCTTTTGAAAATCTCTTCCCCGTTTTTCTCTACCAAAACGATATTGGTGTGCGTATGAGCGATAATCACTTTTACCGTATCATTTCCTTTCGTGGCCAAAGCCTCGGCATACAATTTATCCGGCGCATCCTCTTTCAATGAAACCGTCACCTGCCCTAACATATCTTTTGCACGCTGCAGGTTATCCCCCACGTTCACCTCCTTCAGCACTTCCAACCCGTATTCGGATTTTCCACAAACAGCTCCTAAAGCCGCAGCAATAGGCAATCCAACCATTCCCGTTCCCGGAATACCAACCCCCATGCCGTTCTTATAAATATTTCCACTAACCAGCACATCCAAACGCTCGGGCACACTTCCTAATACTTCTTTACACTTTGCACACGCCAAAGCACAGGCTACCGGTTCGGTACACCCCAAAGCCGGAACGGCCTCTTTTCTCAATATCTCAATGATTTGTTGATCTGTTACTTGATTCATCTTATTCTTCCTTTTTCATGTAGAACGCTAAAATTTTTGCGACTACAAAAATAGTGTTATTTATCTATTTTTCTACCACAAAAAGACAACTTATACTATCTTT
>ENA-UEPJ01001888-UEPJ01001888.1-human-gut-metagenome-genome-assembly--contig:-NODE-1888-length-23606-cov-6.242637_pt1 | contig 23606 bp, 17 predicted proteins | sample MGYA00242890_ERZ507896 | MGnify/ENA primary metagenome ERZ507896 (study PRJEB26167, sample SAMN06115508) | human gut metagenome | host: Homo sapiens | place: China:Qinghai | collected 2015-08-20... | reverse complement strand
TATAATTTTGAATTGGATAACCCTCGAAAATATGGTGTTTTGAGATTTATGAAAGTGGATGCCAATAATGTTCATTTCCCTTCGTGTTTGATGGATATTTCAGAATTTACCAGAATGATTTACACGAAGACGGATGTCGAAATTCGGGCGGAGCATGGTGAATTTCCGATGATTATCAAGCGATACGAGGCATTATTGAATTTATTGAAGAAAAGCGGTTTGACACAATTTATCAAAGAGCAATAAGACAGATCAGTTCATTTAGTGAGAGAGGCGTCCGGGCAGAGTTCCGGGCGTCTTTTTTTTGCGATAAATTTTGGAAAGCGTGTACCCTGTTTTATGGAGGCGTTCGTTTTAATTTAAAATTTAGATAAGTATGTGTTCAGCTAACAATTGGAGTTTATGAGAAAGAGAGCGTTTTCTTTTGTGTGTATTATAATGTTAAGTGCTTCGCTTCGGGGGCAGGAAGTGGCTAGGGGTGGTCAACCGGAGCGGGTGATCACGATCGAGGAGTGTCAGCAGTGGGCGATGGATAATTACCCGGCGATACGACAACATGGGTTGTTGGATCAGGCACGGGAATATACGCTATCGAATATTTCGAGGGTGTATATGCCGGAGTTCAGTTTGTCGGGAGTGGCGTCGTGGCAGTCGGAGAAGATGGAGTTGGATTTGAAGATGCCGGATAAGGTGAATATCAGCGTGGATTTGAACGAGGTTGCTCAAGGACAGAATCTTAACTTACCGACGATGAACGTACCGGTGTCGATTCCCCAAATGACGATTCCCGTGAGTGACCGGGATCGCTATAATGTGTCGCTGTCGTTAAAGCAGGCGTTGTGGGCAGGGGGCAGGATGAAGGCGGGAAAAGAGATGGCAAACCGGGAGGTCGATATGATGCATGCCGGGTTGGATGCCCAGTTATACGAGATCAAGGATAAGGTGAAACAGTTGTATTTCGGTTTATTGACGATAGAGGGGAGGGAGAAACAGTTGAATCGGGCGGACGAGATATTGGATAGCCTGCGGGTACGAGCCGAGGTGGCTTTGAAAGAAGGGGTGATTTACGAGACGGATTTGGATGTGATAGACGTGGAGCGTATAAAATACAAACAGTTGCGGGTTGAACTGGAAGCCAAGCGTGAGGCTTGTCTGAACGTGTTATCGACTTTGATTCACCGACCTTTGTCGAAAGAAACCAAACTACAAGTTCCGGTAGTGGAGAGTCGTTTTGGAAATGGCGAGGTGAAGCGTCCGGAGTTGAGATATCTGGATAGCAAGATCAAGCGATTGGATGCCGATTTGAAGATGCAGAATGCCGAGAATATGCCTAAAATCGGTTTGTTCGCGATGGGCGGATACGGTAAATCGGGATTGAATACGTTTGACAGTGATTTTAAGCCTTATTTTATCGGCGGGGTGATGGTAAGTTGGAATTTCGGGAAGTTGAATACACGAGGGAATGACCGGAAATTGATTAAGGTACAACAGGAGAGCGTGAGGAACCAGCAAGAGAGTTTTATTTTCAACACGAAGATGGAAGTATTGATGCAGGATGCGGAAATCAGAAAATTGCAGGAGTTGGTGAAAAGTGACGAAGAGGCTGTGCGCTTGCGGGAGAGTATCCGGCAGGCATCCGAGGTGAAGTACGCGAATGGGGTGTACACGATCTCGGAGTTGATCACGGATGTGAATCAAGCGTTGATAGCACAGCAGGAAAAGGTGTTGCGGGAGGTAGAGTTGAAGATGATGGTCTATTCGAAGAAAATAACGTTAGGTTTATAAAGTTCATAACGATTTATGATTTACGATTTGAGATTTATGATTTCAAATTTTATTAAAGGATTTACGATTTGAGAATTAAATGTTTTTGGAGATGAAGAATACGATATTGGGTTTAGTGATTTTGGCTTGTCTGGGAGTTGGTTGCAAAGACAAAACGGAGGAGCGGGATGCGTCGGGAATGTTTGAAACGAGAGAGGTGATCGTGTCATCGGAGATGAGTGGAAGAGTGGAGCGTTTGGAGGTAATGGAAGGGGATTACATAGAAGCGGGCAAGGTGGTTGGTTTGATAGACACGATGCAATTGCATTGGTTGAAGGTACAGGCACAACAGGCGGTGAAGGCCGTGGACGAACGAATCCCGAATTTGGACAAGGTATTGGAGGTCTACCGTTTGAAGGTGGAGAAAGGGGAGAAAGAGTTGAAAAGGGTAGAGCGTTTGCTGGAAGGCAAGGCGGCTACACGGAAACAGTATGATGACGTGAAAGCGATGGTGGACGAGGGGCGTTCGGCTTTGGCGGGACAAACACATCAGGCGGAGGTGATGATAGCAGGGGCAAAGGCGGAAAGTGCGGCAATAGCCCTAAAAGTGGATCAAGTAAACGATCAGATCCGGCGTTGCCTGATTGTCAACCCTATCGAGGGGACTGTACTGGCGAAGTACACGGAAGAGAAAGAATTGGCAGCCCCGGTAAAGGCTCTGTATAAAATCGGGGATTTGAAAAACATGACGCTTCAGGTTTACTTGGAAGGCGGGCGTATAGGCGGATTAAAAGTCGGCGATCCGGTACGGGTGTTTGCCAAATTGGGTGGTGGAGAAGAACGGGAATACCGGGGGAAAATATCTTGGATAGCCTCGGAAGCCGAGTTTGTACCCAAAACGGTACAGACACAGGATGAACGGGACAATCTGGTGTACGCCGTGAAAATCCATGTAGAGAACGACGGTTTCCTGCGGGTAGGGATGTATGCCGACGTGAAGTTTAACACGCTATAAATAAATTATGATTGTAGCGGAGAATATCAGTATGAAGTACCGGCAGGTGTTGAAAGAGATCGTCGCCCTGAAGGAGATTTCTCTGGAGGTGAAGAAGGGGGAAGTGTTCGGCTTGATCGGACCTGACGGGGCGGGCAAGAGCACGCTGTTCCGGGTATTGACGACACTTCTTTTGCCTACCGGGGGACGGGCTTCCGTGGGAGGATTCGACGTGATCGGCCAGTACCGGGAGGTGCGGAATATCGTGGGGTATATGCCGGGGAAGTTTTCCCTGTACCAAGACCTGTCGGTGGAGGAGAACCTGCGTTTTTTTGCCAGCGTGTTCGACACGACGTTACAGGCAAATTATGACCAGATAAAAGATATATACGAGCAACTGGCTCCTTTTAAAAACCGGAAAGCGGGAGCTTTGTCCGGGGGGATGAAACAAAAGCTGGGGCTATGCTGTGCCTTGATCCATAAACCGAAGGTGTTGTTTTTGGACGAGCCGACGACGGGAGTCGACCCGATATCCCGGAAAGAATTCTGGGACGTGTTGAAGCGGTTGAGCGGGGACGGGATATCTGTACTGGTGTCGACGCCTTACATGGATGAAGCCCGGTTGTGTGACCGTATCGGTTTGATTTTCCACGGGGGTATGTTGGCGGTGGATACGCCGGACCGGTTGATCCGGAAACACGATAAAAAGCTGGTCGCATTCCGGGCACGGGATATGTACCGGTTATTGCGGGACATCCGGGAAGAACCGGGGGTTTATTCCTGTTTCACGTTCGGGGATTCGCTTCACACCACGTTCAAGGAGAACGGTTATCCCGTGGAACGGTTCGCGGCTTCTTTGAGAGGCGCGGGGCATACCGGGGTGGAATGGAACGAGATCGAGGCGGGTATAGAAGATTATTTCATGATGTTAACAAATGATACTAGCGATGGAACGGGTTATTGAAGTAGAGCGGCTGGCGAAGAAATTCGGGAGTTTCACAGCGGTGGACCATATCAGTTTTCACGTAGAGCGTGGAGAGATATTCGGGTTCCTCGGGGCGAACGGCGCGGGCAAGACCACTGCCATGCGGATGTTATGCGGGTTGAGCAAACCGACTTTCGGGACGGGACGGGTGGTGGGATTCGATATTGCCCGGGAGTCGGAAAAGATAAAGAGCAGAATCGGTTACATGAGCCAGAAATTCTCGTTATACGAGAGTTTGACGGTGCGGGAGAATATACGCTTGTACGGGGGGATTTACGGGATGCAACGTTCGGAGATTCGGGATAAAATGGATAAGGTGCTGGGGAATCTCGGTCTTTTGAAGGAACGGAACACGCCGGTACGTTTGTTGCCGCAAGGAGTAAAGCAACGTCTGGCGTTTTCGGTGGCGGCATTCCACGAGCCCCAGATCGTGTTTTTGGACGAACCCACCGGTGGGGTGGACCCCGCCGTGCGCCGGATGTTCTGGGAATTAATCTATCAGGCGGCAGCGGACGGGATTACCGTGTTTGTTACCACCCACTACATGGACGAGGCGGAGTATTGTGACCGGGTGTCGATCATGGTGGACGGGCGTATCGAGGCATTGGGTACTCCTGCCGTGTTGAAGCAACAACATGGTGTTCCGGGGATGCAGGAGGTTTTTTATTTGTTGGCACGGAGGGCTCAAAGAAAGGACGGATGAGATGAAGATAAAGACATTTATAGATCAGTTTTTCGCTTTCACGCGGAAGGAGTTTTATCATATTCTTCGGGATCGGAAGACTCTATTGGTATTGGTGGTTTTACCGATCTCGCAGTTATTGATTTTCGGTTTCGCGTTGAATAGCAGTTTGACGGAAATGCCCACGGCTGTGCTGGATATGTCGAATGATGCGATGAGCAGGCAGATCGTGGCGGAGATTGACGCGAGTTCCACGTTTAAAGTGGTAGAACATGTGCGTTCAATGGATGAGGTGGATGAACTGTTCAAGGGGGGACGCTTATCCCAAGTGTTCGTCTTTATGCCCGGTTTCGAGAAAGAGATCAAGCGGACGGGAGTGGGGAATATGCAGGTAATTATGGACGCGAGTTTACAGATCAATGCATCCACGTTGGAATCCTATATATTGGCAACATTATTGAGCTATCAACAGAAAATCAATGCCGGAAGGGAATTGCCGATACAGATTATTCCGGAAGTAAAGATGCGGTACAATCCCCGGCTGAACAGTGCTTTTCATTTCGTGCCGGGAGTGATCGGAATCGTGTTGATGCTGGTATGCTCGATGATGGCTTCTCTCGCTATCGTGAAGGAGAAAGAATCGGGTACGATGGAGGTGTTGCTGGTATCGCCGGTGCGCCCGCCCGTGATTATTCTGGCAAAGCTGGTGCCGTACCTGTTGGTCGGGATGATTAACATCGTGGTGATCCTGTTGATTTCGGTTACTATATTGAAAGTCCCGATAACGGGAAATATCTTCTTACTGTTTTTTGTCGGGACTATTTTTACCCTGTCTTCGTTGGCGTTGGGGATTATGGTGTCGGTGTTGACAAAGACACAGCGGAGTGCCATTATCATTTCTATCGCGGGGTTGATGCTTCCGGCTATCACGTTATCCGGTTTTATCTTCCCGTTGGATTCATTGTCTTTGGGAATGAAAGCGATAGTGCACATGATGCCGGTGACCTTGTTTATCTCGGCAGCGAGAAATATCATGATCAAAGGATTGGGGATGGATGCCGTTTACCCGGAATTGTTCGGGTTGGTGGCGATCACGGTGGTTTTGATTGTTATTAGTATCAAATGTTTTAAAAATCGGTTGTCATGAGGATGCTGGGATTTTTGTTACAGAAGGAGTTTATCCAGATATTCAGGGATAAAACGATATTGCTGATTCTGTTTCTGATCACGTCGATACTGTTGTTTATTCTTCCCCCGGCAGCGAAGGTAAGGACGTCCACGATCTCTTTGAGCGTGGTGGATCATGACCGCACGAGCACCTCTGCCAATTTTCTGCGGAAGTTGACGAGTTCAAACCAATTCCGGATAGGGGCTTACGCGGATACCTACGAGGAGGGATTGAAGGTGCTGGAGAAGAATAAGACCTCGGGGATACTGGAGATACCGAAAGGTTTCGAGAAAAATGTCATGGAGCGTACAAAAGCCCCGATTATGCTGGAAATAGATGCCGTGAACGGCGTGACGGCAGGGCTTTCTTCATTTTATTTTTTACAGATACTGGAGCGGTATATATGGGAGTACGTGGACGGGTTCGGTTTTCAGCCGGGTTTTCAGATGGAGTCACAGGAAGAGATCATGGCTCGGGTGGAAGCGGAAGCGCAAGCCGAAATGACGAAACGGGCTAAAGCGGAAGTCGCGTCACAGGCACGATTGGCACAAGCGGAAGCGGAAACCCGTTTGCAGGAAGGGGCTGAAATGCCGCGAGCGAACCAATCCCCGGAAGCCCGCGTGACGGCAAAGATGAATGAATGGGAGAAAGGAGAAGAAATCACGGTACCCGGATTGATGATTGACGTGGGAGGTGCGGATGTGAATATTCCGCTTATCGAGAAACCGGCGGAACCGGGATTCGAACAGATCAATATGGTCGTGAATCACCGTTATAATCCGGACGGGGAGTCCAGTCTATACCAGATACCTTCACTTTTAGCTATTCTGGTGTGTATCATCGGGGCGGTGTTGTCGGCATTGAATATCGTGACGGAAAAGGAGAACGGCACCATAGAGCAGATGAACGTGAGCCCGGTGAAACGGAGTGCCTTTATCTTCTCGAAGATTATTCCCTCGTGGGTAATCGGGATGGCGATTCTTACGCTTGGATTGATTATCGTGTGGGCGTTGTACGGGATTGTGCCCCAGAGTAGTTACTGGAGCATTTACTTAGTTTCGTTCCTTTTTCTCGTGTCGATGGTCGGGTTTGGCGTGTTGATCTCCACGGCTTGTCGGAATCAACAGCAGGCAATGTTGCTTTGTTTCTTCTTTTTGTTGATTATCTGTTTGTTGTGCGGGATGTGGACGCCGATTGACAGTATGCCGGGATGGGCTAGGGTGATAGCGGATATTAACCCGTTGCGCTATTACATCGAGGTCATGCGTCTGTTTTTCGCCTACGGCAGCGAGTTAAGGCATGTATTACCCCAGATTGGCGCTTTGTGCGTTTTTATTGTCGTGTTTAATGGTTGGGCGATTTGGAACTTCCGGAAAGCCAGATAGATATTTGTAATGTTTAAATATTGTATGTATGAAAAAGAGTATTGTATTTTTATTGGTGTCTTTGCTTTTGTTCTCTTTTTGTGAGGTGACGTCGGGTGCCGGACAATCGAAAAATGAGAAGGAGAAAAAAAGGGCAAGGTTGAAGCGGTATCGACAAAAAAAACGCCGGACAAGCCTAAGGCAAAGCCGGTAAGCAAGTATGATAAATTGTTCAAAACCAAGGGACATGTTGCCACGAAGGGAGGTTTCATGACCTTGCATAAGGTGGACGATAAATTGTACATGGAGATTCCGTTGAAATACATGGGGCGCGAGATGTTGTTAGGGTCCACGGCATCGGAATCCAGTAACCCGATGTTCTGCACGAACGGTTTCAAGACCAACACGCCCCGGCATATTAAATTTACCTTTGAAAAAGATACTACCGTGTACATGCGCAGTGTCAACGCGGCGTTGGATTTGCAGGTAGATAAGGAGCGCGGGGAATTGTTGAAGCAAAGGAATTTTATAGACCCGATGCTGAAAGCTTACAAGGTGGAGGCATTCAATAAAGACCGTTCCGCCGTGGTGATCAACGTGACTTCCTTGTTCACGGGCAACGAGTCGGATTTGTCGCCGGTAAATGAAGGCGGGGGGCAACTTACGATTAGCGCGTCGCCTTTAAAGGAGGGAACAAAATTGGATGAGATAAAAGCATTCGAGGATAACGTTATGGTTTCCACGTGGTATGCTTATAACGTGACGGTAAAGAGAGGGCGTTCCACTCTGGTAAATAATGCTCCGTTGTCGGTAAAAGCTACCCGCTCGTTGTTATTGTTACCGGAAAAGAGAATGCGTCCGAGATACCCGGATTTCAGGTTAGGTATTTTCCAAACAGGAAAACATTGTATCACGGAAGCCGAGGACCAATTACTCAATTATTCTCTCGTGAATCGTTGGAGATTAGAACCCAAGGACCCGGAGGCTTACAAAAAAGGCAAATTGGTAGAACCCGTGAAACCGATCGTGTGGTACGTTGACGATGCTTTTCCCGAGTCGTGGAAAGAACCGATCAAGAAAGCCGTTTTGCGCTGGAATCAGGCCTTCGAGAAAATTGGCTTTAAAAATGTAATGCAAGTACATGATTTCCCGAAAAATGACCCGAATTTTGATCCCGACAACTTGAAATATTCTTGCATACGGTATATTCCCTCGAACACGCAGAATGCCATGGGACCCTCTTGGGTTGATCCGGTGACGGGTGAAATTATGACCGCTTCGGTGATTATTTACAACGATATAGTTAAGTTGATTAATCATTGGCGTTTTGTTCAAACGGCACAAGTGGATCCTCGCGTGCGGGCTAAAAAGATGCCGAAGGACGTGATGGACGAGTCAATTACTTACGTGGTGGCTCACGAAATCGGACACACGCTGGGATTGATGCACAACATGGGAGCTTCCAGTACTTACCCGGTGGATTCTTTGCGCTCGGCAAGTTTCACTCGAAAATATGGAACTACGCCTTCTATCATGGATTACGCCCGGTTTAATTACGTGGCTCAGCCCGGGGACAAAGGGGTGAAATTGACTCCGCCGGATTTAGGCCCGTACGATGAATTTGCCATCAAATGGTTGTACACCTATTTCCCCGGGGCAAAAAATTCGAAGGAAGAATTTAAAATACTGGAAGGTTGGGTAGACGAGAAAGTCGGGGATCCGATTTACCGTTTCCGCAAACAACAGGTGGCTTTCCGCGTAGATCCTTCGGCATTGGAGGAAGATTTGGGTGACGATCCGATGAAAGCGGGTGAATACGGGATTAAGAATCTGAAATATATTATGAACCATTTGAACGAATGGATCAAGGATGACCCGGAAGCTACTCACCGGAGAGCGTTGTACCAGAATATTGCCAACCAGTATGCCCGTTACTTGATGAACGTGGTTTATAATGTCGGTGGCATTTATTTGACGGACGTGAAAGACGGAACTTCCGGGAAACGGGTAGAGCCGGTTAGCCGCGAGAAACAACAGGCTTCTTTGAAATGGGTATTGAAGCAATTGAATGATTGCGATTGGTTGGATAACAAAGAGGTGACGGAAAAATTCGGCTTGGATGTGGCAACTTCTGCACGCCTTCAAAATATGGCAGTCATGGCGTTATTCAACGCGAGCCGGAATGTCGTGTTGTCATCGCATATCTCTAAAAACCCGTACACGTTGCAAGCCTATTTCGATGATTTGTACAACGGGGTATGGGAGAGTGCGATTTCCAACCGGGAAGTGACTCAAGCCGATAAGATTATGCAAAATGGCATGTTGGCCTTCATGAAACAATTGTTGAAACCGTCACCCGGTCTGGCAGGACTTTTAGGAGGGATCACGAGTGAGGCAGGAACTCCTTCCTTAGACGAAATGAAATTGTACGGGTTGGATGAAATGATGGTAGTGGAATCGGAACAAGAATCCGCTTACGATGAGGAAGATCGTGAAATACTGAACAGCTTCGGTTTAGGATACGGCTACGGTTGGCAACGTCCGGTGAACACCTCTCTTATCGATGAAACTGTGGCCAACTGTTGTGGAATCGGTTTGAAATTGAGAACCTTATTGATGAGCAGAGCGATGGATGCCCCGGATCAGGCTTCCAAGCAGCACTATCAAGCCATGTTATTTATGTTGATGCAAATGACAGAGGGTATAAAAATCTAGTATAATATGAAAAGGATCATAATGTTGTTATTTGTCGTGATGTCATTGGGCATCACGGCAAATGCCCAAGAAGGGGTTAAGTTCGAGGAACTAACGTTTAAAGAAGCGTTGGCTAAGGCAAAAGCGGAGAATAAACTCGTGTTTATGGATTGCTACACCTCGTGGTGTGCTCCATGCAAGAGAATGTTGAACACGGTTTTTGTGACGAAGGAAGCGGGAGATTTTTTTAATCCCCGGTTCGTGAGCGTGAAATATGATATGGAAAAAGGAGAAGGGATTGAATTGGCAAAACAATTTAACGTGAAAAGTTTCCCGACATTCTTTATATTCCGTCCCGATGGTAGTATTCAACACAAGATCGGCGGGGCAGGCTCGTTGAAATCTTTTATCGCTTGGGTAGAAAGAGGTTTGAACGAAGAAACCTCTTTTGATTACTTGAATAAGCAGTACGACAAGGGTGCGATCACGAAAGATCAGTTATTGACTTACTATTGGGTACTTATTTGTGCCGGGGAAGAGGCAAAAGCGAACAAGATTCTGGAAGAATTGAAAAAGCAAGTTGTCGATAGCGACAAGTTGAAAGCCGACTATTGGTTTTTGATAGAAGGGACGCCTTATGGCTCAGCCGATTTTAATTTTATTTTGAACAACTTCTCCAAATTGAAAGAGAGTGTGGGATTGGAAAAATTGGACAAATATTTGGCAGAAAATTACAATAAGACTATAAATGAGGCCATTCAAAAGAAAACGGTAAAGGATGAGAATGGCATGAAGAAATTATTCGGTCAAATTTCTAAAGAATGGGCTTCTTGCAGTTGGACTCCGGACAAGAGATTGCAGAATAAATTGAAATTATTGGAGGCTTGTGCCGCTCAAGATTCAAAGCGCATTATTTCTTGCATGGACTCCGGCTTGAATAAGCAGGAAAACACGAAATGGAACTTCGATTTGTGGGTGATTTTGTCTGCCTTGGATTTCGTTAACGTGAGTGGGGAGAAAGTGGATAATGCGAAGGTATTGGCTTTGGAAACGAGGATTAACGGGTATTTCGCTTCTTCCGAGAGCATGAAAAAAAGACTTGAACCATACTTTGAAAAATTCAGATAATCTCAGAAAGGCTTTTTCTGATCAATTTGTTATGTGAACGGAGGGTGTGTCGAGGCACACCCTCTAGTTCATAAGGTTTATAAAGTTCATAAGGTTCGTAAAGTTTATTTGATAAATGCATAAATATTGATATACTGTTAATCAACTTTATAAACTTTAGGAGCCGAAGGCTCAACTTTATGAACTTTATAAACTAGAGGTGTGTCGAGACACACCTCTATTCATGATATCCGTTTGTCGGTCGATAGAAGCTTGGTGAATGGCTTTGAACACCCGTTCCACGAGTTCCACGGGGAGATTATTTTCACGTGCTTCTTCCGTGACACGGGAGAGAATGCTTTCCCAGCGGTCGGGTTGGAGAATGGTGATGTTGTTTTCCTTTTTGTAAAGACCGATTTCCTCGATAATTTTCATGCGATTCGTGAGGGCTTCCATGATGGAAGAGTCAAGGGTATCTATTTTTTCCCGGAGTTCCTCGATGATTAAATGATTGGCAGAGTTGTTCGGGTGTGCTTCCCGGATAACTAGATGCTCGAGAATTTCCTTTAACTGCACCGGGGTAATTTGTTGTGCAGCATCACTTAGCGCGCGATCCGGATGAACGTGCGATTCCACGATCAGACCATCGAAACCGAGATCCATGGCTTTTTGAGATATCTCTTGAATGTATTCCCGGTGTCCGCCGATGTGACTGGGATCACAAAAGAGGGGCAATTGTTTAACGCGTCGCTTTAACTCGATAGGGATTTGCCACTGTGGTGTATTGCGATAGCGAGCGCTATTGTAGGAAGAAAAGCCGCGGTGTATGGCTCCCATTTTTTTGATCCCGCGCAAGTAAAGGCGTTCAAAAGCCCCGATCCAAAGTTCTATATCCGGGTTGACGGGATTTTTGACGAAAACGGGAATATCCACACCTCGAAGAGCTTCGGCAATCTCTTGAACGGCAAATGGATTAGCGGTTGAGCGTGCCCCGATCCAAAGCATATCTATGTCGTGTTTCAAAGCGGCTTCGACATGGTGGGCGTTGGCTACTTCGGTGGATATCTTCAACCCTAAAGTTTTTTGGATATGTTGTAACCAAGGTAATCCTTTCATTCCGATTCCCTCGAAACAATTCGGGCGGGTACGCGGTTTCCATATGCCGGCACGCAGGACTTCTATCCCGTTGTTTTTCAATAGGGTTGCTGTTTCAAAAAGTTGTTCTTCACTTTCCGCGCTACAAGGTCCGGCAATGACTAGCGGACGCTGTAATCGCGTGAACAAATTCCATTCCGGACAAGGTTGTATATCCAATTGATAGGTCATTTAATCTTTTCTTTCTTTGTTTGCGAGTTCAAAGATATTCTTTTCTTTTAAAAGAGGAACGTGATTTCGCATTTTAGACATGGCAACCACATCAAAATAGAATTGAAGGAAAAATTACCTCCTTTTTTCTCTTGAATTTAGGATAAGATAAGTTAAATAATATATAAACATAAGGTATCTACTTTATACTTGATTTATATCAACTCCTATTCATCTCCCATTCATCTCCTATTCAACTCCTATTTCAAAGGTAAAATAATAGTATTTTAATTGAAATTGAATAAAATTTGATAATATAAAAGTACATGGTATATTCATTATTTGTTATAGTAAAATAACTGAATATACCGAAACCTCATCTCGAGAAAGGGAGGATAACAGCAAAAAATATTTTGACACGATTGTCGTGGATTTTGGATGAAAGACTCCACGACAGTCGGAACTATCATGGAGTGTGCGTTTGTAGGGAGGGCTGTAGACTTTGATATTACGCGTTTCGCGTTACGCGAAACGCGTAATTTTGATGTCTTTTTTTCAAAGTAGCTATCCGTGTAAAAGAAAAAGGCTAACTTTGTAAGAAATAATTTGAAAAGGAAAGATGATGACTAACGAGGAGAAAAAATTATACTTGCTGGATGCTTTTGCACTGATTTACCGTTCGTATTACGCGTTTATAAACAATCCCCGGATTACTACCACGGGAATAAATACATCGGCTACTTTCGGTTTTTTTAATTTTTTGCTGGAAATTCTGGAGTTGGAGAAGCCGACACATCTGGCTGTTGTTTTTGATCCGGAGGGACCGACATTCCGTCACGAGATGTTCCCGCAGTATAAGGCACAGCGTCCGCCCATGCCGGAGGACCTGAAAAAGTCTATTCCTTATATCAAAAAGATTATCGAGGGGTTGGGGATAGCTTGTGTCACCGTGGACGGATTCGAGGCGGATGACGTGGTGGGAACTTTGGCAAAACGAGGGGAAAAGGAGGGTTTTCAAGTGTATATGATCACGCCGGATAAGGATTACGCGCAGTTGGTGAGCGAGAAAGTTTTCATGTATAAACCGGGAAGATCGGGGAATAAATCGGAAGTGTGGGGTATCCCGGAGGTGCTTGACCATTTCGGGATAGAGCGGGTGGAACAGGTGATAGACATCCTCGGTTTGATGGGGGATACTGCCGATAACGTGCCGGGATGTGCCGGTATAGGACCGAAGAGCGCGGCGACCTTGATTTATAAATACGGGAGTATCGAGGGGGTGTACCGGCATATCGAGGAATTGAAAGGAAAACAGAAAGAGAGTCTGTTGTGTTGTCAAAATACCGTGTTCCTGTCGAAAGAACTGGTAACGATCAACACGGAAGTGCCGACAGACGTGAATGTTGCAGATTTATTCTTGGGCGAGATAAAAGACGATGTTTTAAAACCGATTTTCAATGAATTGGAATTATTCTCTCTGGCGAAGCGGGTTTTCGCGATAGAGCACGAGGAGAAATTAGTCGATACGATACATCCCGAGGAGGTGGAATACCGGGAATTGACGACGAAAGAGGAACGGGAAGAGTTATTGCAGACATTGAAAGAAGCCCCGGAATTCGTGTTGAACGCGATCTTCGGGGACGGGACAATTTATAATTCTTACCCGGATTACCTGTGTTTTTCCACGGCATCGAATAGTGCCTGTTATTTACGGCTTCCGTCCGGGAAAGCGGAGGCGGAGCGGGTGATACGATCGCTCTCCCCGGTTTTTGAGGATGAAGGGAAGATTTTGATTTCCAATGACGTGAAAGACGATATGATTTGGTTGAGAAGGGTAGGGATCGAGATAAAGAACCGGATTTTCGATATCAAGATAGCGCATTACGTGTTGCAGCCGGACAGTTCGCACGAGTTGGAGCGGGTGGCTTTGGAGTTATTGAATTATCGTTTGATTAAAGGTGATAATACCGAGAACCCGCAATTGTCTTTATTCCCGGAGGAAGGAAGCAAAAAAGACAAGGATTACGCGGAGAGAACGGATATTCTTTTCCGCTTGAAGAGTAAGTTGGAGGAGGCTTTGAAGGATGTCGGGCTCTACAAATTGTTTGAAGAGTTGGAGATGCCGCTCGTCGGGGTGTTGGCGGATATGGAGTACGAGGGTGTGTCTATCGACAAGGGTGCATTAAAAGAATTGTCGGAAGAATTGAAAGGGAAAATCGCGGAGTCTGAAAAGATTATATACGAGATAGCGGGGGAGGAATTTAATATCAGTTCACCCAAACAACTCGGGGAGGTATTGTTTGACCGGATGAATATAGACCCCGGGAATAAAAAGACAAAAACGGGGCAGTACAGCACTTCCGAGCAAGTGCTCTCGAAATTGGAAGAGGCTCATCCTATCGTGGGGCATATTTTGAATTACAGGGGATTGAAAAAGTTACTGACGACTTATGCCGAGGCTCTGCCTACTTACATAGACCCGGGGACCGGAAAAATCCACACGCATTTTAATCAGGCAGAGGCTGCCACGGGACGATTGAGCAGCTTGAACCCGAATTTGCAGAATATCCCGATCCGGACGGAAGAGGGACGGAATATCCGGAAAGCGTTCATCACGGGTGATCCCGATTATGGCTTTTTCTCTGCCGATTATTCGCAGGTTGAATTAAGGTTAATGGCTCACTTGAGCGGGGCTCCCGGGCTGATTGATGCTTTCTTGAACGGGGAGGATATTCACGCGGAAACGGCGTCTAAAATATATCATGTACCCTTGAACGAGGTGACTCCCGAGATGAGACGGAGGGCTAAAACGGCGAACTTCGGGATTATTTACGGGATCTCGGCATGGGGATTGGCAGAACGGTTGAAAATCTCCCGAAAAGAGGGAAAAGAATTGATTGACGGGTATTTTAATTTGTACCCGGGGGTGAAACGTTACATGGAGGAATCCGTGGAAAAAGCCCGCAAGCAAGGGTACGTGGAAACGCTCATGGGGCGTCGCCGTTACTTGAGGGATATTAATTCCAGAAATGCCGTGGTACGCGGAGTAGCGGAGAGGAATGCCGTGAATGCCCCGATACAGGGGTCCGCGGCTGATATTATCAAGAAAGCTATGATTTGTATTCATCAGAAAATCAAAGAGCGGGGGTTGCGTTCCAAGATGATATTGCAGGTACATGACGAGTTGAATTTTAAATGCCACCGCGAGGAGATCGAGGAGTTGAAGCAATTGGTTATAGATTGCATGGAGCACGTGGTGAGTCTGGCGGTACCCTTGACCGTGGGCACCGGGTACGGGAAAAGTTGGTACGAGGCACACTAAATGATGGTTGAATATGTTAGAACAAGTTGCGGATAGTGTGGCGCGGGATTCGAGCGTGTTTCCGGCTTCTTTATTGGAAGAATCGGTTTCCCGGATGCCGGCACCACCGATGGATACCTTGACGAATTACATCGGGTTGGTGGATGCAACCCCGCTGGAAGGATGGGATTTTCATCTTACCACCGGGATTTTAACATACATGGTAGTTTTTCTTGTTCTTGTCGCTTTACTTCGTTTACAGGGACGAGGATTTTTACCGGCGGTATATTTCTATTTCTTCAGCAGGAAAAGGGATGTGGCGTTGATATCAGAGGGTACCCGTCAGAATTATTCCTTTGTGCTTTTATCTATTTGCCTGTCTTTCTCGTCTTTGGCAATGTTGATTGCTTTTATGACGAGTGAGCCTTTCGTTTTTTCGGACGCGTTGTTTTATTTTCTGATCATATTCGGGTATTATATCGTGTTGCTGGGAACGGTGCGTCTTCTGGGCTGGACGTTTAACAGTCGGCATTGTGCTTCGGATATTATACTGAATTTGCGAGTTAGCGGCATCGTGTTGGGATTGTCTGTTTCACCTTTGGTCTTGGCTTTGTTTTTCGTGAAATCTTCTGCTGTAACAACCCTGTTTCACGTGATATTCGCCTTGTTTGTCATCCTCTTGATTTTTAGATTTATAAGATTGATTAAAATATTATATGGTTACAAAGTTTCAATTTTGTATATGATTTTGTACCTTTGTGGGCTCGAAATTGTGCCGATGCTCGTGTTATACAAGCTGTTGGCGTAATCGAGAAAGTTTGGTTAAATTTAAAACATAAAGTCTTGAAAATTAAGAAGATATTAGTTTCGCAGCCCAAGCCGACAACTGACAAGTCTCCGTATTTTGATCTGGCTGAAGAACTCGGTTTGAAATTAGAATTCAAGTCATTTATAAAGGTTGAAGGCGTAACGGCAAAGGAATTCCGACAAGAAAGAATTAATATATTGGATTTTACCGGAATCGTTTTCACGAGTCGTACTGCTATTGACCACTTCTTCAGAATTTGTACGGAAATGCGGGTGACTGTTCCCGATACAATGAAATATTTCTGTATTTCAGAGGCGATAGCGTTTTATTTGCAGAAGTATATCGTGTACCGTAAACGGAAGATTTTCTACGGGGATAAGAAAGTGGAGGATATGACGAAAATCTTGTTAAAGCATAAAACCGAGAATTTCCTTGTTCCGGTTTCTGATGTTCACAAGGAGAATATTCCCGCTTTAATGGACGAGTTAAAGCTGAAATACACGAAAGTCGTGTTTTACAGGACAGTAGCTAATGAAGTGGCAAATGATATCCCGGACTTGAAGGAGTTTGATATTATCGCTTTCTACACGCCTGCCGGAATCAAGTCTTTATTCCAGAATTATCCTGATTTTGAACAGGGTCAAACGATTATCGCGGCCTTTGGAGAGGCGACAGCCGAGGCTGCCACTGAATCCGGGTTAAGGCTGGATATAAAAGCCCCGACGGAGAAAGCTCCCTCGATGACGATGGCTTTGGAACAGTTTATTAAGGCTTACAACAAAGAAAATAAATCAAAATGAAAATTGTTCAAAAAGTACTCATCTGCCGCGTTCCTGCTTCCCCAAGATTCGGTCACGTACTTTAGTACGCTTCCTCTTCTTTGTGAATCAGAGCCTTGCATCTAAGCACTTTTTGAACAATTTTCTGGAAAATTTTGGTCAACCATTCTCTATAAGGTCCATAAAGTCCGTAAGGTCATTACTTTATAAACTTTATGAACCTTATAAACTTTATAAACCGGGATGTTTTACACCCCTTATCACATGGAAGAAACGATCAAATACACGTTTAGCAAAGAGGAACGCTTGTGTCACAAGGCAGGTTTCGAGGCATTGTTAGCCTCGGGACAAAGTTTCGTGAGTTATCCTTTGCGCGTTGTATACCGTTTCTACGCGAGGGATGAGAAAGATGCCCCGGCACGCGTGGCAATCAGTGTTTCGAAGAAACGTTTCAAACGGGCGGTAAAACGTAATCGGGTGAAACGTTTAGTGCGCGAGGGGTACAGATTGAACAAACAAACATTGTATTCCGCTATCCCGGAAGGTAAAACAATCGACATCTTGTTTATATATTTGCAGGATGATATCTTTGAATTTCATAAAATAGAAAAAGCAATCACCGGTGCTATTAAAAAAATTCTGGTCTATATTGAAAAAGATAATGGTAGGAATATTGCTGATTCCGATTAAGTTCTATCAGCTTTGTATCTCACCATGGACGCCCCCGAGCTGTCGTTATACCCCGACTTGTTCGCAATATGCAGTGGAGGCGTTACGCAAGCACGGACCAATAAAAGGATTGTATCTGGCAATAAAACGGATATGTTCCTGTCACCCTTGGGGTGGCTCCGGTTACGATCCGGTGCCTTAAAATTTGCTATTTTGTCGGATATATACTAATTTCGCTAGATTTTGATATTAAAATAAGGTTATGAGAAAAAATACACGCGTTATTATTATCATCTCGGGAGTGTTGTTATTGGCTTTCGGGATGTTGGGATTGAAGGAGGATAACAAAAGATTCCAGATTAGCAAGGGATTGGATATTTTTGCCACGCTTTTCAGGGATGTGAATCTTTTTTACGTGGATGACGTTCAGCCGGAGAAAATGGTGAAGGACGGTATCGACGCTATGTTGAAGAAATTAGACCCTTACACCGAGTTTTACCCGGAGTCCAGAATAGATGAATTCAAGATGATGACTACCGGAGAATATGCCGGAATCGGTTCTATTATCGGGATAAAAGGAGATTACGTGGTTATCCGTGAACCTTACCGGAATTCACCTTCCCATAAGGTAGGCTTGCTACCGGGTGATTTGATTTTATCCATCGACGGGGAAAACATGAAAGGAAAAACCGTTGAATACGTGAGTTCCCGCTTGAAAGGGCAACCGGGTAAAGAGGTCGTTTTGAAAGTTCAGCGGGTGGGTGAAGACAAACCCATGGAAAAGAGGGTATTGCGCGAAATCGTGCAAATGCCGAGTGTGCCTTACTACGGGATGTTGAATGATCAGACCGGGTATATCTATTTCACCAGTTTCACGGATAAGGCTGCCGATGATGTACGGAAAGCGATCATGGAGTTGAAAAATAAAGGGGCACAGTCTTTGGTACTTGATCTCCGGGGTAACGGGGGCGGATTGCTTGATCAAGCGGTAGAGATCGCCAATTTCTTTTTGCCGAGAGGTTCTCTGATCGTGAGCACCAAGGGTAAGATGAAGCAGTGGGATAAAGAATATACCACGAGCAAGAACCCGTTATTGCCCGACATGAAGCTTGCCGTGTTGATAGACCGGGCTTCAGCTTCGGCTGCCGAGATATTATCCGGCTCTTTGCAGGATTATGACCGGGCTGTCGTTCTGGGAGAGCGTTCTTTCGGGAAAGGCTTGGTTCAGACCACTCGTGACCTCGTGTACAACACGAAATTGAAAGTCACCACGGCAAAATATTACATCCCCAGCGGACGTTGTATTCAAGCGGTGGATTACGCGCATCGTAACCCGGACGGAAGCGTGGGCGTGATTCCCGATTCATTGATAAAACCGTTTAAGACAAAAGCCGGACGCACCGTGTATGACGGTGGGGGTATCACGCCGGATATCAAGATCGAGCCGGAGAAATACGCCCGGGTTTCACAGGAATTGGTGATGCAGGATATGGTGTTTGATTTCGTGAACGAATACGCGGCAAAACATCCTACATTGCCTGCTCCCTCGGAATTTGAATTGACCGATGAATTGTTCAACGAGTTCAAGGAATACTTGAAAACGAAAAAATTCGAGTATGAAACAGCCACTCAAGCCATGTTGGATAAACTGGTAAAGACCGCGCGGGATGAGAAATATTACGATCAGATATCCGGTCAGATTGAAGCGTTGAAAAATGACCTCGGGCATTCAATAGATCGGGATCTGGATTCGTTTAAGAATGAGATTTCTGATATATTGGCCGATCAACTTATGGAGCGTTATTATATGCAGGAAGGTGTGCTGGAATATCATATCCGTAAAGACAAATATATCGCCAAGGCGTTGGAAGTGTTGGCTAATGACGACGAGTATCAAAAAATATTGAAGTGAAATGAAAAAATAGATAGTAGTTTTTTGAAATCCCAAAAAACTACTATCTTTGCACCGCAATAAAACAATTGCCCTATTGTGTAATGGTAGCACTACAGATTCTGGTTCTGTCTGTCTGGGTTCGAATCCTAGTGGGGCAACAAAATGGAACAAAGCCTTGTGACGATAAAGTCATGAGGCTTTATTATTTTTGAAGCATTCTTAATTAATAACGAACGGCATAAATATATGATGAACGACAGCGTGCTCCGGGTATCCGGTTTAAAGAAAAGTTTTCGGAAGGGGAAAGAGGAACTGCAGGTCTTGAAGGGAATAGACATGGAGATTTGCGCGGGAGAGGTGATTGGTTACCTTGGGAGTAATGGGGCGGGTAAATCCACCACGGTGAAGATCATGTGTGGGCTGATGGAGGAATATGCCGGAGAGGTTAATGTATTGGGATACGACTTGAGGAAGAATGATATAGAAGTCAAGAAGCGGATTGGTTATATTCCGGAGAACGCGAGCATGTACGAGCATTTGACTCCGATGGAATATCTCGAATTTATAGGTACGTTGTACGGGTTGGAGCGGGCGGATGTGGTTAAGAAGGTGGAAGAATTACTTTTATTGTTCGAGATGCGGGATAATGCAAACGAACGGATGTTGAGTTTTTCCAAGGGGATGAAACAAAAGATACATATCATTTCCGGCTTGTTGCATAACCCGGAGGTTATTTTTATGGATGAGCCGTTGAATGGTCTGGATGCCAATGCCGTTATTATCGTGAAGGAGATGATTGCCCGACTGGCGAAAGAGGGGAAGACGATTTTTTACTGTTCTCATCTGATGGATGTCGTGGAGAAGATCGCGACACGGGTGATTTTGCTCAACGAGGGGAAAATTATAGCTAATGGAACTGTTCATGAATTGATGGAACAAGCGAGTGTCGGTTCTTTGGAGAGCCTTTTCACGAGTCTGATCGGGGCATCAGGGCAGGTGGTTCAAGCGGAACGGATGGTTGATGTGTTTGAAAATAAAGAACAATGATTAAGGCTGTAATTTGGATTTTGCGACTTTTCCGTGGAGTGTTCACGCGTATGGGTGTTGATTTTGACAGGATGGTGGCTATCGTGACGGTGAAACTCACGGAATATGATCGTATCGACAGGTCTAAACGGAAAAAGGAAAGCTCGAATACGTTATTGCGGCAAGGTATCGCTTTCGGGATATACGGTACCGTGTTTTTCCTGTTCGGGGTCATGTCCGGGACGTTTGAAGTGTCGCTTTTGTTGTTCCATTCCTACTTGATGATCATGTTTATGATGAGTTTTATGATGGAATACTCGCGGTTGCTTTTCGACCGGAATGATAATCAGATTCTACAACGTTTGCCCGTAAATTCCAAGACAATCCTGACAGCCCGTCTGGTGACGATGTTATCATATATGTTTTTTCTATCGGGTTGTATGTCTTTGATTCCTGCTATTGTTGTCTTTTTTTGGCAGGGAGTGTTGACGGGTGGACTCTTTATTATATCTGTTTTCTTGAATACGCTTTTTACTTTATTACTGGCGAACGTGATTTATCTCGGGGTGATGCGTTTTATCGCGGTAGATAAATTTGCACGGGTGATGAGTTATGCTCAGGTTATTCTGGTCGTCTCCGTTGCGTTGAGCTATCAATTGGTGGGAACGGTGATTCGGGAGATACAACTGGATATGTTTCATCCGTCAACGTGGATGTATTTTACCCCTTCCTGTTATTTTATGGCGTTCACGTTGATTATACAGCACTTTACTATTCCTGTTTTGGTGATGGCGTTATCCGGGGTAACAGGGGTGTTGTTGTTCGGTTGGATCGCAGTTGTTTATCTGGCACCCTATTTTTCGAGAAAAATGGGAATAATTGATGAATATGCCGCGACCGCGGGTAAGGGACGGAAAAAAGGCAAGGACGGTTGGCTTTACTCGCTGGCCCGGCTATTCGCGTGGAGTCCCGTGCAGGTTTCCGGTTTCGTGCTGGGATGGCGGTTGACGCAGGGGAATCTGAAATTCCGTCAGGCAGTGCTCCCGATGATTATCTACACGGTGTTTCTGGCGGTATTCTTTATTTACAAAGGACGCGACACCGGGGGGATTGGGTTTTATATCCCGTTTTACATGACATCGATGGTGAGTATCGGGATATTGATGGCTATGTCGATCATGGAGAAAGGGGATTTGCTGTGGTTGTATCGTTCAAGACCGCTTGCCCGCCCGGGGGCGTTGATCCTCGGCAGTTACAAGGCGTTGTACGTGAAGTATTATCTTCCCGTGTATGTCGCATTGTCTGCTGTTTTCGTCGTGAGGTTGCATTGGGTGATTATTCCGGATTTGCTGATGATTCTTGCCGTAAATACGCTTGTGAGTTACGTGTATCTTTGGTTTTCCGGGTTGCTTTTTCCTTTTTCCAAGGAGAAGGGAACGACCGATTCGGGACGAAATATATTGCGGATGCTGGCATTGATCTTCGTGTGGCTCGTGATAGGGGGAGTACATACCCTGTCTCAGCGCTTGTCGTGGTATGGCATTTGGATAGCTATCGCGAGCATGTGGGTATTGGCGGTGTTGATGGAATATGTTATTTGTCGTGTGGCTTGGAAAAAGGTGTTGGCTAATTACTAATTGATTTATTTACAATAAATAAAGGATGCCTTTTGTTAGACATCCTTTATTTATGTGTAAGGGACTTTTTATTATAGTCCGAGGACTTTTGTTCCTTGCTTGAAGAAAATATCTTTCGGGATACCTGCTCCGGCGATGCGGTCAAGGTCTTTTTGCAGTGTCGGGGGTACAACGCCTTTCTCTGCAACGAGTTTCGTGGCAGTTGCGATATCTCCGTTACCCTCGATCGTGATGTATTCCCCGGCGATGACTTCGATGTCTTTTTTCATCTTTTCGAAGTCGATCGTGTAGTATCCGGTCGTTTCGTCTTTCGTGATGGCTCCGCTTTCCATGAAATGGTTGAATTGCATCATGTTCGCTTTGCCATGTGCGCTGGCAGCACCGAAACGTACGGAACGGAAGATACCGGCGATAAAGGTCACGTAATTATCCATGAGGTCTTTGTTTTCAAGAATACCCCATTCCGCTAATTTCGTCACGCAGAATAACCCGAGGATATCCGCTTTCCCTTCCTCGATGGAAGTGTAGTAGTTTTGTAAGGCGGAACGCACGTCTTTTTTGTCTTTGATCGTGTAGTTCACTCCAAGACCGTGGGCAACTTCGTGGAACATCACGTTCTCGAAGAAGGCGTCGAAATTCACGTATTTCTGTTGCTCGGGTGCGATAACCAATTTAGAGATAGGAACAACCATTTTCTCGAACTTTGCCTGCATGGAGTTTTTCAATTGCAATTTGCGGCTTCCCTTGGCAGCGTGTACTCTCGGGTCGTTCGGCAGGTTGATGGCGATATTCTTGCTTCCGGCATTGCAATCTCCGCCATAGTAAATCACGTCGTACGCGTTCATGTCCGGGTTGGCGTTCGCTTTCTCTTTCTTGTAAGCGGCGGGCACGGGAAGGTTGTTTTGTAGCTTGGGCAAGTATTGAGCGTATTCTGACAGGCGTTTACTCCATTCTTTATCTTTCACGAGGATTTGTCCGGAATGGGATGCCTTGTACCCGTAAAGTTGGTCTTCGTAAGTTTCGATAGGACCAACCACGAAATCCAGCGTGTTGTCTTGCATATCCATCCAAGCGAGGTCACTGGCAAGATAATCGTCATCAAGAAGGGCTTGTGCTCTTAATGACAAGTATTTCTTCAAGCCAGGATCTTCTGCCAACTCGGAGGCTTGTTTCAATAACTCGGAGGCTTTGGCAACTTCTCGCGGGTATGCTTCATGGAAAGGGATCACGACGAGATTCCCTTTGTCATCCCGGCGGATGATACTGTACCAATCCGTCTTGCGAGGGTCTTTCAAAGCGTCGAATTCTTCTCTTGTCATATCCGTCAGATCGGAAGAGCGTCGTGAGGGAAAGAGTGTGTCAGTACGTGTAGATCTCGGTGGTCGCCGTATCATTAAAAAACCGGCCACATAGAAGGCGGGGTGGCTTA
>ENA-UEPJ01001883-UEPJ01001883.1-human-gut-metagenome-genome-assembly--contig:-NODE-1883-length-23667-cov-11.599830_pt1 | contig 23667 bp, 20 predicted proteins | sample MGYA00242890_ERZ507896 | MGnify/ENA primary metagenome ERZ507896 (study PRJEB26167, sample SAMN06115508) | human gut metagenome | host: Homo sapiens | place: China:Qinghai | collected 2015-08-20... | reverse complement strand
GGGCAGATCAGGTCAACGACCTTGATGCCGGTCTCCAGGATCTCGGTGGTGGACTGCTGCTCCTCGTAGCTGGGAGCAGGGCGGTGGATGGGCCAGTAGGCCTCCGGGGCCGGGGCGGGCTTGTTGTCCACGGGCTCACCCAGCAGGTTGAACACGCGGCCCAGACACTGGTCGCCCACGGGCACTTTGATGGGTTCGCCGGTATCCACGGCTTCGGTGCCGCGCACCAGACCATCGGTGCTGTTCATTGCAATGCAGCGCACCACGTTATCGCCGGTGTGCTGTGCCACCTCGACCACCAGCTTTTCGCCGTGGTTGTCGATCTCGATGGCGTTGAGCAGCTCCGGCAGCTGGCCATCCTCAAACTGGATGTCCAGCACCGGGCCGATGACCTGGAGCACCTTGCCGATATGTTTTTCGGACATAGGCTACAACTCCTTATCTTTCAATAATGCAAATGCTAAATTGCCAGCGTCCTCGCCCTCTCAGGCGCTCACGCGCCAGCTCCCCCAAAGGGGGAGCCTCTGGCGAAACCAGAAACCTTGCGCGGACTGCCAAGGCCTCTCCCTTTGAGGAAAGACTTCCCCCGCTCCGGGGGAAGATGTCACCGAAGGTGACAAAAAGGGGAGTGTGGCATTGCGCAAGCAATGACGGAGAGGGCAAGCCGCCTTTAAATCTCCGCGCCGGCCACGATCTCGGTGATCTCCTGCGTGATGGCGGCCTGACGGGCACGGTTATAATACAGGTTCAGATGATCGATCATCTCACCGGCGTTCTTGGTGGCGGCATCCATGGCGGTGCGGCGGGCGGCAAGCTCACTTGCCACGCTCTCGCACACGGCGCCGTAGACGATGCCGGCCACATACTCCGGGATGATCGCGCTGAATACTTCCTCGCTGCTGGGCTTGTACAGGATCTGGCTGCGGCGGGCTTCTGCCTTCTGCTGCTCGGTGGGTTCGATGGACAGCGGCAGCACCTCCATGGTGGCTGCGGTCTGGGTCATCATGGAATCGAACCGGGTGTAGCAGATCTTCACCGCATCGTACTCGCCCTTGCGGTAGCCCTCGGTGATCTGGCGGGACAGCTGGAAGCACTCGCCCACCGAGACATCTGCCGCCAGCAGCACCTCCTGGGTGAACAGGGGCACTTCGTGATGGACGAAATACTCTGCCGAGCGCTTGCCGATGGGCAGCACCAGCACCTCGCCCTCTTCGGCTGCGGCCTGCTTGAGCACGTTGGAATTGTATCCACCGGCAAGGCCGCGGTCGCCTGCAATGACGATAAGCAGCGTGCGCTTCACTTCGTCACGGCGCAGGTAGGGGTTGCGGGCACGGGGATCTGCCGCAGCGATCTTGGTCAGGGTCTCATGCAGCGTTTCAAAGTAGGGGCGGCTGTGCTCCACCCGTTCCTTGGCGCGGCGCATTTTGGAGGAAGCCACCAGTTCCATTGCCTTGGTGATCTGCATGGTGCTCTCTACGCTTTTGATGCGCAGCTTGATGTCCTTCATGGAACCAGCCATGCGTTACGCCTCCTTCCTTAGTGTGCCTTGACGAAGCTGTCGGTATAGGCCGCAAGCACCTTTTTCAGCTGCTCCTCGGTATCCTTATCCAGATTGCCGGTGGTGCGGATGGTCTCCATGACGGCGGCACCGGCAGCATCGTTGTCCAGATGCTCGTACAGGCCCTTCTCATACTCGGCCACATCCGGCACCTTGACCTTCACGAGATAATCGTGGATGGTCGCGTACAGGATGGCCACCTGCTTTTCCACAGGCACGGGAGCGGAGCGGTTCTGCTTGAGCACTTCCACGATGCGCTCGCCCTGTGCCAGACGGGCCTTGGTGTCGGCGTCCAGATCGGAGCCGAACTGTGCAAAGCTCTGCAGCTCGCGGTACTGGGAGTAGATCAGCTTCAGGGTGCCGGCAACCTTCTTCATGGCCTTGATCTGGGCATTGCCGCCCACGCGGGACACCGAGATGCCGGGGTTGACTGCCGGCATAACACCGGAGTGGAACAGCTCCGTCTCCAGGAAGATCTGACCATCGGTGATGGAAATGACATTCGTGGGGATGTAGGCGGAAACATCGCCCGCCTGCGTCTCGATGATGGGCAGAGCCGTCAGGCTGCCGCCGCCCAGCTCATTGGAGAGCTTGGCCGCGCGCTCCAGCAGACGGGAGTGCAGATAGAACACGTCGCCGGGGTAAGCCTCACGTCCCGGGGGACGGCGGATCAGCAGCGACAGTGCACGGTAAGCCACGGCGTGCTTGGACAGGTCGTCGTAGATGATGAGGACGTGCTTGCCCTGATGCATGAAATATTCGCCCATGGCACAGCCGGAGTAGGGTGCGATATACTGCAGGGGCGAAAGCTCGGATGCCGTTGCGGACACCACGATGGTGTAACCCATGGCACCGGCTTCGGTGAGGCTCTGCACCAGATTTGCCACGGTAGAGCGCTTCTGGCCGATGGCAACGTAAATGCAGATGACGTCCTTGCCCTTCTGGTTGATGATGGTATCGGAGGCAATGGTGGTCTTGCCGGTCTGGCGGTCGCCGATGATCAGCTCGCGCTGACCGCGGCCAATGGGGATCATGGAGTCGATGGCCTTGATGCCGGTCTGCAGCGGCTCCTTGACCGGCTGACGGTCGATGATGCCGGGAGCGCGGCTTTCAATGGCGCGGAACTCGGTGGTCTCGATGGGGCCTGCGCCGTCGATGGGCTGGCCCAGCGCGTTGACCACGCGGCCGATCATGGCTTCGCCCACCGGCACGGACACCACCTTGCCGGTGCGCTTGACAGTGCTGCCTTCCTTGATGCCGACGTCGGAGCCCAGCAGAACGATGGAGACGGTGTTTTCCTCCAGATTCTGGGCCATGCCGTATTCGCCGTTATCAAACTGAAGCAGCTCACCTGCCATGCACTTTTCCAGACCACTGGCGCGGGCGATGCCGTCGCCCACCATAATGACCGTGCCGGTCTCGCTCTGCTCGATGGCATTTTCGTAATGCTTGATCTGCGCACGGATGATCTTGGAGATCTCTTCAGGTTTCAGTTGCATCTTTGTTTGTTCACCACTCAATTCTTAAAAATCTTTCGGGTGGAAATTCGATCACAGTGTCGCGGAAGCAATATCCCTGCGCAGGGCGGACAGACGGTTCTGCACCGTGCCGTCCAGCTCGGTGCCTTCGATATCCAGCCGGATGCCGCCCAGCACTGCCGGATCGACCTTTGTTTTCAGGTCGATGGTCTTGCCGGTGAGCTTTTCCAGCTTTTCGTGCAGGCTCTTTGCCTGCTGCTCCGTCATTGCCACTGCAGTGGTCGCCGTTGCTTCCAGAATGCCGTGCGCCTGATTGTAGCGCACACGGTAAGCCCGTGCGCAGCCGGACAGCTCCCGCAGGGTGCCCTTCTCGCACAGGATCTTCAAAAAGTTCAGCACATAGAGGTGGACCTGATCCCGCAGCGCTTCATCCAGCAGGCCGCAGCGCTCCTTTTTGGGGATGCTGGGGGTGCTGAGCAGATGCAGGTAGTCCGGGTTTGCCTTAAAAAGCGCCACGGCTTCGTCCAGCTCACCCAGAATGCGGGCCTCCAGCCCTTCCTCTGCCGCCAGATCGTACAGGCTTCCGCCGTACATCCTTGCAGTCTCGGTCATGATGCTTCACCCACATTTTTGATAAATTCGTCGATCAGATCCTTGTGGTCCTTCTCGCTGATCTCACGCTCCACCACCTTGGAGGCGATCTCCATGGCGATGCCGCCGATCTCGTCCTTGACCTCGTTCACGGCCTTCTTGCGCTCCTGCGCAATGTCGGCTTCGGCCTTCTGCTTGAGGGCAGCAGCCTGTGCGCGGGCCTCGCCCACGATCTCTTCGCCGCGGGCGGTGGCCGTCTTCTGCGCATTGGAAACGATCTCGTTGGCCTCGGCGCGGGCATTCTGCAGGTTCTGCTCGTACTCTGCCTTCATGGCTTCGGCTTCGGTGCGCAGCTTGGTGGCATCGGCGATTTGGCTGTCCGCCTTCGCCTTGCGCTCTGCGATCACGTTTTTGACCGGATTCAGCAGGAACTTTTTGAAGATGAACAGCTGGATCATCAGGTTGCAGATCTGGGCCAGAAAGGTCCAGCCGTCCAGCGTGATCAACGCCTGGTACAGTTCCATAAGCGTCTCCTTTCGTTATTTTGTAAAAGGTTCCGCTTATGCCAGGAACTTCATGAACATACCGGGTGCCAGGAAGATCAGCAGCAGGCCGGTGACGAAGCCGTAAATACCGGTGGTCTCGGAAAGTGCAACGCCCAGGATCAGGGTGCTGGTAACGTCGCTCTTGCACTCGGGCTGACGGCCCACAGCTTCACAGGCAGCAGCTGCTGCGTTGCCTTCGCCGATACCGGGGCCGATACCTGCGATCAATGCGCAGCCTGCGCCGATGCCGCAGCCTGCCAGAGCGATACCACGAGCGAGGTACTGAAAGTCAGTCATAAGATTTGTCCTCCAAAAAATTTTTTTGTTTTGGGAGATGCCGTTGTGAGGGCTTATTCCTCACCGGCAGCACGCTTGATGAAAATTGCGGTCAGGGTACAGAAGATGAACGCCTGAATGCAGCCGCCGAACCAGTCGAAATACAGGCCCGTAAAGGCCGGGATGCCGATCTGGAACAGCTGGATCTGGCTCAAGGCACCGGGCAGCCAGCCGAAAATGACGTGGCTCAGGCTTGCCAGCGCCCAGTACAGCAGTGTGGAGATGACCGTACCGGACAAGATGTTGCCAAAGTGACGGAACGCCATACTGACGGGGGTGGAAACCTCCGACAGCACATTGATGGGTGCCATGATGAAGATGGGGTCCAAAAGACCTTTCAGGTAGGAAAGGATGCCGTTGGTCTTGATCTTGTAGTACATGATCAGCACGAACACCACGATGGCCCACGCCGCCTCGGTGTTCAGATCGGCTGTGGGGCTCCACAGGCCGATGACACTGATGAGGTTGCAGCCGATGCTCAGAGCGAAGATCGCGCCGATGAGCGGGATATACTGATCAAAGTGATAGCCCATGTTGTCGTGCACGAACTGGTCCAGCCGTTCTACGATGAACTCGGCGGCGGCCTGCCGCTTTGAGACATTTTCCAGCTTGAGATTGCTGCCCAGCCAGATGGCAAAACCCGAAAGCAGCGCCATGACGATCCAGGTACTGACTAAGGTCTGGGTGATCTTGAAATCACCCAGCAGGGGGATGTCCGTATGGATGGTATACAGGATCTTTGCGCCGTTCAGTTCCATTTGTTACGTTTCACCCCCTTCGTCACGGGGTCCGGCTTCCGGCTCCGGTGCGGGTTCGGGGTCGTCCTCCACAGAGACGTCCACCGAAGGCCCGGCCGGTGCAAGAGGCTTGTACTTTCCGGTTATTTGCAGGTAGTAGATCGTAACACGCGGGAAAAGCAGGGGCAGAACACTGGCAAAGGGCTGGAAGCAGGGTGCCCCGATGGACACGATGATCCACACCGCCTGCAGAAGCATCCGGACATTGTAGGAAGCCTGCAATGTCGCTTTGCGCCGTTTCTCATCCTGCTCGTCAATGACCTTCTGGCACACAATGCAGATGCCCGCAAAGTTGCCGATGGCCACCGCCGCGCCGATGAGACTGCCCAGAACAACAGTGTAATCAAATTTCACCCAGCCAACCAGGTGCAGAGCTGCAAAGATCACCCACATGACGGCGGTACAGATGGCCGTGCCGCAGGCGATGCGGGTCAGCTCCTTTTTGGATTCCGGCTGCAGTTTCATAAAGGGAAACCTCCTGTTAAGTTTACTGATGCGAATTGAACCCCACCCGCTTTGTTTTTTCCTTTTTGGTGCGGTCCATGTGTTCCTTGGCAAAATACCAGAAGTTCTGTGCCCCGGCAGCAAGGCCCAGCAGGATCGCCGGAAGGAACACCCATTCCGGCCAGCTCCAGCTGTTCACCGCCCACCATGCACCGCCCAGACACATGACCAGAGGCAGCAGCATATTCAGGCCCAGCTGGGTCAGCCAGACAAGATCCTCCAGTGCCTTATACCAGCCCTTCAATCTGCAATTCCTCCCTGTGTGGTCTTCCTGTGCAAAAGCCAGATTCTGGATTTTATGCCACAGATTTGCAATCAGCAAAAAATCTTATAACGATAGTATAATTCAAACCGGCCGTTTTTTCAATCAATTTTCCACTGTTTTCTAGTAAAATTTCATAGTTTGTTTACACTAATGTCGTAACTGTACGCCCTGTATGGAGTTTGTGCGTCTGCGGGCACATCAATACCAAAAGTTTGATGGATCTGTTGTGCAGAATGCAAAAAACGGGCGAATCCTCTCAGGCGCTGACGCGCCAGCTCTCCCGAAGGGCGAGCTTTTATGCATCTTTCGGGCAGCACAAATAAAGCTCCCCCTTTCGGGGGAGCTGCTGAGCGAAGCGAAGCTGAGAGGGCCACACAAAAAAGCCGCCCGGCTCTTTGGGAACCGGGCGGCAGCTGTTATGCAGTTTTCAGGACATTACCAGAGGTTTGCCGTCTCGTTGTACAGGCCCTCGTAGCTCTTGGCGGAGACATCCCAGCTGAAATCGCACTCCATGCAGTGATGCACGAGGTTCTTCCAGTTCTCCTTGTCATAGTAAGCATTCTGTGCGTTGCAGCAGGCCACATACAGCTCGTGGGCATTGTAGCCCGCAAAGGTGAAGCCGTTGCCCTCGCCCATGGTGCTGTCGTGGATGGAGTCGCGCAGACCGCCGGTCTCGCGGACGATGGGAGGCGTACCGTAGCGGCAGGCCACCATCTGTGCCAGACCGCAGGGCTCGCTCTTGGAAGGCATGATGAAGGCATCTGCGCCTGCGTAGATCTCCTGCGACAGGGCCGGCTCAAAGCCGATGTAGGTGCCCACGCGGCCCGGGTGGCGTGCGCACAGGTCGGAGAAGAAGTTCTCGTACTGGCTCTCGCCGCTGCCCAGAATGACCAGCTCGATGCCGCGGTCCACCAGACCATCGGCGATGCTCTGCACCAGATCAAAGCCCTTCATGCCGACCATGCGGCTGACCATGGCAAAGACGGGGCTGCCGTCCTTGTTCAGGCCGAACTTATCCTGCAGGGCTTCCTTGCACTTTGCCTTGCCCTCTTCAAAGTTGGTGATGTCGTAGTTGAAGGGGATGTTCTTATCCGTAGCGGGATCGTTGGAATCGGTATCGATGCCGTTCAGGATGCCGCACAGCTTGTACTGCTTCTCCCGCAGCAGGGCGTCCAAGCCGTAGCTGAACCACGGGTCGAGGATCTCCATAGCATAGGAGGGGCTGACGGTGGTGATCTTGTCGGCGGTCTCGAAGGCGCCCTTCATAAAGTTTGCGCAGCCATCGTACTCCACGATGTGCTGATCCCGGCGGCCAATGCCGCAGGTGTCCTCCAGAATGTCGGTGCCGTACTTGCCCTGATAAGCGATGTTGTGGATGGTGAAAATGGTCTTGATGCGGTTGAACTTATCCAGATGACGGTAGTACAGGTTCAGGTACACCGGCACCAGTGCGGTCTGCCAGTCGTTGCAGTTGATGATATCGGGGGTGAAATCGATGTAGAACAGGGTCTCTAAAACGGCGCGGGAGAAGAAGGCGAAACGCTCGCCGTCATCGTAGAAGCCGTACAGGCCGCGGCGCTTGAAGTAATACTCGTTGTCCAGGAAGTAGTAGGTCACGCCGTTCCGCTCGGTCTTGAACAGGCCGCAGTACTGGCTGCGCCAGCCCACGGGGACGGAATAATTGGTCACGTACTCCAGCGTATCGCGGAACTTCAAATCGCCGTACAGGGGCATGATGACGCGGGCGTCCACGCCGTCCTTGACCAGAGCCTTGGGCAATGCGCCCGCAACGTCGGCCAGACCACCGGATTTTGCAAAGGGTGCAGCTTCCGAAGCAGCATACAGGATTCTCATAGGATCGCTCCTTTCATATGTTTGGGTCATTTCGTGCTCCCCGCCGCATTTTTCAGCGGCACGAACCATTTTGCAAAAGAGCAGGCGGGGGCACACAGGTGCCCCCGCCCCTCTCAAGAGGGGCTACCGGGGAGGAAGCCGCCCCTATGGATAATGCAACAGATCAGACGGTGTGGTTCTTCTGCACGTACACCGGGAAGCTCTCGGTGCCGGACAGCTTCTTGCCGGCAGTGATCTTCACGTTCTTATCGGTAACAACGCAGTCCAGCTCGGCATTGACTTCCACCACCGTATCCTGCATCAGCACGCAGTTCTTGACGACGGCACCCTTCTTTACCTTGACGCCGCGGAACAGCACGCAGTTCTCCACCGTGCCTTCGATCACGCAGCCGTCGGCCAGAATGGAGTCGGTCACCTTGCAGCCCGGCACATAGCGGGTGGGGTTGTCATCGCGGATCTTGGTGTAGACCGGGCTCTTCTTGGGGAACAGCTTTTCCAGATTCTCGTCATCGGTCAGCTTGAGGTTCTCGTCGAAGTAGCTCTTCATGTCACAGACATGTGCCACATAGCCGGTGTACTCCAGAGCGTGGATGTTCAGGATGTTGACATTGTGGGCCAGAATATCGCGCTCGAAGTAGATCAGGCCGCGGGAGGTCGCATCCCGGACCAGCTTGAGCAGGGTCTCGCGCTCCAGAACATAGATGTTCAGGTCAAGGTTCTGCACGCCGGGGCGGTAATCGTTGAACAGCAGCTCGGTCACACGACCGTCGGCATCAACGGTCAGGGTGTAGTTGTCGTTCTTGCGGCCCTCGGGAATCTCGGTCTTCTGGTAAGCGACGGTCACATCGGCACCGCTTGCCTGATGGGCGGCCAGCAGGGCGTTGAAGTCGTAGTTCAGGGCAACATTGGCGTCGCTCATGACCACGTACTTTTCCTTCTGGTTCTCCAGGAAGTTCATGATGGAGCCCAGAGCTTCCACACGGCCGGAATAGATGCGCACGCCCTTCTCAGCGAAAGGAGGCACGATGTTCAGGCCGCCGTGACGGCGGGCCATATCCCACTCACGACCGGTGCCCAGATGATCCATCAGGGAGTGGTAGTTCTTGCGCACCACGATGGAAACATTGGAGATACCGCAGTTTGCCATGCTGGACAGAACAAAGTCCACCATACGGTAGCGGCCCGCGAAGGGGATCGAAGCCATTGCGCGCTCGGTCACCAGCTCGGGGACGGTATTATCATAACTGTTGGGGAAAATAATACCCAACGCATTGGTGTTCTGGCTCAGCATACTTCCATACCCTCCTTGACGGATTCAAAGACTTTGGCACCTTCCTTGACGGTTGCGCCTGCGCCGACGGTCAGGCCGGTGCCCACATGGGCAATGGGGCCATCGCCGCCCACACGTGCGCCTGCACCGATCACAACATCCTCCGCCAGGATGCAGCGCTTGACAACAGCACCAGCCTTGACCACAACGCCGTCCATCAGGACTGCGTCCTCAACGGTAGCGCCCTCTTCCACAACAACGCCTGCGCTCAGCACAGAGTGATGCACATTGCCGTAGATCTTGCAGCCCTCGGTGACGAGGGAATCCTGCACCACGGCACGGGGGCCGATCTTCTGCGGAGGCAGGACCGGGTTGCGGCTGTAGATCTTCCACTCCTCGTCGAAGATATCGATGCCGGAGTTTTCGGGGTCCAGAACCTCCATGTTGGCTTCCCACAGGCTGTCGATGGTGCCCACGTCACGCCAGTAGCCGGCAAAGCGGTAAGCATACATCTTGCGGCCGTCCCGCAGCAGGGCCGGGATGATGTTCATGCCAAAGTCGTTTTTGGAGTTGGGGTCTGCCTCGTCCTCTTCCAGATACTTCTTCAGAACGTCCCAGTTGAAGATGTAGATGCCCATGGAAGCCAGATTGGACTTGGGTACCGGGGGCTTCTCCTGGAACTCGGTAATGCGGTCGTTCTCGTCAGCCACCATCAGGCCGAAGCGGGAGGCTTCCTTCCAGTCCACTTCCATAACAGCCACAGAGAACTCTGCGCCCTTCTCCTTGTGGAAGCGCAGGAAGTCGGCATAGTCCTGCTTGCAGATCTGATCGCCGGACAGGATGATCACATACTCGGGATCGTAGCTGTCGATGAAGCCGATGTTCTGGTAGATGGCGTTTGCAGTGCCCTTGTACCAGTCAGTGCCCTTTGCCTGCTCGTAGGGCGGCAGGGTGTGCACGCCGCCGTGCAGACGGTCCAGATCCCAGGGCTGGCCATTGCCGATGTACTCGTTCAGCTTCTGAGGCTGATACTGGGTCGCGATGCCAACGGTGTCGATATTGGAGTTCACGCAGTTGGACAGCGGGAAGTCCACGATGCGGTACTTGCCGCCGAAGGACACTGCGGGTTTTGCCGTTTTCTGTGTCAGCGCGTACAAGCGCGAGCCACGTCCACCGGCAAGGATCATTGCCACAATTTCTTTTGCCATAGCTTTATTCTCCCCTTTAACATTAACATTTCCGTTGTTCGGAAATGATCGTCAACGTGTGCGGTATGGGTCGGCCGAAGTGCCGGGTCATTCCTTGGGCTCCTTCGGTTTGCGGGTGCGCTTTGCGGGTGCTTTTTCCGCTGCAGGCTCAGCCTCTGCCTTCGGCTTGCGGCCGCGCTTTTTGGGTGCCTCTGCGGCAGCCTCCGGCTCAGCCTTGGCTTTGCGGGCGGTCTTTTTCACCGGCTTTTCCTCTGCAGCGGCAGTTTCTGCCTTGGGCTTGCGGCCGCGTTTTTTGGGTGCTTCTGCAGCGGTCTCCGGCCCGGCCTTGGCCTTGCGGGTGGTCTTTTTCACGGTCTTTGCCGGTTCATCAGCGGTCTTTGCCTTTTTGGCTGTGGTCTTTTTTCCCGCCTTATCGGTCTTGTCCTCTGCAGCCTTGCGGGTGCGCTTGGCGGGCACCTCAAAGTACAGCGTGCTCATGGGCGGCAGAGTGATCGTGATGCTCTGCTCAAACCCGTGCAGCGGCTTTTTGTGGGTACGCACGGCCTTGTTGTGGACTGCGCCGGAACCGCCGAACTCTGCATCGTCGCTGTTCAGGATCTCCTTGTAGGAACCTGCCACCGGTGCGCCCAGAGTGTAGCCCTCGCGCAGGACGGGGTTGAAGTTGCAGACCACCAGGATCTGCTTGCCGGAAGTGTCCTTGCGCAGGAAGGCGATCACGCTCTGCTGCGAGTCGTCCGGCACGATCCACTGGAAGCCCTCCCAGCTGTAGTCCACCTGCCAGAAGGCGGGGTGCTCCTTGTAGAAGGCATTCAGGGTCCTGACATAGGTCTGCAGTTCGTTGTGCTTATCGTAGCCCAGCAGCATCCAGTCCAGCGGCTTTGTCTCGTTCCACTCGGCGAACTGGCCGAACTCCTGACCCATGAACAGCAGCTTCTTGCCCGGGTGGGCCATCATGTAGCCGAAGAAGGTGCGCAGGTTTGCAAACTTGGCGTCATACTCGCCGGGCATCTTGTTGATCAGGCTGCCCTTGCCGTGCACCACCTCATCGTGGCTGATGGGCAGCACAAAGTTCTCGCTGAAGGCGTAGAAGAAGCTGAAGGTGACCTTGTTGTGGTTGCCGGCACGGAAGAGCGGGTCAGTCTTCATGTAGCTGAGCATATCGTTCATCCAGCCCATGTTCCACTTGAAGTTGAAGCCAAGGCCGCCGTCCGAAGCAGGCTTTGTGACCATGGGCCATGCGGTGGACTCTTCTGCGATCATGTACTTGTGCGGGTGACGGCCCAGCACGGTGTCGTTCAGCTTGCGCAGGAAGGCAACGGCCTCCAGATTCTCCTTGCCGCCGTCCTTGTTGGGCTCCCATTCGCCCTGCTTGCGGTTATAGTCCAGATACAGCATGGATGCCACGGCATCCACCCGCAGGCCGTCGATGTGGTACTGCTCCAGCCAGTACAGTGCGCTGGAGATCAGGAAGCTCTGCACCTCGCTGCGGCCGAAGTCGAACACCATGGTGCCCCACTCCTTATGTTCGCCGCGCTTCGGGTTCGGGTCCTCGTAGCAGGCCTCGCCGTCAAAGTTGTACAGGCCGAACTGGTCCTTCGGGAAGTGAGCAGGCACCCAGTCCATGATCACGCCGATGCCGGCGGCGTGCAGCTTGTCCACAAAGGCCATAAAGTCCTTGGGGGTGCCGTAGCGGCTGGTGGGTGCAAAATAGCCTGTGACCTGATAGCCCCAGCTGCCATCAAAGGGGTATTCCATGACCGGCAGCAGTTCCACATGGGTATAGCCCATATCGGTGATATACGGGATCAGCTCGTCTGCCAGCTCGGAATAGTTATAGGGCTTGCCACCCTCCTTCATCTTCCAGCTGCCGGCATGCATCTCGTAGATGTTCATGGGGCCGTTGATCACGTCCGCCTTTTTCTGTGCTGCCTGCCATGCGTCATCGTGCCACACAAAGCCGGTGATATCGTAGACCTTGCTGCCGTTGGACGGGCGGGTCTCGGCGTGGAATGCATAGGGATCGGCCTTATAGACCAGATCACCTGCACGGGTGGTCACGCAATATTTGTAAACATCGTATTCCTTCATGCCCGGGATGAACAATTCCCATACGGAATCGCCATCCACCTTGCGCATCGGGTGGCTGCCCGGCTTCCAGCTGTTGAAGTCGCCCACCACGCTGATCGCCACAGCATGGGGTGCCCACACGCGGAACACCACGCCCGCTTCACCGGCGCGTGTTTCCATGTGTGCGCCGAAGTAGCGGTATGCTTCACAGTTATTGCCCTGTTTGAACAGATACACCGGAAGGTCCGATGCATTGCTCTGGATCTTTTCCTCGGTCGGTTTCATAGACTGCTCCTCCCCGTACAGATGCGCCGGAAAGCGCACCTGTAGCTTTTTACTCTTTTATATTAAAGAATTTCGGACTGTTTTTCAAGGGGATTTCATCAAAATTTACCATAATCTTTTCGGTGATATTTCTCCCTTATATACACACCCTCTAAATTTTTGCAAATTTTATGGTGAATCCTACCAATCCGCAAACAAAAAGAGCCTCTGCGCACCCTCCCCAAGGGGAGGATGCACAGAAGCTCTCTGTTTCTGTTAAAAATTTTCAGTTCCGGTTTTTTTCAGGCTTTTTCAGGTTTCTCAGCCCACAACGTAGACGTTGACCTGAATGGCACCGTTGATCACGCTCTCGGCGTAGGTCTCATAGAACAGGTCTACCAGGATCTCGCCCTTCTGCACTGCAATGCCGGTGTCGGTGGCCACTGCGTAGCCATACACGAACTTGCCGTCGGTGGAGGTGATATACAGCTTGGTGCCATAGGGGATCACATCCGGGTCCACGGCCACCGTGCCATAGCCAAGGCCGAGGCCGGAGGAACCCTTGCCGGTCCTGGAGTAGTAGCCGGTGGCCTTGCCGGTGAGCACCTTGCTGTAGGAAGCCGGTGCATTGGTGGTGCCATCCGGGCCGGTCAGCGGGGAGACCGGTGCGCCCGCGCCATAGGTCTTGATGACATGGTTGGTGGGCTCCACGGTAGTGGTGGAATCCACCACGATGCTGTTCTCCAGTTCGCCGTCCACATAGCGGTCGCGGGTGGTGATGGTCTGCTGGCCTTCCGCACCATGGCGCACCGTGGTGGCGCGGCCGGTGTTGCGGAAATACAGGCTGGTGTAGACGTACTCGGTATCATAGGGGATGGCCTGCGTCTCCACACGGTCGGTGTAGTCCACGCGGTGCACCGTGATGGTGGAACCTGCGCTCACCAGCTGGTCCAGAGCAGGCTCGGTGTAGTCGTCACCCTCCAGAGTGATACCTGCGCGCTTCAGAGCGTCGGCGACGGTGCCGAACACCATCTTGACAGGGTACTCCTGACCGTCGGCGGTGATGCTGACGGAGAATGCGCGCTCGATGTTCAGGGCGGCAAGGTTGCCGCTGTAGGCCGTGTAATAGACCCGATCGCCCTCTTCGGACTGGATGCCGGAGAGATTCATGACCTGTGCAGGGTCGGTCTCGGAGGTGAGGATCACCTGCCGGGCACCATTGGAGTCTGTGACGTAGGTCAGCCGCAGATTCGCAGCGGTCACACTGAGTGTAGCCACAAGGCACACGACCATGACACAGAACGCCAGCACACGGGAAGAGACAGCCTGCTTACAGGCGGTCAGAGCTTTCTTTACTTTTACGGAAGCGATACGAGACAACTCCTCTCTTTTCAAAGTTGGGTGCGGCCGCAGACACGGTGTTCCATGCCCCGGCCGCCCGGACTGCGGGGCGGGCAGAAGCACTTTGGCCCCACAATCAAATACGATGCCCTCTTTATGATAAGACCGAGCATCGTATGCAATTTGGACTCCGCTGCGGAAGGTGTCATTTCCCTCCCGGCCCGAGCCGCATCTGCCCGCGCCGCACCATGTGTGAGATGGTTTTCACTTCATCCAGATAAATTTTAGACGCTGCAACGTTTGTTGGCTCCGTTGAGCGGGTCTTATTTTACCAGCCCAAAGGCCGTTTGTCAAATCAGGGGTCTGCTTTTTGTTAGTTTTTTGACGATATTTTTTGTGCAATTTATACAGTGTTTTCTCCAAATTATTGTTTTTTCGGTTATTTCCTTCCGATTTTCCTTTTGTTTTGCGGGATGTTTTGTTCACGAATTTTTAACATTTATTTTGGATTTTTCGCACCGGAAACTGCACTTTTGGGCCGTTCCGGCAGCACGGCAAGCGGCCCTGAATCGCTGGTTTTGCACAGCGGCATTTCCTTCCGCTGCCCCGCCTTTGCCCCACCGGGATCTGTGCGAATTTCCCCCGAAAAATGCCTTCCGGCAAAATGCCGAAGCACAGAAACTTGTGGAAATAAAGTACACTCTCGCCGCCGCTGTCCGGCCGCGGTACAATCAAACAAAAAACAGAAAGGAAGGTTTTCAAGTGAAGATCCAGATCATTCAAAAGCAGTGCGGCGGCACCGAGTTCCTTGCCCAGCCGCACCGGCTGCATCTCGGTGCGCAGAACGCTGCCGGGGTGGACGAGCTGCTGTTCCAGCTGCCGGATGCATGGGCCGGGTGCTCCCTTGCGCTGTATCTGCGCCGCAGCGACGGCACCCTGCTGGCGCCGGTGGCGCTGGACACCCAGCACCGCGTCACGGTGGACCGCCGCCTGACCGGCAGCACCGGCGGGCAGTGGATGCTGGCCGCCATGGGTGAAAACGGCTACACCGCCTACACCCGGCCCGGCAGCTATGACTGCTACGCCATTCTGCCCATCGATGATGACGCAGAGGAGCTGCCGCCCTCGCTGTACGAGCAGTTCGTGGCCCGCGTGCTGGAAAGCTCCAGCAGCGCCTCTACGGCGGCACAGCGTGCCGCAGCCAGTGCAGCTTCCACCGCGGCCAACGCAGCGCAGGCCCAGACCGCCGCACAGCGCACCAGCACCGACAGCGCCAACGCATCCCAGTGCGCTGCCCGTGCAGAGGCCGCTGCCGCCCGCGCCGAAGAGCTTGTGCCCACGGACGGGCAGGTGGTCAGCGTCAACGGCAAAAGCGGCATCGTAAAGCTCACCGCGCAGGAGGTGGGCGCACTGCCCTGCCCTGCGCAGCCGGTGTCCGGCCAGCTGCTGCGGGTGCTGAGCGTAGACCCCAACACCGGAGCGGTGCTCACCGACACCGCCGCCATGCCGGACCTGTCCCCCTATCTGCGCAGCAGCACCGTACCCACCGCATCGGTCCCCGGAGCGGTGCGGGTGGACCCGGCCTGCGGCATCAACGTGCGCAGTGACGGCACCCTGACCACGGCCCCCGCTGACCGCAGCCAGCTGGACAGCATGGACAGCACCGTTCTGCCGCTGACCCCCGCCCTGCTGCCCTACGGCGTGAAAAAGGCCCTGACCGCTGCCGCCTCTGCCGGGGAATGGACGGCGGACGAGAAGTCCGCTGCCCTGCGCACCCTCGGTGCCGATTTTTCCTCCTATTATACAAAGGAAGATATCGACACGCTGCTCTCGGCCCCCAGCTCCGGCGCGTATCCCGTGGGCAGCATCTACCAGAGCACCGACCCCACCAGCCCCGCCGCACTGTTCGGCGGCAGCTGGGAGGTGATCGCTTCCGAGCGGGTGCTGATGGGTGCATCCAGCACCCACGCGGCCGGCACCACAGTGAAAGCCGGTCTGCCCAACATCACGGGCACGTTATCTGATATAATGGGCAGCTTTTATGCTTATCCATCTGGCAGCGGTGCGTTTTCTGTCAAAGGCATAGGCAGGTCACTCGAGAACGGGTCTAGCGGAAATTATGGCAATATATCTTTTGACGCGTCCAAGTCCAACGCCATTTATGGCCGCAGCAGCACCGTGCAGCCCGCCGCCTACTATGTGCACATCTGGCACCGCGTGGCCTGAAAGGAGGTTTTGACTTATGAAAATTCTTGACGAGACCGGCGCGGTCGTGGAAAACCCGGACCTGACGCTTGGGTATCTGACCGATGACACCCAGCCGCTGGAGCACCCGGCGCAGGAGGCCGTGGCCGAGGTGGCCCACTACGAGACGGTGGCCGAATATCCCGGCGGCGGCAAGGACGTGCAGCGGGTGGTGGATGTGCCGGGCGTACCGGCAAGGCCCGCGTGGACCGAGCAGCTGCCCATTAAAAGGTATATCCGCTACACCGCCGAAGAGCTGGCTGCGCAGGAAGAAGCGCGCAAGAAGCAGCAGGAGCGGGAAAAGCTGCCGGAGACGGTGGCCGACCTGATGCAGCAGCTGACCGACCTGCAGCTTGCCCTGTGTGAACTGTACGAAAGGAGTGATGCCTGATGGCAAAGATCTATGCGGCCCTGATCCGCAAGGGGCTCAAAACGCCGGACGATGTCCCCGCCCGGCTGCGGGACGCGGTGGCAGCCCTGCTGCAGGAGGACGCCCATGCTTAACGCCTATTCCCGCCGGAAGGACGGCAATGCCCTGCTGAGCCGCAGCTTCCGGGTGCGGGAATTTGCCTGCAGGGACGGCTCCGACCCGCTGTTCGTGGACAGTGCGCTGGTACAGCTGCTGCAGAGCATCCGGGATCACTTCGGTGCGCCGGTGGTCATTACCAGCGGCTACCGCACCGCCGCCCACAACAAGGCCGTGGGCGGTGCCCCTTACAGCCAGCACTGCTACGGCAGAGCCGCCGACATCCGGGTGGCCGGTGTTCCGGTGGAGCAACTTGCCGCCTACGCGGAAACTCTGCTGCCCGGCACCGGCGGCATTGGCCGCTACCCGGTAAAGGCGGGCCGGGCAGCGGGCTGGGTGCATGTGGACGTGCGCCCCGTCAAAAGCCGGTGGACGGGCTGAGGGGGGTGAGCCCAGTGGAAAGCATCCTGTCCGCCGTGATCGCCGGTGCCGTGACCCTGATCGGTGTGCTGATCGCCAACAGCCGCAGTCAGGCTGTGACCGACACCAAGCTGGAAGAGCTGACCCGTGAGGTGCGCGAGCATAACAATTTTGCCCGCCGCGTACCCATCTTAGAAGAACAGATGAAGGTGGCCAACCACCGCATTGCAGACCTTGAACACAACGAGAAAGTGAGGAACTGACATGAACATCCATAAGATCTCCGCCGCAACCATCGCCCGCACCGCCTGCCTGCTGCTGGCCCTGACCAATCAGCTGCTGAGCGCCTGCGGCAAGCCCGTGCTGCCCATCGAGAGCCAGACCGTGGAGCAGCTGGTCACCGCCGGCATCACCACCGTGGCCGCGCTGGTGAGCTGGTGGAACAACAACAGTTTCACCGCCGCTGCCATTCAGGCAGACGCCGAATACGCCCGCCTGAAGCAGAAAGGCGAGTAAGCCGGCACCCGAATGGTGCAAAAGTAATACTTTTTAAATTGGAAGTACTACTTTTTTAGTTATCTTTTACAGCAGCCCCGGGAGGTGCGCAGTGGCCCTTCCCGGGGCTTTTTTGCTGTCCGTTTGAGCGATTCACGCAGGTTCGAGGGCGATTCACGCAGGTTTTGATGATTTTCGCGCCCAAATCATGTATAATCCAGACAGGAACGAAAGGGAGGAATTTCTATGGTAATTCCATGCATCTGCAACACAAACGTCACATAAACGCACACGTCTGCAACAAATTGCACCAAACTTGCAACAAGCCCTTGGAATTAGTATCAAACCTGCGGGGTGCCGATTTATACAGAACGCAGAATTTCAACGGTACTGGATGGTTTTTCTTGACGAAAATTCCCGAAAATGCTATAACGTAAGTAGTTGGTGGAAACAGTTTCAGCTGTCCTATTTATCGGACTATCATACACATGGCGACAGGAAAGGAGACCTGGGATCATGACGAATAAAAAGTTTAAAGTTGCTGCAATGTCTATGGCACTGACCGCATGTGTTGCGGCCCAGCCCCTGATCGCGAATGCGGCAGATGATGTGAACGCCGTCTCGAATGGCGCACCCGACAGCGCGCCCCAATCGGAAGGGGAAAGCCCGGCTTCTGCACCCGTTGCTGCTGCATCTGAGGGCAGCTCCAACACCGAGGTAAAGGCTGAGAAGAAGCAGGACATGCTGGCCCCGGACGAGCATCTGGGCGAATACAACGAACCCAAGACGGATACTGATGGCAACTCCACCTCCGAAGCTCCGATCACCAAGGACGCGCCCGAACAGGAGCGGGAGCCCGAGATCGACGGCGACGGCGGCGATAGCGACGGCAGCGGCGACAACGACGGCACCGGCAACACCGTCAACACCGGCAACACCGTCAACACCGGCAACACCGATGGCACCGGCAGCGAAATAAAAGAGCAGATCAAGATCGGTGATTCCACCCTGACCGAGACCCCGGGGCAGAGCAGCACCGTCGTGACCCCCAACCCCGGCGCAGAGTCGAAACCGGACACCACCAAGCCCCCTAAGGTAACGACGAACCCGGACGGTTCTACTGATATTGAGACACCTACCCTGACTCCCGGCACCGAGACTACCACGACCACCGCCAGCGGCGAGGTGAAGGCAGAATCTCACACCGGGGAAGAAATCTCGGGAGATCAGATCGATCTGAACACGGAGCTGGGCGAGAAAAAGCCCGACTGGAGCACTGGGACGGGCACTGAGTTCAACGGCTACAAGGTGGACAAAGTGGAACCTTCTGATGATGGCAACTCCAAGACCCTCACCCTGACCAAAACCGAGAACCTTAAGGGCAAGATGGGCTCCGACGAACTGGCAAAGTTTACCAATTCCACCAAGAAGGTCAACGTCGACGGCACCTACGATCTGGTGCGCACCGAGACCTACACCGATAAAGACGGCCAGCAGCGCACCCGCACCACTACCCTGCATGTGAAGGAAAACGAGGTGACCGTGGACACCACCATCACCCTCATCGTGACCCTTGAGAAGGGCAAGCATGACGTTGGTTCGGAGAATATTTCCCATGTGGAGCTGCCCAATCAAATTAAGGTGACCTATAAGGAAACCGGCGATACAAAAACCATCAGTGCTGAGGAACTCAAACGGCTGATGGACAGCACCACCCCCACCACCGAGGGCACCAAGAAGACTTACACTGTTAAAAATAAAAACGGTGATCTTGAGTATACTATTGAGGTGGATGAGGTAGCCTCCCGCGAACTTACCAACGCCGAGATCGCTGAAAAACTGGACAGCAGCAAGTACGAGTATGATAAAGTCACCAAAAAGATCTACTACATCGACAAGGGTGAGCGCGCCGAACTGACCGAAGAGCAGAATGACACCCTCCGCAAGACTTTGTCTTACACCGTCACGGTCACGGAGACGAAGAAATCGGAAGAAGAAATGGTTTCGGGTAAGAACGAAGCCGAAATCACTGTAAAGACCGACGCCCTCAACAATGCGTTGATCAATGCTCTGAAAAAGCTGGGACTTAATGACGATCAGGCAGGGGAAGCGCTGGGGAACGGCAAGTTCAACGAAACCGATCACACCTTCACCTACACTCTCGACGGTAAGACCTATACCCTGAACTACACCGCCCCCACTACCTCTGAGGATCCCTCTAAAGTCACCGATCTGCCCGATACCCCGGACGCGACCGACCGCAAGACGCACACTGTCACCGGCACGGCTCAGGTCACTACCGGCACAGTCTCGTGGACAGGCGACAGCGAGTCTGCTGGCGATTCGTATTCTGTAAGTTCCGGCGATACGTGGACAAAGCCGAAAGGGGCTGAGGTCGTCGATACCAAGCCGGACGGCAGCAAGACCATAACGACCTATCGGGTCACTTCTGGGGATGGCAAGACCGTCACCACCTATGTGGTCACCGAGGAAGAGGTTCCGCTCAGCGAGACGGAGAGGAATGAGCTTGCGGAGCGGCTCGCTTGGGAGAAGCTGGAAAAGCAAACCGGCAGGACCCGTGTGGAACTGGAAGCAGACGGCTATAAGATTGCCAACCCGACCTTCACCGGCAGCACCAGAAAGATCAGCTGGACTGCTACCCAGAAGCAGACGACGACCAGCAAAACCGAGGAGTCTGTCAGCGACATTATCTATGTTGACGGCAACAAGAAGTGGACCATTGACGAAAAGGCTGGTATCATCACGATTGGTAGTGATGTCTATGAAAATGTAAAGAAGAACAAAGATGGTTCTTACACCTGTGACGTCATTGACCCAAGCAACAACCAGAAGACTTCCTACACCTTCACCGAAACGAACAGCAGTACTCTGACTGGCGATCAAATCCAAAATATGCTGGTCGATCAGCTGAAGGATGACTTCCACGGCATCACCGCAAAGGACATCCAGCTGAGCACTGACGGCAAGACCGCTTCCTACACAAGGAACGGCAAGACCGTTACGATCGACTACAGCAAGCTGGGCAAAGAGTTGGAAGTGAAGAAGGATGTGCACCACTCCAGCAGCACCACTGTGACCACCAAGGATGGTGAGAACGCCGACGCCAAATTTAAGGAAGCCTGCAAAAAACTGCTTGATGACATCAAGACCGAGATTCTCCCGACGCTTGACAAGGATAAGGGCGAAGAACTCTGGATCGGCAACACCCATGTCACAAAAGATACGACGCTTACCACGGACATCATGGAGTATTTCACCAAGGCGATTTCTTCTGCGGATATGTCCAATGATGAGATCATCAAGGCTTTGGAAGAACAGGCACGTGTTGCCAAGGAGACCGATGTCAAGGTCAACGAAGGCAAAACCGATTCGCATGGCCGTTCCTATGAGGAAACGCTCAGGAATTACTATGACGGCGAAAAGGAAGGCACCTACTACGTCAAGCCGGACGGTTCCACCTATCTTGGCTATGTCGAATGGTCTTTATCCGGAAAGCCTTATTACTATGATTGGGATAAACGTTCCTATGTTGAACTCACCCAGAAAACCGGCCAGAAAGACAAGTATATCAGCCACCTGGATCTGGCTTCCGATTCCAAACTCGATCTGCTGCCCGATAAAGAAGGCCATGTCAAGACCACAGACTGTGTGCTGATCAGCAAAGACCTGAAGCTGGAATGGAACTATAAGGCCGATGACCTTGTCAAAGACAAAAACAACACAACGGTTAGTCTGAAGGACAAAATCACTTTCGACTCCGAGGATGGCAAAGAGGGCAGCGGCCATTACGAGTACGTGCGCGGCGACAATTACGAGGAGACCCTCCCGACCAAGAGTGCTTACTACAAACTGACCGGCACCGTTGTATATGGTGCTGTGAAGGGCAGTGACGGTAACGTTACAAAATATGAGACCCGAAAAGCTGCCAAAAAAGCTTATTGCGATGAAACCGGGCGTGCATACGACACCGTCAGCGATGAAGATTTTGCCAAGTATGTGGTGAAAGTCGGCGACAAATTTCAGGTGTATACCAAGAGCTCCCAGTTGGAAGCTTATGGCTATATGACCCGTGACGCCAACACCTGCGTCAATCAGACCTATTATCGTGAGTATGACAGCTTCAAGTACTGCGGCGGTTATGACCTGATGATCTCCAAGCTGGTTCAGGTGCGTGAGGGCAAGATCGTTGGCCAGACCGAGTCCAACACCAAGACCATCACCGCTCCGTGGAGCATCCGCACCACTGAGAAGAAGGCCGACGACTGGCTGCAGCTGCTCAAAAAGACCACCGAGACCACCACGACCGACGAAAATCCCAACTTCAGCAGCGGCAGTGGCAGCACCACGAACGGCGATTACTCCTACAGCTACACGCAGGATCACACCGATACGCTGGGCAGCCCGGTCACAGGCACCGGCGAGGATACCTACTACAGCTACCGCGAGCTGCTTACCCGCATCTTCACCGGCAGCGGCAAGGGTCACGAGGACAGCGGCAGCTTCCAGTACACCTACCGCACCGAGAAGGATGCCGATCTGATCGCCTACGCCAAGATGACCAAGGTGGATAAGACCGCCCACATCACCTACGACCGCACCACCGTGGAAAGCCGGGATGTCCTGATCCCCGGCACCGAGATCGTGCACATTGATCCCGACGGCGGCGACGACGATGGCGGCGACGAGATCATTGAGGAAAAGGTCCCCGACTCGCCCGTACTGCCCGGCACCCCCGAGCTGCCGCCCGTGCAGGACGCAAAGCCGGACGCCCCCGTTCTGCCTGCTGACCCCGTTCTGCCCGCTGTGCAGGACGCACATGCCCTGCCGCAGACCGGCGTGAACTGGCTGGCCGCCATCGGTCTGGCCCTCAGCGGCATGACCCTGATGATCACTGGCGCGTTCGCCAGCCTGCTCGGCAAAAACGCAAAGCACTGAGCCGCACCTTTCCCCCCTTTCACAAACCTGTGTCTCCCTGCTTTGTACCGCCGGACAGACTGAGCCGGATCGCTCTGGCTGATATGTCCCAATCTCCTATTCCGCATACAGCTTTCCGGCTGTAAACCCTCACAGACAAAGCGCCCCCGCTCCAAAACCGGAGTGGGGGCGCTTTGTTTATTGCTGGAAAATTTATTGGGAACACGCAGATGATTTGCGTACCGTTATCGACTGTGTTATACTTATTTCGCTGCCCTCTCCATTCTGGCAACAGGAAGGAGGTGTGTCATGTGGGCGACATCTTTATCAACCTTTTTGTGGCTGTCGGAGCAAATGTGATTGCCTATTACATTTGCAAGTGGCTTGACAGCCGCGGCAAAGGACAGTAAGCACAGAAGAACCCCCTCGGAGTTGCAGCTCCGAGGGGGTTCGCTTTTGTGTGCCTGTGGTAATCTTTATCAACCTTGTGATTGCCTACTTCTATTATACGCGACTCCGTGCAAAAGTCAAGCCTCAGGCAAAAAGTTCATTTTTACGTCAAAATATATTTTGCCAGATATAACAAAAACGGCTCTGCCGAAGCAGAGCCGTAAAAATGCATCTGAAATATAATCAGCGCTTGCTGAACTGCGGTGCACGACGTGCAGCCTTCAGACCGTACTTCTTACGTTCCTTCATACGAGGATCGCGGGTCAGGAAGCCAGCCTTCTTCAGGACAGGACGGTTCTCCTCGTTCTGCTGCAGCAGAGCGCGGCTCAGGCCGTGGCGGATAGCGCCAGCCTGACCGGAAACACCGCCGCCGGAAACGCGGACGACGACATCGTACTTGCCCTCCAGGCCCAGCAGGACCAGCGGAGAACGGACGATCAGCTTCAGGGTCTCCAGACCAAAGTAGTTGTCGATATCACGATCGTTGATGGTGATCTTGCCAGTGCCGGTGTAAACGCGAACGCGGGCAACGGAATCCTTACGACGACCAGTGCCGTAGAAATAAGGTTTGGTTTCGTA
>ENA-UEPJ01001875-UEPJ01001875.1-human-gut-metagenome-genome-assembly--contig:-NODE-1875-length-23720-cov-11.724147_pt1 | contig 23720 bp, 25 predicted proteins | sample MGYA00242890_ERZ507896 | MGnify/ENA primary metagenome ERZ507896 (study PRJEB26167, sample SAMN06115508) | human gut metagenome | host: Homo sapiens | place: China:Qinghai | collected 2015-08-20... | reverse complement strand
AATTAAGCGGTGATAATTGCCGTCAACATCCTCACAAACAATGCAGACATCTATTGAAAAATTTGTATCATTTCCCTGAGTGAAGCAGCGCTTCTCCGTAGTTAGTGATGATGTTGAATCTTCACAGTCATTCCATCCGTGTTTCCGAAGAACCGTATTAAAAGCCTTTCTGACACACTCCTTAATGTTTCTACAATCCTTCCAGTTATCTATTCTCGTGATTCCAAGGTTGTAGTCCAAGTCAATAGGTCTGTTGGCGTTTTGCATTATTAGATTTTTTGCACCGCTCCCCACAAGGTAGAATGAAGCACCAATGTCATATTCTTCTTTCAATGTGTGGCAAAGGTCTTGCATTATATCTCCGCAAAGAGAACGCATACGGCGCAAAAAATGTTTGTCATCCACATATTCATACATAATAACATACTCCTTGTCGTCCCAAGCCGCCCATTCAGCTTTTGCTAAATCGCATCATTATAATCAAATAGTATTTAATTGTCAATCCCTGAAAACTACTTAGTCTTTCTTCTTTGGCTTTGGCTTTTGATTTTGCTCTAATACCGGTTTCATCAGTTCGTAGTAAGTATTAACAAGCAAATATTGGTTTCAAATCTGTCGGGGTCTGCGTCCACACGAACATCCCCGGTTGTGATATATAAGATATTCTTTTTGGAAATATAGCAGGAGCCTAAAATCACACCTGTGGGAATATCACGGGTAGCAACTCTCCTGAACCAATTCCAGAGACCGTACCGATGGTCACTCCTACGCACACCGCTGCGTTTGCTCCTATCCAAATATTTTCTTCAATGGTAATCGGAGCTGAGGTTCCTATTCCATAAAATCAATATGTTGGCTTTCCCCGCATTCCGAAAAATTGGAATGCGGGGATTTTTTATGCTTGTTGCAATCTCTCTGAAACCACGTCCAAAAAAATTTTTAGAATTTTTCAAAAAAACACCCTAACAAAATACCGTTTTCGCCGCGATAGGTGAAAGGAGTTTTTTAAAGACCCTTTCGACTGAACCTTGAAAACTTCATATTCATTCATCTGATACATTCTTCTGGACCGGAGCCGGGAGGACAGTACGCCGTGACCACCTGCCCCATAAGGGGTACAAAGCGAGGAAGCCCGCAAGGGCTGAAGCAAAGGTGCTGAGCGAGAAATGCTGTCTCCAATGTTGGATTGCCACCAACAAGGCGACGAGGGTTCAGATAGGACAATGATACTTCTCTACGGAGCTGGCGGAGAACCCGGCAGGGGTGGAAGGCCCATGGACTCGATACGCAGTCGAGCGTCAGATGATTTCCATTTGCGCGTTTAGGGGGCGAGGCCGAATGAAACGCACCGACCAAAGCACAGAAATACTTTATGTGTTTTGGTGGAACAAAAAAGCAAGCAAAAAATAACAATAGGAGGTACAACATGAATCACTACAAAACCATTGCCATTGTCAATCAGAAGGGAGGTGTCGGGAAAACCACATCCACCGTCAATCTCGGTGTCGGTCTTGCGCAAGCCGGAAACCGGGTGCTGCTGGTAGACGATGACCCCCAGCACAGTTTGACCATCAGTCTTGGTATTCGCAATGCCGACGATGATCTGGACACCACACTGGCTACTGCCATGCAGGCCGAAATCCGGGATGAATCCGTTCCCTGGGAAGAAGGTATCATCCACAGCGGCGAGGGGGTCGATCTCCTTCCAGCGAACATTGAACTGTCCGGCGTGGAAATGAGCCTGTTCAATGCCATGTCCCGGGAGCAGGTGCTGAAATCCGTTCTCAGCCGGGTGAAAGAGAACTACGACTACATCCTCATTGACTGTATGCCGTCCTTGGGGCTGATGTCCATCAATGCTCTGGCTGCCGCCGACAGCGTGATCATCCCGTCCGCACCGGACTTTCTTTCCACAAAGGGTCTGAATCTGCTCATCCGCACCATCAGCAGAGCGCGGCGGCAGATCAATCCCAAGCTGAAAATCGACGGCATCCTTATGACCATGGTGGACGGGCGCACCAACAATGCCAAAAGCATTATCGCCGCCCTGCGCTCCACATTGGGCGGCAGCGTCCGGGTATTTGACACGGAAATTCCCCGCTCTGTCCGAGCTGCCGAGGCCTCCGGCGAGGGAAAGAGCATTTTACCTACGACCCCAAAAGCCGGGTGGCCCAGGCCTACACAAACTTGACAAAGGAGGTAGCCGAACTTGGCAAAGAAACAAATCGATCTCGGCCTGACGGGGCTAGATGAACTGTTCATGGATGATCAGGAGCGGGCAGAATCCAGGCTCCCTAAAATCCATGAAATTCCCCTTTCGGAAATTGACGAATTTCCAAATCATCCCTTTCACGTCCGACTGGACGAGGACATGGATCAGCTGGTGGAGAGCATCAAGGAGCGGGGCATCATCACCCCGGTCACGCTGCGGCAGAAGCCAGACGGACGGTACGAAATCGTCTCCGGCCACCGCAGGACAAAAGCCTGTGAGCTTGCGGGCCTGACCACCGTCAAAGCGGAAATCAAGGAGCTTTCCAGAGACGAGGCCATTATTCTTATGGTGGAATCGAATCTCCAACGCACTACCATCCTGCCCAGTGAAAAGGCGTATTCCTACAAAATGCGGCTGGAAGCTATGAAACGGCAGGGTGAACGCTCCGACTTAACTTCTGTGCCAGTGGCACAGAAGTCGAAAACATCGCGAGAGGAACTGGGCGCAGCGGTTGGCGAAAGTCAAGATCAGGTTCGACGCTACATCCGTCTCACCCACCTTATCCCGCCTCTGCTGGATTTGGTGGACTCTGGGAAAATCGCTTTCCGGCCAGCCGTGGAGCTTTCCTATCTGACCGAGGAGAAACAAAACAGTCTGCTGGATTCCATCAATTCCGAACAGTCCACCCCGTCTCTGGCTCAGGCCCTGAAGATGAAAGAATTTTCCCAGAACGGCAGGCTCAACGCCGACGTGATCCTCTCCATCATGTGCGAGCAGAAGCCCAACCAGAAAGAGAAAATCAGCTTCCAGTCGGAACGGCTAAAGCCCTTTATCCCAAAGAACTTTACCGCCAAGCAGACGGAGGACTATGTGATCAAGGCTCTGGAGTATTACGATGTTATTCTCCGTTACTGCCTGGAAAACGACCTTCTCTATGAATCCAGAAAGTACCACAGTGCGGTTTTCCTGGGCTATGACAAAACCGGGGCTGTCCGCTACGGCAATGTCCGGGGCACCGTTGGGAGCTATAAGGGCGAGCTGACCGGCAGCGACAAGCACTATTCCTTCTCCATTCCCGGAAACAGCCAGACCGTCCATGTTTTTGAATCTGCCATTGACGCACTAAGCTACGCCACCCTGGAATTGTTCGAGGGCCGGAATTGGCGTGAGGACCACTTGCTGTCCCTTGCAGGAGTGTTTGTCACCAAGCGGAAGAACGTGGTGCCGGTGGCACTGTCCCGTTATCTGGCAGATCACCCGGAGATCCAGGCCCTGCGGCTCCATCTGGATAATGATTCCATTGGTCGGGGTGCGGCAGCCGGAATCGTGGGCGATCTGCGGGACCGATACGAAATCTGGGACGAGCCGCCCAGGTGGGGTAAGGATGTTAATGACCAGCTGAAAATCAGAGTCGGCTTGAAGCGAAAGGAGGAATACAGTCGTTGAAAATCAATATCTATCAAATCAACCAGGACCGGGACACCCAGCGGCTCAAATTCATGGGTCTGGATGCTGTCCGCAAGGTGCTGCGTTCCGCAGAGCCGGATTGTGCCGCATACGATAAGGTCTATTCCGGGGATGTGAAATGCCGGAATCTGGAGGATGTGTTTGTCCTCTTTCAATCCGGCAAACCGGAGGGCTTTCAGGGCCGCAGCCTGTCCGTTTCGGATGTTGTGGAGGTGGAGGATGCCGCCAGCATCACACCGGGCTTTTATTTCTGCGACAGCATTGGCTTCAAGGAAATCCCTTTTCAGCCAGAGCTTGCCAACGATGTTGTCCAGTTACCCACCATCCGGGTGGTCCTGGTGGAGCCTGGAAAGCTGGCCCGGATTGCGAAAATCGACACCACATTAGATGCCATGCAGCAGACCGTAGGCGGCGACATCGAAGCCTATTACCCTTTTGAGGAACAGGTCTGCATTGTCTGCAACGAGGAAGGAAAAATCAACGGGCTGCCCCTGAACCGGGCCATCCGGGATGAGGATGCCGGAGATATTGCGGATATTATCGCCGGTACTTTCTTCATCTGTGATTGCAGCGGCGAATCCTTCGGCAGCCTTTCCAAGGAGCAGCAGAAGCGGTATCTGGAAAAATACCGTCTCCCGGAACGGTTCTTCCGTTCAAGAGACGGCATTGAATCTGTGCCTTATAAGCCTCAAAATCGGGAGCGTTAAGTGTCTTTTCTCAGCACCGCAAGATAATCTGCGTAGGAATATATTTTGGATCTTCCCGACTTTTCTGTTTGCTGTAAAATCCCATTATCCACAAAAAGGGCAACGCTTTTTGCGACTGTATTATAGGATAAATTCAGGGCTGCCGCAGTCTTTTGAATATCGATAATAGGGTTCTTTTCCAAATAAATAAGAAAGTTTATTGCGTTGGTTTGCTGCCGCTTTGTCATGCTATTAAATTTTTGTACATTCCGGTTGTGAATTTCCGTAAGACGGTCAATTGTTTGAATTGCATCCTCGGCGGAATCGGATAGTGCTTGCAGGAAAAAGAGAACCCACTGCTCATAATCCCCAGTTTTTCGCACCTGTGTCATCCGGTCGTAGTATTCGATCCGATTCATTTTCAGAAAATAGGAAATATAGACAGACGGGGTGGAAAGTATTTTCTTCTCCATCAGGAACAGCGTAATCAGGAGCCGCCCAACCCGGCCATTTCCGTCTAAAAAAGGATGGGTCGTTTCGAACTGATAATGGATCAATGCTGCCTGGATCAGTGGGTCAAGGGAATCCTCCCCATTCATGTATTTCTCCAGATCGGACATGGCATTTATCATATCTTCCGGGTTCGGCGGGATATACCGTGCATTTCTTAATGTGCTTCCCTGACCGCCGATCCAGTTCTGAGAATAGCGAAATTCACCGGGATTCTTTTCTTGACCCCGGACACCTTCCATCAGAACAGCATGGGTCTCCTTAATCAAACGATTACACAAGGGGAGAGTCTGAAGGCGATCAATTGCAAATTCCTCCGCCCGGATATAGTTCACAACATCTGATACATTCAGATTGGTATTTTCCTCCGCAAAGGGATTCAGAATATCATCCAGCGTACACTGTGTTCCTTCAATCTGAGAAGATAGCAAAGCTTCCTTCCGTACATACATGGAAACAAACAAGTCCATATTTGGGATACGGGAGGACAGGCCATCCAACGTGGCCAGCTTTCTATTTGCATCCACCAACTTGGCAATCATTTCGTTGCTCATCTCTATTGGCGGCTCTGGGGGAAGCGGATTGGGGCGAAAGGACTGATAAGCCATCTCCCCGGATAGATTGGTTATAAAGCAACCGGCTCTGTTATTCATGGCGGCTCCTTTCTGAAAATGAAATTATACGGTTCATAGTAACATAGATATTTCAGAAAATCAAGTTTTTCTGAAATATCAGATGATATAATTTTTCATATAATACGCAGAATGTGCAATTATAAAAGAAAATACGCCCTGTAATTTCATTTTCCAACACAACAGGAAACAGCTGCTTTTTCTCATGTGCGATGTGAAGAATAGAAAAGTGTGTCTGGTTGCAAAAATCTATTCTAAGTCAAATAATATCCATTGCAGAAAATTAATCAATGCATCCGAAAATATATAAGTAATTTCTGGTAATTCCATTTCCAGTGACTGCCGCCGCACCGCCCGAGAGGGTGGTGCTTTTTTATATCCAAATTGCAAGGAGGTGATGCCCATTTGAACACAAAATCCACAGCATCCTGCGGCTGCGGCAAGCCCAGAACGACCCCCATTTCCCCGGAGGAAAAACGATGGCTGAAAGAAAAACTGTACCAGTCCCAATACGACGAGTTTATGCAGGAGCGTCGGGAGGCATGGCTGTTTCTTCGGCTCGGTCATAAAAGAAGCTATCAGTAGGAGGTTTTGTATTGTCCTCGCAAGCATCGCCTTTTGTCCCCAAAAGGCAGCTTGTCAGGGCGCATCCCTGAAACCCTCTATTTATAAGGAGTGACAATGAACAATAGAAACTATGAAATTAAGGTCCGGCTAACACAAGCGGAAATGGTACATTTGAACCGGCTGGTGAATGGCTCCAAGCTATCCCGTGAAGCCTACTTGCGGCAGCTTATTGCCGGTGTTGTTCCGCAGGACGCACCCCCACCGGATTACTTTTCTATGATGCAGCAGCTCTACCGTATCGGCAATAATCTGAATCAGATTGCGCTAAAAGCCCATGCGCTGGGTGCCATCGATGCAAGACACTACGATGAAGCCGTCCAAGAATTTCGGGAGGCAGTTCAGACAATTCAGGCCGCAGTGCTGCTTCCTCGACAGGCAGCGAGGTGACACTTATTGGCTACAACATCGATCTGGCGTGTAGGGGGCCGCCTGGGAAAAATCATCGACTATGCCGAAAATCCAGAGAAAACAACAAACCCATCCGCAGCCAATCCGGCTGCATCCCCTGGCTGTGAGCGAGATTTGTCGGACGTTATCAATTACGCGATGCAGCAACGGAAAACGGTCAAGGAAAGCGGAGATGAGGAACAGCCCGTCATACTCCGCTTTGTTTCGGGTGTCAACTGTCACCCGGATACTGCAGGGGAAGAAATGCTCATGGTCAAGCGACGCTTTGGCAAGGAAGGCGGAACTCTTGCCTACCACGGCTACCAATCCTTTGCACCGGGAGAAGCTACCCCGGAGCTTGCCCATGAAATTGGAATCAAGCTGGCACAGCGGTTGTGGGGGGACCGCTACCAGGTATTGGTAGCGACCCATCTGGACAGGGCAAACCATCTGCATTCCCACTTTGTTGTAAACACCGTTTCCTTTGTGGATGGCATCAAGTACCACCGCACGAAACAGGATTACAAAGAAATGCAGCGGGTATCCGATGCGCTTTGCCGGGAATACAACCTGTCTGTTATCCGCAATCCCAAAGGTCGAGGCAAACATTACGGCGAATGGAAAGCCGAGCAGCAAGGCCGCCCCACCCTGCGCAGTGTCATCCGCTCTGACATTGACCGTGCCATTCTGGCCTCCACCACCCAGCGGAATTTTCAGGAAGCCATGCAGGCCATGGGCTACACCTTCAAAACCCGCACCCCGTATGGGCAGCCCCTGAAATATCCGGCGTTAAAGCCCCCTGGTGCGAAAGGCTACTTTCGTTTCCACCGGCTGGGGCCTGGGTATTCTCTGACCGAAATCCTGGACCGGGTTTACGACAATGTACGACGGCAGACCCCATTCCCAGAGGCGGACCGGATGGCAAAGCAGCGCAACCCCTTTATTTCTTATCCCAAAGCCAAGGGCATTCACGCCCTGTATCTGCGCTACTGCTATGAGCTGCGCATCATCCAAAAGTATCCGGCATCCGTGAAACGGGTGCCTTTTTCTATGCGGCAGGACCTGATCCTTCTGGACAAGCTGGATGCGGAAACTCGCTTCCTTGCCAAACACGAATACGGTACTGCCGCCGAACTGGAATCTCACAAAGAAAAATCCACAGGTAGAATCAAGGAGTTGGAACAGGATCGAAACGCCCTCAGAAACCAGCTTCGGGCAGCCACCCGCAGGGAGGATGCCCCCGCGGTGGAAAGCCTTAAATCTCGTATCAAAGAGGTATCCTCTGAGATAAAAACACTGCGTCAGGAGGTGAAATTATGTGACGGAATTGAAGCCCGTTCCGCTCTGATGGAGCGGAATCTGGAGCAACTACAGCAGGAACAGGAAATCGAAAGAAAGGAGGAAGAACAACATGAGCTATTCCGGCGAGGCGGCAGATCAGGTCGTCCGTCTGAGCTTGAACGGCGTTGAAGTCGCGGCAAAATTGTCCGGCTCCGCCGCCAAGCAGCTGGCGATCATGATTTACGCCATCTTGAAGGACCAGAAGAAAACCAAAGGCAAAATCCGTCTGACCAATATGCTCCGCTCCAGCAAGGAGCTGAAGGTGTTCGCTGTCAAGGATGGGGACCTTCAGAAATTCTGCGAGGAGGCCAAGAAGTACGGTGTTCTTTATTGTGTCCTCAAAGACAAAAACGCCACCGATGGCATTACGGACATTATGGTGCGGGCAGAGGACGCCGCCAAGGTCAACCGCATTTTTACCCGGTTCGGTCTTGCCACTGTGGATTTGGCGTCTCTCAAAACAGAGCTTGTCAAGGAACAGAATAAGGCCCGTACCGAGGAGGACGCGGATGTGCGCTCCGGTTCTGACAAACCCCATAACGATGATTTCGTGAAGGGGCTGTTTGGTGAGGACCCGGAGAAACACATTGTGGAGGAAAACCCTCTGACCGGACGGACCGAGGCCGAACATCCGTCCGAGAGTACATCGCTGAACAGATGGGGCGAAGAAATCTTTTTGGATAACCCGCCCTCCGTCCGTGAGACGATGCAGAGAATTCGGCAGGAAAGGGCTGCACACCAGCCCCAGAACACCATTGCCGATAAGGTGGTGGAAAAAATTGCGAAAGGAAAGGAACGATGAAATGAACGAAATTTTTGACAAGGAGGAATGGGCCAGCCGCAAGCAGCAGGACCGGGAAGCTGCCTATGCCATGGTAGATGACACTCTGAAAAAGATTGGTACAAACGGAAAGGCTTTCCAGACCTACCTGGATGTGCAGTCCAAATTCGAGCGGTATTCCGTCAGCAATGCCTTGTTGGTTGCCGCCCAGAAACCGGAGGCCACCGATCTGGGAGATGCCAATTTCTGGCGTGGCCGGGGCGGCTATATCCGAAAGGGAGAATCCGGCATTCTTTTCATGGAACCAGGAAATTCCTACACTCGAAAGGATGGTTCCAAAGGTGTCAACATCCATATCAAGCGTGTCTTTGATATTTCCCAGACTACGTTGACCCCCACAAAGCAGTCTGCTGTCAGCCAGGACACCCGGCTGCTTCTCAACGCTATGGTGCGCTACGCCCCCTGCAAAGTGGACTTCCGGGACGAGCTGCCGGATGGGCAAAGTGCCCTCTACAGTCCCCAGGAGAAAACCGTCTTTGTTCGGCGGGGCCAGTCCATGGAGGACGTATTCCGGGGTGTGGCCCAGGAGCTTGCCCACGCCTATCTGGATACCGGGAACTACAGCCGGGAAAACAATATATTTCTCGCCCAGTGTGTCGGCAACATTCTCTGCCAGCGCAATGGGATCGATGGCAAAAATCTTGCCGTCACCCAGCTGCCCCAGAAGTATACGGAGATGGAGCTGAAGCAGCTGCGGGAATATCTAAAATCCATCCGCACCGCCGCCAATCAGATCTCCGCTGATATGTTCCGCTTCCTGGATACCAAAAGCCACGGCAGCCGACAGCGGGACGATGCCCGGTAAAGGAGGTGCGCATGGCAGAAGTACAGCATCTGATCCAGGTCAGCGACTATGAGCAGCGGCTCATGGTCAATGGCCTTAACGCTTTCCGCAATGACCTGATCCGGGACGGCAAGCCCACGGAGGACATCAACGCCCTGCTGATCAAGGTCATTGACGCGCCGGAGAAGAAGCCGAAAAGGAAGATTGACCGTGAACGATAAGCTGTCCCGGCAGAACTGTATTCTCTATGTCTGCGGCATTCTCCCGGTGGTTTGGCTGGCACTGCTCTGCGCTCCACTGCTGGAAGGCGGTCTGGGTACGCTGCTGGAAGGTTTCGGCACGGCATTGGAAAAACCCTTTCACATCATCTGGTGTGACAAGAGCCTCAAAACACTGCTGATCTTCCTCATGCTCTACGGCCTGGGCATTGGCATTTATGTTTCCAATGAGCGAGTCTACAGGCGGCGGGAGGAACAGGGTTCTGCCCGGTGGGGAAATCCTCTCTCCATTGCCAAACGCTACCAGCAAAGTGGGAATGCCAACAAGCTGCTGACCCAGCAGGTGGCGCTGGGCCTGGACGGCAGGAAGCACCGCAGGAACTTAAATGTCCTGATCTGCGGTGGTTCCGGTGCCGGTAAGACCCGCTTTTACGCAAAGCCCAATATCATGCAGGCCAACACTTCCTTTGTGATCCTGGATCCCAAGGGAGAACTTTTGCGGGACACCGGCCATTTGTTGGAGGAAAAAGGCTATGTCATCAAGGTCCTGGATTTAATCAACCCGGAACGGAGCCATTGCTACAATCCCTTTGTGTATCTCCGGGACGACGATGACATTCAGCGGCTCGCCACCAACATTATGAAGAACACCACCCCCAAGGACAGTAAATCCTCCGACCACTTCTGGGAAGATATGGCGGCCATGCTCTTAAAGGCCCTGATCTCCTATCTTCACTACGAAGCACCCCCGGAGGAGCAGAACTTCCCCATGGTCATGGATATGATCCGAGCCGGTGATGTGAAAGAGGACAACGAGGAATATGCTTCCACCCTGGACGAGCTGTTTGAGCGGTTGGAACAGAAAAACCCGGAGCATATCGCCGTGCGGTACTACAAAGGCTACCACTCCGGCAGCGGCAAGACCCTGAAATCCATTCAGATCACTCTGATCTCCCATTTGGAGAAGTTCAACCTGACTTCTCTGGCGGGAATCACCCAGACGGATGAAATGGAGCTTGGAGAAATTGGAGAACGGAAAACCGCCGTCTTTGCGGTGATCCCCGACAGTGACAGCTCCTACAACTTCATCGTCGGAATGCTCTACACCCAGCTGTTCCAGCAGCTCTATCGAAAGGCGGACTTTGAGCATGGCGGGCGGCTACCGGTCCATGTCCACTTTGTCATGGACGAGTTTGCCAACGTGGCCCTGCCGGATGATTTCGACAAGCTTCTTGCCACCATGCGAAGCCGGGAAATTTCCGTCAGCATCATTCTCCAGAATCTGGCCCAGCTGAAAGCCCTCTTTGATAAGCAATGGGAAAGCATCGTAGGCAACTGCGATACCTTCCTATACTTAGGCGGCAATGAGCAATCCACCCACGAGTATGTGTCCAAGCTGCTTGGGAAACAAACCATTGACACCAACACCTACGGCCAATCCAAAGGCCGCAGCGGAAGCTACACCACCAACTTTCAGACTGCCGGACGGGAGCTGATGACCCCGGATGAAGTGCGTATGCTGGACAACCGCTACGCACTTCTTTTTATTCGGGGCGAACGCCCTGTGAAGGATCTGAAATACAACATCCTCAAGCACCCCAATGTGGCCCTCACCACAGATGGAAAGGCTGCGGCCTACCAGCACGGCACAGACCCGTTGAGCGTTGCCGCTGTTTCCATCAACCTGGAAAAGCTGAAGCAGGCGATTCCCGAGGACACCGACACTGGGGATTATGTCGTCCTCACTGAGGAGGAAGTCTATGACTTCATGCGCAAAAAAGCGCAGGAAAATAACCAAAATCAAAATTCAAATTATCAGGAGGTAACTTATGAAAAACATCATCCACAACATCATTCATCCCACCACCCGTCGGACTTCTAACCGCTTGCCCATGCCCGAAAATGTTCGCAAGGGGTTTCGCCGCTACAGCTGCGCCGTACTCACCGGTGCCATGATCCTGGGTTTGGCTATGCCCGCCTATGCCGCGGGCGACCCGCTGACCGTGGTCAACAATCTGAGTACCTTTATCTTCGGCCTGATTCGGGCCGTGGGCCTCATTTTGTTGGGCTGGGGCATTGTCCAGGTGGGCCTTTCCTTGCAGTCCCATGACCCCTCCCAGCGGAGCAACGGCTTCCTGACTCTGGCCGGTGGAATCGTCATCACCTTCGCCAAGGAGATTCTGGACCTTATCGTTGCGTGAGAAACCACAAAGGGCAGGCCACAGGGCCTGCCCAGGATAGGAGGTGAAAACCATTGTCAGACAACTGGGTCGTACAAAACCTGGAAAAAGCCCTGAATGTCTGGAATGACAAGCTCAGTGAGATCTGGCAGCTCATTACCCAGTCGCCCACCAGCTTCAAGGGCGGCACCCTTTGGAATGTGGTGTCCAGCATTCACGGGGCCTTGCAGGCTATTGGCTATGCGCTGCTGGTACTGTTCTTTGTGATCGGTGTGATGAAAACCTGTGGCTCCTTGACGGAAGTCAAACGCCCGGAACACGCATTGCGGCTGTTCGTGCGGTTTGCCCTTGCCAAGGGCGTGATTACCTATGGCATGGATTTGATGCTGGCACTGCTGGATATTGTGCAGGGTGTGATCTCCACCATTATGCAGGCAGCGGGCTTTGGGCAGCCTCAGTCCGCAGTACTGCCATCTGAAATTGTCTCGGCCATTGAGGACTGTGGATTCTTTGAATCCATCCCGTTATGGGCGGTGACGCTGATAGGCGGACTGTTCATCTGGGTGCTGTCTTTTCAGATGATCCTAAGCGTTTACGGGCGCTTTTTCAAAATGTTTATGTACACAGCCATTGCCCCCATTCCACTGTCCACCTTTGCCGGGGAACCCACCCAGAGCATTGGCAAGAGCTTTCTTAAAAGCTACGCTTCCGTATGCCTGGAAGGAGCCGTCATCGTTCTGGCCTGCGTGATTTTCTCCGCCTTTACATCCTCGCCCCCTGTGGTGGATGCGGGGGCGGCAGCTGCTACGATGGTGTGGAGCTATATCGGAGAGCTGATCTTCAATATGCTCATTCTCGTAGGTTCTGTGAAAATGGCAGACAGGGTCGTGCGGGAGATGATGGGGCTGTAAAAAATCGCCGCATAGGAGGATACCTCCTACACGGCGTTCTTTGCGCTTATTTATTGAATAGGTCGCTGTGCGTTCCTGTTCTGGCTAACGTCAGGACAAGAACATCATCTTCAATACGGTAGATCAGCAGCCAGTCCGGGAGAATATGGCATTCCCGGTGTCCCACCCAATTGCCGGTCAACGCATGATCCTTGTTCTTTTCAGGAAGCGGTTCCCCCATGGAAAGCAGGGCGATTATGTTTTCCAATAGTTCGATATTCAGCCCACGCTTCATAGCGAGCTTGAAATCCTTTTTGAACAAGGTCGTGGTCTTGACCGTATACTTCGTCTTTCTCATGCCTTCAGGTCTGCAAAGAGTTCGTCCAAATCATTGTATCCCTTAATGGACGGATCCTTTGCAATCCTTTCCGCTTCCAACATTGCGGCAATCGTCTCTTTGTTGGGCTGATTCAGAGAAATTTCAAACGGGATACCACCGTCCCGCAACGCCTGTCGCACAAAGATGTTGAAGGCAGTGCTGAGGTTCATGCCCAATTCTCCAAAAAGCGCATCGGCCTGTGCTTTCAAATCAGAATCCATGCGAATGCTGATATTCGTCGTTGCTCCAGCCATACGATCATCCCCTTTCTAGCTGGTACAATCAGTATATGCCATTTGCACGAAAAAATCAATAGTTTGCACGAAAACTTAACATCAAATTCATTATAAGGAGGAAACCATTGGAAGTAAAAATCAACAAAGAGATCCAGTCCTACAGGGAGTCCATGTTCTTTGGCCTCTCCATGCGGCAGTGCGGCTTCTCTCTGGCGGCAATGCTGGTTGCCGTGGGGCTGTACTTTCTGCTGAAGCCCTATGTGGGCACGGAAACCGTCAGCTGGATGTGTATTCTGGGAGCCGCACCCTTTGCAGCTATGGGATTTATTAACTACCACGGCATGACCGCCGAACAGCTGGCCTGGGCCTGGATTCGTTCGGAATTGCTGGAACCAAAGCGGCTTATTTCTGAGCCGGATGATCTCTACTACAAATTGTTGGAGGATACCATCTCCAACCATGAAAGGGAGGCGTATAAAAATTGATGAAATCCATTCGTAATCTCCTGCGACAGGACCGGGAGAAATATGTCATTCCCCGACGTGTCCAGGATGTGATCCCCATTCAAAAAATCTGGGAGGACGGGATTTTCCTCACCGGTGGACGGTACGCAAAAACCTTCCGCTTTACGGACATCAATTATCAGGTGGCCTCGGAGCCAGACAAGGAAAAGATGTTCCGGGGCTACTCTGCCCTTATCAACAGTCTGGATTGCGGAGCTACCACTAAAATCACCATCTTCAACCATAAGACGAGCCAGATCAACTTTGAAAAGTCCATTCTCATGCCCATGCAGTGGGATGGCCTGGACGATTACCGGGAGGAATACAACCAGATGCTTTTGGACAAGGCCACCAACGGCAACGGCATCGTCCAGGAGAAGTTCATTACCATCTCCGTCCGCAAAAAGGATGTGGATGCCGCCCGGAGCTTCTTTGCCCGGATGGGAGCAGACCTGACCGCCCACTTTGCGGCCCTTGGCTCTAGCTGCGGCCCCATGAGCGCCATCGAGCGGCTGCAAATTCTCCACCGTTTCTACCGTAAGGGCGAGGAAAACGAATTCCGCTTCTCTCTGCGGGACTCTGCCCGGAAGGGCCACAGCTTCCGGGACTACATCTGCCCGGATTCCATGGAACGGCACAGCGACTATCTCCAAATCGGGGAACGGTACGCCAGGGTACTGTACCTCAAAGACTACGCCAGCTACATTCAGGATGATTTCGTATCCGAGTTGACGGACTTGAACCGGGACATGATGCTCTCCATTGACATGGTACCCATCCCCACAGACGAGGCTGTGCGGGAGGTGGAAAACCGGCTTCTCGGTGTGGAGACAAACATCACCAACTGGCAGCGCCGCCAAAACAGCAACAACAATTTCTCCGCTGTTGTCCCCTATGACATGGAATTGCAGCGAAAGGAAAGCAAGGAGTTTTTGGATGATCTGACCACCCGTGACCAGCGGATGATCTTCGGTATCCTGACCATGGTCATTACCGCGGATACCAAGGAACAGCTGGATATGGATACGGACGCTGTTCTCTCCACTGCCCGGAAGCGCATGTGCCAGATGGCGATCCTCAAGTATCAGCAGATGGACGGTTTGAATACCGTGCTGCCCATTGGCACCCGGAAGCTTAACGCCTTCCGCACCCTGACCACAGAAAGCCTTGCGGTGTTCATGCCCTTTAAGGTCCAGGAAATCATGGACAAGGGCGGTATCTACTTTGGAGAAAACGCCATCTCCCACAATCTCATCATGTGTAACAAGGAGAATCTGCTGAACCAGTCCGCATTCCTGCTGGGCGTTCCCGGCTCCGGCAAGTCCTTCTCCGCCAAGGAACTGATGACCTTCCTGATGCTGAACACCGAGGACGATATTCTGGTATGTGACCCCGAAGGGGAGTACGCCCCTCTGGTGGAGGCCATGGGGGATATGGGTTCCGTGATCCATGTTTCCGCAGGTGGGCGGGATCGGCTCAACGCCATGTACATGGTGGACGGCTATGGGGAGAACAACCCCATTGTGGTCAAGTCCGAGTTCATCATGTCCCTGATCGAGCAGATCGACAAGAAAGGGGTTGGCCCCCAGCACAAATCCATTATTGACCGGTGCATTACGATGGTTTACCGGAATGCAGCCTATACAGGAACGGTTCCCACCCTCTGCACCCTGCGGGACACCCTGCTGGAGCAGCCGGAGCCGGAAGCCAAGCAGATCGCACTGTCCTTGGAGCTGTACACCACCGGCTCTTTGGACATCTTCGGCAAGCAAAGCAATGTAGATCTGGATAAGCGGGTGGTGGTATTTGACATTCACGGCCTGGGGGCGCAGCTGAAGCCCACCGGCCTGCTGGTCATTTCGGACACCATGCTGAACCGTGTGACCCTGAACTGGAAAAAGGGCAAGCGGACTCATGTGTTCATCGACGAATTCCATGTGGTCTTTGAAAACGAATTCTCCGCCGCCTTCTTCAACTCCGCCTGGCGGCAGTTCCGAAAGCGGAATGCCTACCCCACCGCCATTACCCAGAACGTGGAATACCTGCTGGATTCTGTTCAGGCCAGCACCATGCTTTCCAACTCCGAATTCATTGTCATGCTGAATCAGGCGGCCTCTGACCGGGGAAAACTGGGGAGGCTCCTGAATATCTCCAATGAGCAGATGAACTACATCACCAATGTGGAAGCCGGTTCCGGCCTTATCAAATACGGCAGCGCCCTGGTTCCCTTCGTCAATCGCTTCCCCAAGGACACCAAGCTCTACCAGCTCATGACCACCCGTCCCGGGGAGGGCCGGTTCGCCGGTCAGTCCTGATAGGAGGCTGCGTCATTGCCGGAAATCAAAACAAGGCAAAATCAGGGAAAGACAATTCTAAACACCGCCCAGCAGCAGATGCAGCGCAGCTTCGTAAAAGCAAGGCAGGAGCAGGCAGCCCAAAAGCAAAATGAGCAGTCAGAGTCCCCGAACAGCTATGCGGAGGAAAAAATCTCCCGGACGGCAGCGGATGCCGTTCGGGATGGGGCCTCCCTTGCGGTGCGGGAGATACGTTCGCTTCGCCAAAGGAACGATGAAAAGTATGATGTTTCGCAGAAACCTGATATGCCGGAGGAATATCAAGAGACACCTACAAATACTCCCGTTGTTTCCGCATCGGAATTTGCCAGAAGCCGTCCTACAACACAGCAAGAAGCATCTGAGGTTTTCAATGCTAACCCGGTTTGTACTCGAAGCTATGAAGATACCGCGGAAACCGTAAAGGAACTCACAAGTTCTTCCCAGCAAGAAGCGGGACGGAAAGCCGCAGTGGACAGTATCATCCGGCAACAGCAAGCACATACCACAGGAAGTGTCCCGGAAGGCTCTGATGCTCTGTCTCCCCGCACTGCCCAAAGACCAATTCGCACCCGTGAGCAATCTATGGCTGTTTCTGCCCCTGCTTCAACTGCACAGCAAGAGGCCGCACGAAAGGCCGCGGTCCAGAACCTTGTCCGGCAGAAGCAAGCCCGAAAGCAGGATGAACTGCAAATAGAGCGATCCCACTTTTCTCAACAGGTGGAGGCATCACAAAGAAATTCTTCCACAATGCCGTTGCAGGATAATCAGGCAGTTCACAAATCAATGGTCCAAACCAGGAGCTCCACAGTAGGTGCAGTAAAGGCGGATGGTTTCCATAACGCAGATTCGTTTGTCAAGGGAACAGCATCTAAAGGACAGATTCCCATAAAGAAAAAAACCGATTTACCGATTCGCACCAAACAGGGTGCTGTCCCCATTAAGACCGCTGAACGAGCATCCGAAAAGACATTGGGTGCCACCGCCGAGAAAGCCTTCCGGGAAGCGCAAAAGGCCACTATCACAGCTGCCCAAAAAAGCAGCCATGCAGCCGCCACCGCTGGGCACAAAACACTGGTGGCCGCAAAGAAAGCCGCAGAGCTGGCAGCAAAGTTGGCCAGGTCTGCGGCAGAGGCGGCAAAGGCGCTTTACACAGCCATTGCCGCCGGCGGGGTAGCTTCCGTTCTGGTGATCGTAGTCATTGTCCTGATTGGCTGCGGCGCTGTTATCTTCGGCAGCCAGGAGGATGATTCCACCGAAACCCTGCCCCTCAGTGCGGAGGTGGAAGCCTATGAGCCGGTCATCCGCAAATATGCCAAGCAGTATGGCATCCCGGATTATGTTCTGCTGATTCAAGCCGTTATGATGCAGGAATCCGGCGGCAGAGGAAATGACCCTATGCAGGCTTCCGAATGCGGTTACAACACCCAGTACCCCAGAACACCCGGAGGAATTACGGACCCGGAGTATTCCATTGCGGTAGGCATCCAGAATCTTGCGGACTGTTTGCAGACAGCCGGAGCCGAAAGTCCCATTGACCTTGACCATATTCAGCTAGCCCTCCAAGGTTATAACTTTGGCAGCGGCTACATCACCTGGGCCTTGCAGAAATACGGCGAGTATTCCCGTACAAACGCCATTGAGTTCTCCTTAAAAATGGCAGAACAGATGGGCTGGAACAGCTATGGGGACAAGCAGTACGTCGCCCATGTGCTGCGGTACTACCCAATCGGCAAGGTGTTCTACACCCCGGAGGACGGGGATGCCATTGTGGATGTAGCTCTGTCCCAGGTGGGCAACATCGGCGGCGAACCCTATTGGAGCTGGTACGGCTTCACCAATCATGTGGAATGGTGCGCCTGCTTTGTCAGCTGGTGTGCCGACCAATGCGGCTACCTGGACAGCGGCACCTACCCCAAATTCTCCGGCTGCGTCTTCGGAATGCAATGGTTCCAGCAGCGTGGCCTCTGGCTGGACGATTCCACAGAACCAGCCCCGGGAATGCTCATCTTCTTCGACTGGGCCCCACAGGACGGAGTGCCGGACCATGTTGGGATCGTGGAGAAGGTGGAGAATGGGACGGTCTATACCGTAGAGGGCAATTCCAGGGATATGTGCCGGCAGAAACAGTATTCTCTGGGGAATAGTGTGATTCTGGGGTATGGGAAGGCGGCAGAATAAAACTATAGACAATCAATACTTGCGCCCAGCAGTTCATATGAATTGCTGGGCGTATTTTTTTATTATTCAATCTCCTATTTTGTGCCGAGCCGCAGAAATACTTCTCCGTCCTCGTCAACCTCAATGTGCATAGGCTTGATATTTAACGTCCTTCTATTTATTACGAATGTTTGTTTGGGTTTACCAGTTGAAAGTAGTGCCTCTGTGTGATATATTGTGTCTAAAGGAGTGATGCGTAATGACCGGAGCGTATAAGCTCAATGACGTTGCCTATATGATAGAAAGTAATCGCTACATCCGGGAGCGGTGATCTAATTACATTCAAGTTTCTGGATTGTATGGGAGCCGCAACAAAGGTAAAAGCACATAGACTATATCCCACAGAGGAAGCCGCTCTTACCGCCATTGGTAAAAGCAAAGTTGAAATTTCCAGCAGTCACATGGTGGCAATTCTTGGATAATCTATTTGTGTGCAAAGTCAAGACTTCTCTTTCTTAATTTCCATGCTACAATGGTCTACAGTTCGTACATAAGGGAGCGCAGGACATGGGGGCAGCAACACGTACCCTTGAGAATTATATAGCCCAGGCAATGCCCGCACTGACGGAGATCCCAGGGTTTTCAGCACTTGCAAAAGCGGATGGTCAGGATTATGATGCGTTGGCCGTAGAATATCCTGACGCACTGTTCGCTTTGATGATAGCAAATAATCTTTTCCAACATAACCGGGAGATTTCTGAAATCACCCAGCAGGCGTTCTTCTCTATTATGGATGGTATGGACATTCCCTCTGTACGCCTCCAATATGACCGCCGCACGGATGCTTATTTCCAGACACATTCATGGGATAACTGAGTATGAGTACGCCTTATTCAAGTGCTGGCAAATCTTTTAAGGCTTTGAAGCAGGCACAGAAGGCCAGGATTACAGATTATATGTATCTGGAAACTCAGAATTTCGTCTCTGCAAACGGACGAATGCCGGTCTCCGTTGAGGACTGTGAAACGATTGTACAAAAGGTTTGCGGTCACATCAATGTCCAGATTTCCTTTGACGAGGTTTACAAGGAATATCGTAAAAAGCGCCTGCACATCATTGAGCGGTTGGAAAGCACTGGCTTACCAGAGCATATCCGTTCTCACGAGGAAATAAAGGCACTGCAACGTGAACGTGCCACACGGTATCCAAAGCACAAGGCCCAAAAGCAGCCCACGAAATACCTTGACCCAGAAATTATGGATCAGGATGATCGCTTCTTTTACATTGCTGGCTACACTTCCGGTGGAGCGCTTTATGGTGTGACCTGGGAAGAAATGGGTTTGGAGCCATGGGAGGAGCTGGAATAGTATGATGAAAAAATCTCAAAAGGACAAGCTGCAAATCCAAAATAGCACTGTGGATTTTCTGGTGGTTCTTTCCAGCTTTAGTTGAAACGCAAAGAAAAATATGCTATTACGCATAGAACAAATTCTTTTCGAAATGCCATGTTGTTTTAGCATTAATCAGGGCATTCGCTCAGTTCTTCCCAATCTTTACGATTTCCACAGCGACGCAGATAGTCCTTGCCGCCATCGACAGCCACTACACCACATTTACAGAATTTGAAATCGTGGCGGTGTGTGCTTTCTATTACATCACCGCACTTTTTGCATCGAATCTTATTTGTAATGATCTTCTCCATGCAATCAGCCTCCAATCCAACGCACCAAATGTGCCTCTTTACCGAAGAGCTGGACTCCGTCAAGAAAGTCAGGCTCTGGTTCTATGTTTTAATCTTCCATAACCTCAACCATCATCCTGGCCCCCAGCCTGAAACTGTTCTGGAATAAGAGGCAGTCCGCAATAGTTTGATACTCACGAACGCAATCCGTATATTTTTCAAACAGTTCTTCCTATTCATCCGTCATGGTGGCTTTGAGCTTTTCTTCATTCCTACAAATCAGTTCCAACAGTTTCTTATTCTCTTCTCAAGCGGATGTGCCATACTCTGTCGGCTCGATATTGCCATACCAGAACTCTTCAAGGATTCCCATACCGCATCCTCCCCATAGACCATTTCCCTGAGGACAATGTCCTCTGCCCGGTTATGGATGCTGTTCATAGCCTTGATCCAAGCCATCCGGTCATTCTCTTTCAATTCATCGGTCACTGACTCGGCTTCCTGCATCTGCCTGATAATCAGCTACAATCTGTTCTGTACCTGCTCGTTCAAATCGGCAAGGTAAGTCCAGAGCTGGCCGTCCAGAACCAAATCATTGAACATCATTGGATTGTACTCTTTCAGATGCTCTCGGTGCATCCGCCCATATTTCCCGATATGGCGTTCCTCATTGGGACGCTTCAGATCCGGAATGTAGTAATCTCCTGCCAGCACATAATCCATTCCATTGATATTCTTTTTGTTTTCCATAAGCTTGGCCTCGATTTCAAAATTTTTGTCACATCGAGACTCACTGGTGTAGTAGTGGTGTAGTAGCACTACCTTCAAGCCTGAAAAACCTTGGCTTAACAGTGATAAGGAACTAATTTACTTATCAACTGTTAGCTGACGGTTTCCGGGGTGCATACGGACAAATCCCGTCTGATTTCTAACAGGAAGTCAGACGGGATTTTCGCTTTATATTACGAATTATGGAGGACATACCATGAAAACCTTAATATCTTGTGCCTACAATATGGATAATTGCTGTGTGGAAGTGAAATTCAGCGACGGCAGTATGATTGCGATTGACACTATCGTCGTTGAGAACGAGATTGCTGACAATATGTATCAGCGGTCAGAGCTGGATTATTTGATCTACAACGCTCCTTTGGAGTATGCAGACCTTATCTTGAACGGCGATCCCGAAACCTATTTGAAAACTGTAACAGAATACAAGCCTTGGGATAGCTGACAACACGCTGCCCGCAGGAGAAAATCCTGCGGGCGTTTTTCTGTTTATATTATTTCCCTCCGTTGGATCTCAATTTAGGAAAGAAGATGACAATCTTGAAGCTCTTTCCCCACTGGGAAGCTGCTTCCAGATGAAGATTTAGATCGTCGGCCATCTTCTTAACCAGGTAAAGTCCCATACCGGTAGCCTTCTTTCTGCTGTCAGTAGAATCCCCGGTAAAGCCCTTTTGAAAAATGTACGGCAGATTATATTTTTTTACGCCAATGCCGTTATCTTCAACAGAAAGGATATCTGCAGTCTCCGAATGTATCACGGAAATTGTAAGCATGGGACTATCGCTGCTATATTTGATGGCATTGCTAACGATTTGTCCCAACATAAACTGAAGTCCTCTACGGTCTGTATAGACTGTTTCAGATTGCAGTTTGTTGAGAATGACAAAATGCTTCTCTTCAAGAAGTGGGGCATAGTCCTCCAGAACTTCACCCAAGCAGTCATTCAAATTGACATCCTCAAATCGGTAATCCTTTGTACTGCTCTTCAACCGGGCATAGTACAGCATCTGCGTGACATCCTCCTGAAGCTGACTGCGGACATAATCCAGCTTTGCTTGCAGGGAAGGAGAGATTTCATCGTTCCGGTTATCCAAGAGCATGGTCAGCAACGATAGGGGCGTTTTCGCTTCATGTGCCCAGCCCTCCACGTATTCTTCATAGTCCCGTAGGGCATCCGCCATATTGTTACTCTCGTTTTTGTATTCCCGTAAAACCGAAGCCAAAAATCGGACAGATTCTCCTTCTTTCTGACTAATGGCACTGAGCAGCCGTTCTTCATTGCAGATGGTAGGATCACTGAGGAAATCTCGGAACAGTTCCATGTGGGTGTTCTCCCTCTTGTTTAGTACAAACAGAATCGCTGAAAACAAAAGGATGCTCGTCAGAACTACTAACCCGATCAAGGTTTGAAATACCTGAATGTCAGAAATCCAAAGAATGACAGCGCAAAAGCAATCCACGCCCAGCAGCAACAGAAGCCAGGGGTAGTACCGTTCTATCATGTGCCAAAGCTGCTTCATAGAGACACCTCCGCTTCCAAACGGTAGCCCATTCCTCGAACTGCAACGATTCGCTGCTTCATTTCAAGGGCGGACATCGTTTTTTTCAGCCGGGTTAGGTTAACCTGCAAGGCATTTTCATCTATGTATTCCGTGGTTCCCCATAGTGCCATGCAAAGCTGCTCCGTCGTGACCAGAGCATCGCCGCCGGACAAAAGAGCGACCAACAGTTTTCCCTGATTTTTTGGAAGCACCACAGAGGTATTATGAATATAAAGCGTGTAGGTCTGCTGGTCTAACAGGAAATCTGGTCCCTCTATGAGATTGGTACGGCCTTCATACCTTTTGAGAATATTGGATACCCTGGCAAGAAGTCGATCTTTTCTGCACGGCTTCGTCAAATATTCATCGGCACCCAACTGGAACGCTTGCAGTTCATCCTTTACCTGATCTCTGGAAGTCAGCACCAGGACGGGGATAGCAGTTTTATTCTTTAGCTCCTGGCAGATTTGAAAGCCACTGATCTCCGGCAAGTTCAGGTCTAAGATCACAAGGTCAGGGCGGAGGGCTGCCAAGAGCCGAGCGGCATCTTCAAACTCGGTAATTGCCTCCACAAGATAGCCGTCCTTTTGGAGCATATCGCAGAGTTCTTCCCGCATATAGACTTCATCTTCCACAACAGCAATTCTTTTCATGACAGCACCTCCTTCCAAATTATTCTTCTCTCTGCGGCTGCATCAGTGTCAGCAAATACCGATCACTGGAGCGCTTGACCACTCTCATATAAATATATTCTATCACGCAAAGTAGTAAAATCATAGCAGCAGATACAAGCAGCATTTCAGACACTGTCCCACGGGTTCGGGACGAGAGTATCCCTGTAAATAACGCCCTGACTCCAAACAGACTGCTGACAGCCGCAACCAATACAGGAAGTCCCATAAACCAGGTAATTTGCTTTCCAGCAGACTGGCAAAGGGTTTCGTAAGTAGCTCCCAGGCGGATCAGGGTCTGGTATCTGCGCCCGGTTTTCTGCTGACTCATCAGGAACTGAACACCCACGATGGTGTTGGCAACTACCAGGAAAACAATCGCAAGATAGAGGGTAATATAACTGGATGCTATGGTGTAGAAAAGCTGACGACCTATATTCTGAAGATAGCTTTCATATTCAATGCCAGTTTCGTCCAGCTTCTCGTTCAAATCCAAATATGCAGTCATAAGGCTATTTCCATCCAGAGCCTGCTCACTGAGCACCGCATTGACATAGGTATCATACATTCCCTGGCTATAATATAGGAATGCTTCATCCGGAAGAATCAATGCAAAGGACAAGGTTATAGAACGGTCCGTGACCAAATTCAC
>ENA-UEPJ01001870-UEPJ01001870.1-human-gut-metagenome-genome-assembly--contig:-NODE-1870-length-23768-cov-4.728293_pt1 | contig 23768 bp, 19 predicted proteins | sample MGYA00242890_ERZ507896 | MGnify/ENA primary metagenome ERZ507896 (study PRJEB26167, sample SAMN06115508) | human gut metagenome | host: Homo sapiens | place: China:Qinghai | collected 2015-08-20... | reverse complement strand
AACTTTGCGTTTCAACAGAGTGTCGGACGAAAAAAGAACCGCTCGTCTGTCGCAGGACATCCTACTGGCAGACGGCGGTCTTTGCAATCTAGGAATTACCCAATTTTCTTATCTTCCTGCACCGGCTCACAGGTAAGTCCGATGCCGAGCTTCTTAAAGACATTCTTATCCACATTGGACAGCATAACTGTTGTGTGTACCTGGCAACCGCGGAGCTTCGGGAGCTGTTCTAAAGCGATCCTTGCGTTCTCGTCGGTAGCAGCACAGGTGGAGAGGGCGATGAGCACCTCATCGGTGTGCAGTCTCGGGTTGCCGCTGCCGAGGTAACGGACCTTTAATTCCTGGATCGGAGCGATGGACTCCGGGGAGATCAGGTCGATGGAGTGGTCGATTCCGCCCAGCTCCTTCACTGCGTTTAAGAGAACGGCAGCGGAAGCGCCGAGGAGCTCCTTTGTCTTACCGAGAACGATCTTTCCGTCCGGGAGTTCCAGGGCAGCAGCCGGGGCATCTGTCTCTTTCGCAAGATTTACAGCGGCAGGAACAACAACGCGGTCCTTCGGGGAGATCTTTGCCTGCTTCATGATCAGTTCGATCTTGTATGCCTCGTTCTGGCAGGAATCATCTTTTACGACCTTCTCAAGAGCCTGGTAGTAGCGGCGGATGATCTCCTGGCAGGAAGCCTCGCGGCATGCCTCGTCATCGAAGATGCAGAGACCGGCCATGTTGACACCCATATCGGTCGGGGATTTGTACGGGCATTCGCCGAAGATTCCCTCAAAGATGGCGCTGAGCACAGGATAGATTTCAACGTCGCGGTTGTAGTTGACGGTGGTCTTTCCGTAAGCCTCGAGATGGAACGGGTCGATCATGTTCACATCGTTCAAGTCTGCAGTTGCGGCCTCGTAAGCTAAGTTTACCGGGTGCTTTAACGGCAGGTTCCAGATCGGGAATGTCTCGAATTTCGCGTATCCGGCCTTTACGCCGCGCTTGTTCTCATGGTAGAGCTGGGAAAGGCAGGTGGCCATTTTTCCGCTTCCAGGTCCCGGTGCGGTAACGACAACGAGGGGACGTGTTGTCTCAACATAATCATTTTTTCCGTATCCTTCATCGCTGACGATGAGCGGAATATTGCTCGGATAGCCGTCGATTTCATAGTGGCGGTATACCTTGAGGCCGAGCTTCTCTAACTTGTGCTTGAACTGCTGGATCGCCGGTGTGTCAACATAGCGGGTAATTACGACGCTGCTGACGTAAAGCCCGCGGTCAGTGAATACACGGATCAGGCGCAGTACATCCAGATCGTATGTAATGCCCAGATCGTAGCGGACCTTGTTTTTTGTGATATCAGCGGCATTGATCGCGATGATGATCTCTGCCTGATCAGCCAGCTGCATGAGCATGCGGAGCTTGCTGTCCGGCTCGAAGCCCGGAAGCACGCGGGATGCATGGTAATCATCGTAAAGCTTTCCGCCGAATTCCAGATATAATTTATCGCCGAACTTGCTGATCCTCTCGCGGATATGGTCAGACTGCATGGCGAGGTATTTGTCGTTGTCGAAACCCTGCTTGATCATTTGTTTTTCTCCTCTTAATAGTCATATTAAATGAAAATGAGCCGGTCTGGAGTTTCCAGGAAAGACATCCGGCTGAAACAGCTGTGGGGCAGACATCCGGATCATTTTCAAAAAGTTTTCGTACCTGCGGCTTTTGGCAGCCGTTCGTACCTATCTATCTATTATCCATCAAAAACCTCATTTTGAACAGTAGTTTTTTAATTTTTCTTTCCCAAATCCATATACTTATGATATTATGGTGGTAACTTGAGTTCTTATCTCCTGGCAGATGATGAAATAAACTGCAGGAAAACTTAATGGCAGTAGTGACGGAGAAAAATCAGTATTCCCTGTTGACAAGGAATCAATAAATGTGCCAGTCTCCGTGAAATTACTGACTGTGGATTGAAATAAAGGATGAGCGAACATGAAAAAAATGCTATTTGCGTTCTCCATGGCGGGCCTGTTCCTGTTATCGGCATGCAGCAGACCTGCGGCGGAGGAGACAGAGACAGCAGAGATGACAGCTGCGGCGGAGAGCACCCAGGAGACCAGCGGTGTCCTGGTGATCGAGGATGCCGGGGAAGATAAAAATAAGACGATCTCCGTGCGGATCGTTGACTCCTCGAACCCGGCGCTTCCGGGGCGCGAGGCGAAGAAGGTCCGCGGCATCTACATTACGGGGCCGGTGGCCGGAAATGAGGAAGTCTTAAACGGTGTTCTGGACGGGGCCCTGACTGCGGGAATCAACGCGGTGGTCATAGACTTTAAGGAGGATCAGGGACGGATCACATGTCCGGTGGATGCGGCGACAGTGAACGAGATCGGTGCCAGTATCCCGTATGTACGGGACATGAAAAGCCTGATCGAGAGCCTCAAGAAGAAGGATCTCTATGTGATCGCGCGAGTCGCGGCCTTCAGGGATTCCTATCTCGCGGAGAAGAAACCGGAGTGGAGCCTGAAACTGCCGGACGGCAGCCTGTACCAGGACCGCCAGGGAATGTACTGGGTGGATCCGTACCGCCAGGAGGTCTGGGATTATCTTCTGGAAGTCGGAACAGAGGCAAAAGATCTCGGCTTTGATGAGGTCCAGCTCGACTATCTGAGATTCCCGAACGAGGCGTCGGCAGGTCAGGTCGTCTACGACGAAGCAGTGATCCGGGGGCGTTCCAAGACGGATACGATCCTGGAGTGTACCAATTATTTATATGAAAATCTCGCGTCCCAGGGACTTTTCGTCTCTGCGGATGTGTTCGGCACGATCATCGGAAGCGGCGTGGATTCCACTGCCGTCGGACAGAATTATACGGAGATGGCGAAGATTCTCGACTATATCTGCCCGATGATCTACCCGTCCCACTACAGCTCTGGAAACTTCGGGCTGGAACACCCGGATACGGAACCGTATAAAACGATCTTCGGGGCGCTTCAGAAGTCTGGAAAGGTCCTGCTGGATGCGTCTAGAGCCGACAACCATGAGAGCCGCCAGGCGATCGTCCGCCCGTGGCTTCAGGACTTCACAGCCACATATCTCGGGGAAGGAAATTATATCACCTACGGTGATGCTGAGGTCGCGGAGGAAGTCCGCGCCGTCCAGGATGCAGGATACGAGGAGTGGATGCTGTGGAGCGCGGCGAATAAGTACCATTTAGAGGGACTTTCCGGGGACGGAAGCAGCGCAGCGGCAGCGGAAGTTTCGGGCGAAGGCGAAGCCGGTTCGGATGGTGGAGAAACATCTGCCGAGACAGAGCCCGAAACAGCTCAACAGTAAAAATGGAGAACAAAATGAATCAGATTCGTAAAACACCAGTGCCGGGAGAATTCTACCGGCACTTTAAAAATAAGTTATATCAGATCATCGCGGTTGCGACCCACTCAGAGACCGGGGAAGAAATGGTAGTCTACCAGGCGCTCTACGGGGACTTCAAGATCTGGGTGCGTCCGCTTGACATGTTTTTAGAGGAAGTCGACCGGGAGAAATACCCGGATGCGGTGCAGAAGTATCGGTTTGAGAGAGTACGGCTTGTAAAGCCACAGAATGCGGAAAATTCCGCTCAGAATGCAGCTCAGCCAGTGCGGCAGGCACCAGCAGAACAGAAGCCGTCGGCAGACAGCGACAGCAGCGCCAAAAACACCACCGCCCAGGCCCCAGATGAAGACCAGCCCGTCAACCAGGAGCTCCTGGACTTCTTCGATGCCATGGACGAAAAAAACTATGATCTGATGCTGGAATGCCTGACAAAGCTCCAGACCCATGCAACCCAGAAAGAACTGGATGATATCTGCATGGTTCTGGACATCCATCCGCCGGTGGGCTGCGATGATGTTGGATCCCAGATCATGTTCATCAAGCGCCACCTTGCGATGATCAGAAAGTTTGACGGGGAGAGATTGCGTTGACAGAGAATGATATTCCTTTCAATATTGAAGAAGAATTAAAAAAACTCCCAGCATCGCCGGGAGTTTATCTCATGCATGATAAGCACGATGAGATCATATATGTAGGAAAAGCCATAAGCTTGAAGAACCGTGTGCGCCAGTATTTCCAGAGCAGCCGGAACAAGACGGCCAAGATCGAGAAGATGGTATCCAGGATCGCGAGATTCGAGTATATCATCACGGACTCCGAGCTGGAGGCCCTGGTTTTAGAGTGCAACCTCATCAAGGAACACCGCCCGCGGTACAACACGATGTTAAAGGATGACAAGACATATCCCTACATCAAGGTCACTACGGACGAGCCGTTCCCGAGAGTCCTGTTCTCCAGAACCATGAAAAAGGACAAATGCCGGTATTTCGGACCATATACCAGCGCCGGAGCGGTGAAGGACACCATCGACCTGATCCACAAGCTCTGGAAGCTCCGGACATGCAGCAGGAATCTTCCGAAGGACATCGGAAAGGAACGTCCGTGCCTGAACTACCACATCAAACAGTGCTCAGGGCCGTGCCAGGGCTATATTTCCGAGGTGGAATATAAGAAATCTGTCTCCGAGGTCATCGAATTTCTGGACGGAAAGTACACTCCGGTGCTGACGATGCTGGAGGAAAAGATGATGGCGGCCTCCGACGCGATGGAGTACGAGCAGGCTATCGAGTACCGGGAACTCTTAAACAGCGTGAAGCAGGTCGCCCAGAAGCAGAAGATCACGAGCCATAGCATGGAAGACCGGGATGTGATTGCCATGGCGAGGGACGACGCGGACGCTGTGGTGCAGGTATTCTTTGTCCGGGATGGAAAGATGATCGGCCGGGAACATTTCCGTGTCTCCGCATCCACGGCAGACAACAATTACCAGATCATCGGAAGCTTTGTAAAACAGTTCTACGCGGGAACTCCATTTATCCCGAGAGAGATATGGGTGCAGGAAAAATTTCCGGAGATGGATCTCATTGCGGAATGGCTCACGAAACGCCGAGGTCAGGCGGTGAAGTTCCTGATCCCGAAAAAAGGCCAGAAAGAGCGTATGGTGGAGCTTGCGGAGAAAAACGCGAAGCTCGTGCTTGATCAGGACAAGGATAAGATCAAGAGAGAGGAACTCCGGACGATCGGTGCCATGAATCAGGTGGGAGACTGGCTGGGGCTGGAAAAGGTGCGCCGGATGGAGGCCTACGATATTTCCAATATCAGTGGGTTCGAATCGGTCGGTTCCATGGTGGTCTTCGAGGACGGGCGTCCGAAACGGAACGATTACCGTAAATTTAAGATAAAGACTGTCCAGGGACCCAACGATTACGCGTCCATGGAAGAGGTGCTGACCCGCCGGTTTACCCATGGTCTGGAGGAACTGGAGAAGGAGCGGAAAGATCTGGAGAACAGGGCTGAGACACCGGATGAACGTTTCGGGAGCTTTACGAGATTTCCGGATCTGATCCTCATGGACGGCGGTCGGGGACAGGTAAATATCGCGCTGAAGGTTCTTGAGGAGTTAAAACTCAACATTCCGGTCTGCGGCATGGTAAAGGACGACAATCATCGGACCCGGGGCCTCTACTATGAGAACATTGAGATTCCCATTGACCGCCATTCCGAGGGCTTCAAGCTTGTGACAAGGATTCAGGATGAGGCACACCGGTTTGCCATCGAGTACCACAGGAGTCTGAGAAGCAAGGCTCAGGTACATTCGGTCCTCGATGATATCGAGGGCATTGGACCGGCGAGAAGAAAGGCGCTGATGCGCCGGTTCCGATCCCTTGAGGCAGTGCGCGATGCTTCTCTGGAGGAGCTTGAGAGCACGGAGGGAATGAATAAACGTGCGGCAGAGAGCGTCTATGCATATTTCCGTGAGAAAGACCGTGCGCCGGAGATCACGGAGTAAATACAGCGCCGCCTGCTTTTGTGAAACCTGACTCAAACAGGAGCGGAATTTTCTGAACTGTAAATTTCGTACAATGCAGTAACCGGAGCCCTGAGAGTGGGAAATTTCGTGACATTCTGTCTGTGATATGGTAGGATGAAAGTAACTGTGCGCATCCTCGCGGAGCAGTTATCTCAGTTGGAGACCTAACTCTCACTGAGACAAAATTGCTATTACTCACCACCTGAAAGAGATGGGAGTCTTCTTAACTGAGATAAAAAAGGAGAATATTACCATGTACGGAGTTACAATAGCTGAATTAATAGAAAAAATGGATTTCAAAAACCTGACCCCGGAGCTGGACTGCGAGAAGATCGTTGTCTCCCACCCGGACGTGAACCGTCCGGCGCTTCAGCTCACCGGATTCTACGCACATTTTGACAATGAGCGTGTACAGATGATCGGAAACGTGGAGATCGCGTACCTCTCCGGGCTCACAAGAGAGCGCCGGATCGCCATGTATGACAAGCTGATCTCCAGCAAGATCCCATGTCTCGTGTTCTGCAGAAACCAGACACCGGAGTCGGAGGTCGCAGAACTCTGCAGTCATTACGGTGTTCCGTGCCTGCTCTCCGCAAAACCGACATCCGATACCATGGCGGAAGTCATCCGCTGGCTGAAGGCAAAACTTGCCCCGTGCATCAGCATTCACGGCGTTCTCGTCGATGTATTTGGCGAAGGCGTTCTGATCACAGGTGAGAGCGGAATCGGTAAGAGCGAGGCCGCCCTGGAGCTCATCAAGCGTGGACACCGTCTCGTAAGTGATGACGTTGTGGAGATTCGCAAGGTCAGCGATGAAACTCTCGTCGGTTCCGCCCCGGATATCACAAGATATCTCATCGAGGTGCGCGGGATCGGCATCATCGACGTGAAGACCCTGTTCGGTGTCGAGAGTGTAAAAGATACCCAGTCCATCGACATGGTCATCAAGCTCGAAGAGTGGGATAAGAATAAGGAATACGACCGTCTCGGACTTGAGGACCAGTACACGGAGTTCCTTGGAAATAAAGTTGTCTGCCACAACATTCCGGTCCGTCCGGGACGTAATCTGGCAGTAATCGTAGAGTCCGCGGCGGTCAACTACCGTCAGAAGAAGATGGGCTACAACGCGGCCCAGGAGCTCTACAACCGCGTGCAGGCGAATATCGCTAAAAGAGGCGAATAAAAAGGAGAAACATTCATGGAAATCAGAACAAATGAGCCGATGGCGCGGCACATATCATTCCGCGTCGGCGGTCCGGCAGACCGGTTCATGATTCCGGAATCAGAGACAGAACTCCGCGAGGCGGTCCTGGACTGTAAAAAGTCAGGACAGCCCTGGTACATGATCGGCAACGGAAGCAATCTCCTCGTGGGAGATAAAGGTTTCCGTGGCACGATCATCAGCACAGAGCGTCTCGCTGAATTAGAAGTTCAGAAAAACGAAAACATTATCATCGCCGGGGCAGGCGTGATGCTCTCAAAGCTTGCGAACACGGCGGCGAGAGAGGAACTCACCGGCCTGGAGTTCGCGGCGGGAATCCCGGGAACCGTCGGCGGTGCGGTCATGATGAATGCGGGCGCTTACGGATCCGAGATGAAGAACGTACTCCTGTGGGCGGATGTGATGGACCAGGACGGAAATGTGAAGCTGATGAAAAACGAGGAGCTGGAGTTGGGATATAGAACGAGCTGTCTGGAGCGCCTGGGACTTTTCACAGTCCGCGCGGCATTCAAGCTGACACCTGGCGATCCGGAGGTGATCCGGTCGCAGATGGAAGAGCTGGCAAGAAAGAGAAAAGAGAAGCAGCCGTTAGAATACCCGAGCGCCGGAAGCACCTTCAAGCGCCCGGAAGGATATTTCGCCGGAAAACTGATCGAGGATGCCGGTTTAAAGGGATTTTCCGTCGGCGGAGCCGCGGTCTCCGAGAAACACGCCGGATTCGTGATCAATAAGGATCATGGAACGGCGGCGGATATTTTGGGACTTTGCAATGAGGTAAAACGCCGGGTAAAGGAGAGTTCCGGGGTAGATCTCGAGCTGGAAGTAAAACTCTTAGGTGAATTTTAAAGGTGCACAATACAGGGAGGAATTCTCGTTGAGACTTGTAATCGTGACAGGCATGTCGGGCGCAGGAAAGACCACGGCATTAAAAACACTGGAAGACATGGGCTTCTATTGTGCCGACAACCTGCCGGTCCTTTTAATTGAAAAATTTGCGGAGCTGGTCATGAACGGACAGAGCGAAAAGCAGGACATCGCCCTGGGTGTGGATGTCCGAAGCGGTGAGGAGCTGCCGTATCTGGAGATTATCATCCGGAAATGGAGAGAAAACAAATACCCGTTCTCGATCCTGTTCCTGGATTCCTCCGATGAAGTTCTTATCAAGCGCTTCAAGGAGACGAGACGCAGCCATCCGCTCTCAAGAAACGGCCGCGTGGAAAAGGGAATCGAGCTGGAGCGGGAGAAGCTCGCCTTCTTAAAAAAAGAGGCGGACCAGGTCATCGACACCAGCAGACTTCTGACAAAAGAACTGCGCCATGAGCTGGAAAATCTCTACAGCGAAGCGGATGGATGCAGCAGCATGTTCATCACAGTCGTGAGTTTCGGTTTCAAGTATGGGATCCCGGCGGATGCCGACCTGGTGTTTGACGTGCGCTTCCTCCCGAATCCCTACTATGTGGAGGAACTCCGGTTCCATACGGGAACGGAGCAGGCGGTACAGGACTATGTGATGCAGGGTGGTACCGGGGAAGAGTTCTTAAAGAAACTGAATGATCTTCTGGAATTCGTGATTCCGAAATATGAACAGGAAGGAAAAACGCAGCTCGTGATCGCGATCGGATGCACCGGCGGACGCCATCGTTCGGTGACGATCGCAGGAGAAGTATTTAAGCGTCTGACGGAGTCCGGGCGGTACGAGATCCGGCTGGAACACAGGGACGCGGGGAAGGATGGAGGAAAGTAAGTATGTCTTTTTCTTCCAGGATCAAGGAAGAGCTTTCCAGGCATATGAGTCCGGCAAGGCATTGCCAGATCGCCGAAATTGCGGCGATTTTAAGCCTTTGCGGACGGATCCAGATTTCCGGGGACGATCATTACAGCATCAAGATCCACACGGAAAATGTGACAGTTGCCAGAAAGTGCTTTACATTATTGAGAAAAACATTTAATATAGAAACTGATATCTCTATACGGCGGAATGCGCATCTGGGAAAAAACAGGATCTATTCAGTCTGTGTGAAACAGCATGAGGATGCACTCCGCGTATTGAAAGCCACAAAACTTCTTACGGAGGACGGAGAGATCGGAGAGAATCTTTCCGTTGTGGGAAATGTGGTCGTACAGAACCCCTGCTGCCGCAGGGCATTTCTGCGCGGCGCTTTTCTTGCATCCGGATCCATCAGTGATCCGGAGAAGTTTTACCATTTTGAGATCGTCTGCGCGACAGATGCGAAAGCCCGCCAGATCCAGTCCATTATGGCAACGTTTGACATTGATGCAAAAATTGTCATCCGCAAACGCTATTATGTGGTATATATTAAAGAGGGGAGCCAGATCGTGGATATCCTGAATGTGATGGAGGCCCATCTGTCACTGATGGAACTGGAGAACATCCGCATCCTGAAAGAGATGCGCGGAAATGTCAACCGCCAGGTCAACTGCGAGACGGCAAACATCAACAAAACAGTGTCAGCCGCTGTGAAGCAGATCGAGGATATCGAGTTTATCCGCGACACGGTAGGCTTTGAAAGTCTTCCAGATGGTCTTGCGCAGATTGCAAAGGCAAGACTTTTAAAACCGGAAGCGACGCTGAAGGAACTGGGCGAAGACCTGGAACCGCCGGTTGGAAAATCGGGTGTCAACCATCGATTGAGGAAGCTTGGTGAGATGGCGGAGAAACTGCGGGAACAGGGAACCGAAACGTGAATGGAGACTAGTAAGCGCCATTCTTTGTGCAATTGAGGAGGATTATTATGACAAAACGTACGGTGACTATCGAACTTGCTTCTGGTCTGGAGGCTCGACCGATTGCGATGTTAGTGCAGCTTGCAAGCAGCTATGAGAGTACAATTTACGTCCAGAGCGACAACAAAAAGATCAATGCCAAGAGCATCATGGGCATGATGACACTTGATCTTCCGGTCGGCGAGCAGGTGGTCGTGACAGCGGACGGAGTGGACGAAGAGAAAGCAGTAAACGATATTGAGAAATATTTAAGCAACAACTAAGAAGCATGTCTGTATATAGCGACATTACGGGACTGCCGCCTTTCGGGGTGACAGTCCTTTTGCAATTGATGATAAAAAATACGGAGGAGACAGATGGCATTTACACACTTGCATGTCCATACAGAGTACAGTCTTTTGGACGGATCCAGTAAAATCGGAGAGCTGGCGGCGCGGGCAAAAGAGCTTGGCATGGACAGCATGGCGATCACCGATCACGGTGTCATGTACGGGGTGATCGATTTTTACCGGGCAGCCCGTGCGGCCGGGGTCAAACCGATCATCGGCTGCGAGGTGTATGTCTCCCCGGGTTCAAGATTTGACCGTGAGACTGTCCACGGCGAGGACCGCTACTACCATCTGGTCCTCCTCGCGGAAAACAATACAGGATACCAGAACCTGATGAAGATCGTCTCCAAAGGCTTTGTGGATGGCTTCTATTATAAACCGAGGATCGACGAGGAGGTCATGCGGGAGTACCACGAGGGAATCATCGCTTTAAGCGCCTGCCTTGCCGGAGAAGTCCCGAGATATCTGGAGAAAGGTCTCTATGAGGACGCAAAGGCGGCTGCAAAACGCCATCTGGAGATCTTCGGCGAGGGCAATTATTTCCTTGAACTTCAGGATCATGGGATCCCGATGCAGCGCCAGGTAAACCAGGGGATCATGCGACTCTCAAAAGAATTAAATATCCCGCTTGTGGCGACAAACGACTGCCACTATATCAACGCCGAGGACTGGGAGGCCCACGACATCCTGCTCTGCATCCAGACAGGGAAAAAGGTCTCCGACGAGAACCGTATGCGCTACGAGGGCGGACAGTACTATGTGAAGTCCGAGGAGGAGATGCGCAGACTCTTCCCATACGCCCCGGAAGCCATCGAGAACACCCACAAGATCGCGGAGCGCTGCAACGTGGAGATCGAGTTTGGTGTCACAAAACTTCCGAGATTCGATGTGCCGGAGGGCTACGATTCCTGGGGCTATTTAAACCACCTCTGCGATGAAGGATTTGCACTGCGCTACCCGGATGATGACGGGACACTCCGTGCGCGCCTTGACTATGAGCTTGGAACCATCAAGAGCATGGGATATGTGGACTATTTCCTGATCGTGTGGGATTTTATCAACTATGCCAGAGAAAACGGTATTCCGGTAGGACCTGGACGTGGAAGTGCAGCTGGAAGCATCGTTTCCTACTGCCTGCATATCACGAATATTGATCCGATCCGTTATAGCCTGCTGTTTGAGCGTTTCCTGAACCCGGAACGAGTTTCCATGCCGGATATCGATATCGACTTCTGTTATGAACGCAGACAGGAGGTCATCGATTATGTCGGACGCAAATATGGAAAAGAAAAGGTTGTGCAGATTGTCACATTCGGTACGCTGGCGGCAAAGGGTGTCATCCGCGACGTCGGGCGCGTCATGGATCTGCCGTATTCCTTTGTGGATTCGATTGCAAAAATGATTCCGAACGAGCTGAACATGACGATTGATAAGGCACTGTCAATGAACGCAGAGCTGCGCAAGCTCTACGAGAGCGATGAACAGGTGCACGTGCTGATTGATATGAGTAAACGGCTGGAGGGATTGCCGCGCCACACCTCGATGCACGCAGCAGGGGTTGTGATCTGTCCGGAGGCGGCAGATCATTTTGTACCGCTTTCACGGGGGTCGGATGGTTCGATCACAACGCAGTTTACGAAGACGACGCTGGAAGAGCTCGGACTGTTAAAAATGGACTTTCTGGGGCTTCGAACCCTGACAGTAATCGACCACGCGGTCAAGATGATTGAGCATGACACCGGTGTGAAGCTCGATATGGAGCATCTGGATTATAACGATAAAAAAGTGCTGGATTCGCTCTGCACCGGCAGGACGGACGGCGTGTTCCAGCTGGAAAGCGGCGGCTTCAAGACCTTCATGAAGGAATTGAAGCCGACCACCCTGGAAGATATCATAGCCGGAATCTCCCTGTACCGTCCGGGTCCAATGGACTTTATTCCGAAATATTTAAAGGGAAAGAATGACCCGGCAGCCATCACCTACACCTGTCCGCAGCTGGAGCCGATCTTAAAGCCGACCTACGGCTGTATCGTCTACCAGGAGCAGGTCATGCAGATCGTCCGCGATCTCGCCGGATATACCCTCGGCCGAAGCGACCTTGTGCGCCGCGCCATGTCAAAGAAGAAGGCGGCGGTCATGGCGAAGGAACGCCAGAACTTCGTCTACGGAAATGCGGAGGAGGGCGTAAAGGGCTGTATCGCCAATGGGATCGACGAGAAGACGGCAAACCAGATTTACGATGACATGACGGACTTTGCAAAGTACGCTTTCAACAAGTCCCATGCGGCGGCCTACGCAGTGGTTGCCTACCAGACCGCGTTCTTAAAATATTACTATTCAAAGGAATTCATGGCGGCGCTCATGACCTCAGTGATGGACAACACCACGAAGGTTTCCGAGTACATTCTCGCCTGCCGGAACATGGGAATCCCGATCCTGCCGCCGGATATCAACGAGGGATACAGCGGCTTCTCCGTATCCGGAAACGGTATCCGTTACGGACTTTCCGCCATCAAGAGTGTGGGCCGGGCCGTGGTGGACGTGATCATCGCCGAGCGTGAGAGCGGCGGTCTCTTCAAAAACCTCGATGATTTTGTGTCCAGAATGTCCAATAAGGAAGTCAATAAGAGAACGCTGGAGAGCTTCATTAAATCTGGTGCCCTGGACACACTTCCGGGCACGAGAAAGCAGAAGCTTATCGTCTCCGGCGACCTTCTGGAGAGTAAGTCAAAAGAGAAAAAGACGGTCATGGAAGGCCAGATGAGCTTCTTTGACATCGCCCCGGAGGAGGAAAAGGACAACTTCCATATCACGTTCCCGGATGTGGGCGAGTATGACAAGCAGACACTTCTGGCATTCGAGAAGGAGACCATCGGCATCTATGTCAGCGGTCATCCGATGGAGGAATACCGGGAACTCTGGGAGAAAAATGTGACGGCGAGAACTTCCGATTTCGTTGTGGATGAGGTCGGAAAGACCATTGTGGAGGATAATTCCAATGTGGTCATCGGCGGAATGATCACGTCGAAAAAGGTGAAGACTACAAAGACGAACCAGCTCATGGCATTCATCACCGTTGAGGATCTTGTGGGCACGGTGGAAGTTCTCGTGTTCCCGAAGATCTACGAGAAGAACCGTCAGGCGTTCACCGAGGAAAACAAGGTGTTTATCCGCGGCCGGGCGTCCATCGGTGATGACCCGGTAGGAAAGCTGATCTGCGAGGAAGTGATCCCGTTCACCGATATCCCGAATGAGCTTTGGCTTCAGTTCGAAAATCAGGCATTCTACGCGAGCCACATCGACGATGTCATGGCGGCACTCCGTGATTCCGACGGAAAAGACCGGGTCATTATGTATTTAAAAGAAGAACGGAAAATGCGCAGACTTTCCGAAAACTGGGCAGTCCTCGCAGGGCCGGATCTTCTGAACCGCCTGTATAAGATCCTTGGTGAAAAAAATGTCAAAGTTGTGCAAAAGGTCATTGAAAAGAAGGGCAAAGTGTATTAAAATGTAACTGTTTGGTAGGTCTGTGCATTCACTGCGCTGACCGTAAGAGAACATTGGCTGGAAGGCAAAAATCCCATCGGCGAAGTCGATCCGGAATGGATTTTTGCATGTGACTGCGAAAAAACTGAGCAGTTACATTAAAATAAGGACGTGTACGGCGAATGATTGACAGAATTTTTTTATGGAGGAAACCCATATGTCAAAGAAAGAAGTCAGAACGATCGGAGTATTGACCAGCGGCGGAGATGCCCCTGGAATGAATGCGGCAATCCGTGCGGTTGTAAGAACCGCTATCAATAAAGGCCTGAAGGTAAAAGGAATCATGCGTGGCTACGCCGGACTCCTTCAGGAAGAAATCGTAGATATGGACAGCGTCAGCGTTGCGGACACGATCAACCGCGGCGGTACGATCCTTTACACAGCCCGCTGTGAGGAGTTCACAACTGAGGAAGGCCAGAAGCGTGGCGCTGAGGTATGTAAGAAACATGGTATCGATGGTATCGTTGTGATCGGAGGAGACGGTTCCTTCCGCGGTGCCGGAAAGCTTTCCGCTCTCGGAATCAACACGATCGGTCTTCCGGGAACCATTGACCTTGATATCGCCTGTACCGACTATACGATCGGTTTCGATACCGCTGTAAACACAGCGATGGAAGCCATCGATAAAGTCCGTGATACTTCCACCTCCCATGAGCGCTGCAGTATCATCGAGGTTATGGGAAGAAATGCCGGATATATCGCTCTCTGGTGCGGTATTGCCAACGGCGCGGAGGATATTCTCCTTCCGGAGCGCTACGACGGCAATGAGCAGTACCTGATCAACCGGATCATTGAGAACAGAAAGCGCGGCAAAAAGCATCACATCATCATCAACGCTGAAGGAATCGGACACTCCACTTCCATGGCAAGAAGGATCGAGGCGGCGACAGGTATCGAGACCCGTGCCACCATCATTGGCCACATCCAGCGAGGCGGTACACCGACCTGTAAGGACCGTGTTTACGCGTCCATCATGGGTGCGAGAGCTGCAGAGCTTCTGGCGGAAGGAAAGAGCAACCGTATCGTAGCCTACAAGGACGGCAAGTTCGTGGATTTCGACATCCAGGAGGCACTGAATATGAAGAAAGACATCCCGGAGGAGCAGTACGAAGTAAGCAAACTTCTCGTGCGCTAACTGCGTGGAAAGAACTGCTGTCCGTATGACCTGCGGCAGCAGCAGTAAAGGAGCAGGAACATGGGTATCAGAGAGGACGAAAAGATCGCCCCGCACTGTGAGTTTATTCATGTCCACGACAAGGTGGTAAAACGGGTGATGGACGTGATGCCGGAAGGCGAGGAGCTCCAGAATCTTGCGGAATTCTTCCGGGTATTCGGCGATTCCACAAGGATCCGTATTCTGTATGCACTCAGCCAGTCGGAGTTATGTGTGTGCGATATTGCAAGTCTTCTCGGAATGGGACAGTCTGCGATCTCCCACCAGCTTCGGATCCTGAAGCAGATGCGCCTTGTCAAGTTCCGCAGGGAAGGAAAGAGCGTTCTCTACTCTCTTGCGGACGGTCACATCCAGACGATCCTCGCACAGGGGATGGAGCATATAGGAGAGAAAATATGAAATTCACGAAGATGCAGGGCATCGGAAATGATTATGTTTATGTAAACTGTTTTGAAGAGACTGTGGAAGATCCCTGCGGGACGGCAAAGATGGTCAGCGACCGCCATTTCGGAATCGGATCGGACGGATTGATTTTAATTAAGCCGTCAAGGGTTGCGGACTGCCAGATGGACATGTACAATCTGGATGGATCCCGGGGTGCCATGTGCGGAAATGGGATCCGCTGTGTCGGAAAATATTCCTATGACCACGGAATCGTGGATAAGACGGAGATCGACGTGGAGACTGCATCCGGAATCAAGCATCTGTCTATGAAATTAAAAGACGGCAAGGTAGGGCTTGTGACGGTGGATATGGGGCGTCCGGAGCAGACCTCCGAGATCGGGGAGCCGATCACGGTGGCTGGAAAAGAGTACCGTTTTACCGGCGTGTCCATGGGAAATCCCCACGCGGTGGTATTTATGGATGGAATCAAGGATATGGAGATCGAAAAGATCGGCCCGTCCTTTGAAGTCCACGAAAAATTCCCGGACCGCACCAACACGGAATTCGTGGAGATCGTAGACCGCGGACATGTAAATATGCGTGTCTGGGAGCGCGGTTCCGGAGAGACTCTTGCCTGCGGAACAGGTGCCTGCGCGACAGCGGTCGCCTGCATCTTAAACGGTCTTACTGACGATGAAGTCCGCGTGACACTGCTCGGCGGCGACCTTCTGATCCGTTGGGACAGAGAAAAGGACACTGTATTTATGACAGGTCCGGCGGCGGAAGTGTTCCACGGGGAGATCTGAAATACCAGACTGACAGCAGCCGGGTGCCTTTAAAACAGTGCTGGATCCGTGAAAATACGGTCGGGCAGCATAGATAAAACATGAACGCAGGAATCGTTTGGTGGTCTGGATATCACAGATGTCTGCCGCAGGGATGCGGCGCGGCTGAACGGTTATCTGTATATAGATAAGGAGTTCCGGGCATATGACACAGCTAAATATACTTGAAAACCGGAACAAAGGAGATAATTATGGATCATATTGACAGGGAGATTCTGCAGATCCTGCAGCATAACGCGAGAGCGTCCTTGAAAATGATCGCGGAGAAGACATTCCTTTCTTCCCCGGCGGTTTCAGCAAGAATTGAAAAACTGGAAAAAGATGGAATCATCACATCCTACCAGGCACAGATCGATCCGATGAAGCTTGGATATCACATCCTCGCCTTCATCAACCTCAACGTGCTTCCGGAGGACAAGCAGAAATTCTATAACTACGCGGAAGGAATCCCGAACATCTTAGAGTGCAGCAGCGTTACCGGAGAATACTCCGTGATCATGAAGGTTGCCTTCGAGAGCACAATGCAGCTCGATAGCTTCCTCGGCCAGCTCCAGAAGTTCGGCAAGACCAGTACCCAGGTGGTATTCGCCACCCATGTAGGTCCACGAGGCGTGCAGGTACAGGAATAAGATACATAGGAAAAATAAAAAGGACATCTGAACGAGAGATACGAGGGTATTTCTGGTTCAGATGTCCTTTTTGCTGCAAAAACAGCGTTTTTTAATCTGCCGCAGGAATTTCCAACCAATTGTTGGATGGCCTGCGGCAGAGATATTTATAAGATCGCAACCAATGCCGACACGATCGAGATCATGGGCAGCAGAGTGGAGATACAGATCCCTTTCGACACCAGAGTGACATCTTGGTTGTATTCCATACAGAGCATGGACACGTTTCCAGCAATAGGGCAGCCGGAGAGGATCGTGGAGATCTCTAAAAGTATGCGGTTCCTGATAAAGAATCTCAGGACGAGGAAGGTGATCACCGGGAGACCTTCGACTCAAAAGTCTTATCGATCACGCCGGATCGGTTGGCGAGATAGCCGGTGAGCATTAAGAGAAAGAGACTCACCATCTGGTTGAATACGATTAACATGGTGTAAAGAGATCCTTTCGTGTGATTGCCAGGGAAAGTTTTAAGACATGGATGGCGCAGGTCTGATGATACGGGAATATGATAAGGTATCCGATCATTCATTCAAAAAATCGCTGTGGGTATCCAGACAGCGCAGATTTTGGACTCAATGATTGTATCATATCATAAAATTTATGAAAAAGGAGAATAATTTTGGCAAAGCAGAACAGTGTCATCATTGATCCGGGTCACGGCGGGAGTGATCCGGGGGCGGTATATGGGAACAGACGGGAGAAGGACGATACGCTGGCGTTGTCTTATGATATCGGAAATGCCCTGGAACGCCGGGGGGTCCGGGTGGAGTACACGAGAGTCGGCGATGTATACAACAGTCCATATGAGAAGGCGCAGATCGGGAACAGCTCCACGGCGGATCTGTTTTTGTCGATCCATCGGAATGCCATGGCGGTGCCGGGGTCTGCTTCCGGAACTCTGAGCCTGATCTTTGGGAGAGGTGGCGATGCGGAGACATTTGCGGAGAATATCAACAAAAAGCTTGCGGCGGTGGGCTGGAACGACCTTGGAATCAGTGAGAGGCCGAATCTTGTGGTCCTCAGGGATACAGCACTTCCGGCGGTTCTTGTGGAAGTTGGATTTATCGACAATGAGAAGGACAATGACTTCTTCGATGAGAACATGAGCCGGACCGCGGATGCCATCGCGGATGGGATCGTGCAGACATTTGCGGAGCTGGAAAAGCAGACGGCAGGCGAGGAGATGCCGGGCTTTTATATGGTTCAGACCGGGATCTATCGGGTAAGAGCTAACGCGGAGAGGGAAGTGGAGCACCTGAAATCCCAGGGATTCCCTGCGTTTATGACGTTTAAGGACGGACTTTATTATGTCCGCGCCGGGGCATTCCGGAATATGGAAAATGCAGTGCGGCAGGAGCAGGAACTTCGAAAGCTGGGATATCCGACATTGCTTGTAAAGACATGAGTTATATGCCTGTATTTTGTAATTGTGAAACTTACGAAGGAGCTGAAAAACAGCGAAAATATTATAAAAAAGACTTAAAATTTCAAACTATATATGGTAAAATACAGATAGAATAAAAAGCATTCCCATGATTTTTCCAGGTACATCTGCCGAGAGGCGGGAGGGGAAGAAGGAGGCATTTATGGCGGAGAATAAGAAATTTGTGATCACGGTCGGAAGACAGTATGGAAGCGGCGGAGCGGAGATGGCGAAACGTCTCGGCGAGCGCCTTGGACTTCATGTTTACGATAAGGAGATCTTAAAGATGACCTCCGAGGAGAGCGGGATCCGCGAGAGCTATTTCCACCTTGCCGATGAAAAAGCCGGAAATAAGCTGTTATACCGGATCATCCACTCTCTGATTCCGGAAAACGGAACCCCGTCTCTGGGATCTGACCTGATCTCATCTGACAACCTGTTCCGGTTCCAGTCATCGGTCATCCGGAAACTGGCTCAGGAAGAATCCTGTATTATTATCGGCCGCTGCGCCGACTATGTCCTCGACGGAACTGAAAACCTTGTCCGGCTCTTTGTGTATGCGGAGATCGAGGAGAGGATCAACAAAGTCCGTGAGAAAGGATACTTCCCGGAGGAAGATATCTTAAAGAATATTAAGCGGATCGACCGGGAGCGCCGCGACTATTACCGCTACTATACCGGAAAGAGCTGGGAGAATCTTGAGAACTACGATCTGATGATCAACACCACGAAACTTTCCTACGATGATATGGTGGAGTGCGTGGTAGACTATCTGAAAATGCGCGGGATTCTTGCAAAATAGAGGGAAATACGATAGAATATAGGCGGCTTATCTTTAAGCCGCCTTTTTCCGTCAACCGGATAGTTTGATGGAGCTTCCGGCCGATGAAAAAGGCACTATATACCAAAAAGGCACTACATGCCAATCGTGTACACCCGCGCGAAGATATGGATCGCCGCAGGCATCCGCGGGAGGCTTGAGACGGAAAGGAATTTACATGAAGATCACACGCCCGATCAGGGCCGTCCTCTTTGACATGGACGGCGTTATGGTAGACAGTGAATTTGTATATATGAAATACCTGCTGGAGTTCGCAAAAGAAAAGAACCCGGCGGTGACAATGGAAGACATCACCCCAATGGTAGGCCGCAGCAGACAGGATAGCTGGACTGTGATGGAACGGGCCGTGAATAACGGTGAGACCTGGGAAACACTGATCAAAGAGTGGGCCGAAAGAGACATTTACAGCCGGATCGACTACCGGAAGATCTTCCGCCCGGAGATGAAGACCACCGTGCAGGAGTTAAAGCGCCGCGGCTATACGGTCGCCCTGGTATCCTCCACAGGTCCGAAACTGATCTCGAGGATCGTGGAGGAGGTGGGCATGCGCCCGGAATTTGACCTGATCGTCAGCGGAAAACAGTTCAAACAGAGCAAACCGAATCCGGAGATCTACCACTATACAGCGGATACTCTGGGAATCCGTGAGGACGAGTGCTTTGTCGTGGAGGATTCTACCGTGGGCATCGAGGCGGCATACCGCGCCGGAATGTCAATCGCCGGTTTGAAGGATGACCGGTTCGGATTCGACCAGAGTAAGGCGGATTACCATATCGATTCAATATCTGATATTTTGAGATACCTGTAATTTCTTCTAAAGCAGTTAAGCTTCAAAAATGCTAAAACCATGGACAGGTTATATAAAATGATGTTGGGGTCAAAAACATTTGCCCTCACAGTTACGCGCAAAAATCCATTCCAAATCGGCTGTGCCGATAAGATTTTTGCTATCTATTCTAAGTTTTCTTACGGTCAGCGCAGTAAATGCGCAGACCTACTGAACAGTTACAATCACACTATATGACAGGAAACGGAGCAAACATATATCATGGCAGAAAACAACAATAAACAGGAAAACATTATCCTCTGCGGCGCAAACTCATACCAGCAGAAATATTACTTCAACGAGAAATTCAAACTTCTCCCGGAAAACATCAAAAAGGAACTGCAGATCATGTGCGTTCTCTTCACCGAGGACGTGGGCGGCATTCTCTTCCTTGAATTTACCCCGGAAGGAAACCTCGAGTTCCGTGTGGAAGCGGAGGATCAGGATTATCTCTTCGATGAGATCGGCAGCGGCCTTAAGATCCGCCAGTACCAGAGAGAAAAGAAGAAACTTTTAGAATCCCTGGAGTTATTCTACCGCGTGGTATTCCTCGGCGATAAGCTTGAGGACGAGCTGGGGAAAGAGGGCGAATAAAATTTGCATTTGCTTTCGAATCCCCACAGCAACTGTTAATGGTTTGTTTTACTGGTGGAGGAGCGAAACAAATATCCCGTATCGGAGGACACGGTATGAGAAGAATGGATCGAAAAAACAGAATAAATAAGATCAGAAACAATACAGAATGTCTGAATCATAAAAACGCGTGGAAAGATATGAAGACAGCGGTTATCAAGACTGTCGGCGCCGCGCTTTTCGGCATAACAGTTCTGGGTGCTGCGAGAATGACTCCCTATGCTTTCAACATTGGTCCGGGCATGGAGGATCACGATATCATATATTATCGGGAGCAGCCGGAAAACAACCCGGCCTACAACAACGGCTGGACTTCCAATGTCGGCCCCGGAGCGTCCGGTTCCAATCCGGGCGGCGGACTCGACAGCGAGAAAGATTACGTGTACTCGAAAGGCCCGGGAAACGAGGCGGCACAGCAGTACGCAAAAACAGAAAACAGCACGATCTACATCCACAATACCTACCGCGGCGGCAGCTGGAGACAGCGGGCTGACGGGAAATGGGCCTTATATAAGCCGGACGGAAATCCGGTCTCGAGTCAGTGGGGCTATGTAGATGGAAAGACATATCTGTTGGATATGTATGGAATCATGCAGACCGGCTGGCAGAATGTCAATGGAAACTGGTACTATTTAAACAGCAAAGGAGCTATGCAGACGGGCTGGCTCTTGAAAGAAGGAAAATATTATTTCCTGAACACGGACGGAACGATGGCATACGGATGGGTCAACTCTCAGGGCAGCTGGTATTACTTCCAGAAACCAGACGGAGACATGTTAACCAACGCTTATGCGCCGGACGGACGGTACGTAAACGCAGAGGGAGTTTTGATTCAATGACGTTAAAAATCGGAAATGTGGAACTTGAAAACAATGTGATCCTCGCCCCGATGGCGGGCGTGACGGACATGCCGTACCGGATCCTCTGCAGGGAGCAGGGAGCAGGTCTGGTGTGCATGGAGATGGTGAGCGCGAAGGCGATCCTCTACAAGAATAAAAATACTCAGGAGCTCTTAAAGGTGGATGAGCGGGAGCGTCCCGTGTCCCTGCAGCTTTTTGGCTCTGATCCGGATATTGTAGCGGATATCGCGGCGAGCCTGGAGGATGGTCCATACGATATTTTCGATATCAACATGGGCTGCCCGGTGCCGAAGATCGTTAAGAATGGTGAAGGCTCTGCCCTTATGAGAAATCCGAAGCTGGTGGAGGAAATCCTCACGAAACTCGTGAAAGCGGTGAAAAAGCCGGTGACTGTGAAATTCCGCAAGGGCTTTGACGATACCTGCATCAACGCCGTGGAGATCGCAAAGATCGCCGAGAGTGCCGGTGTGGCGGCGGTGGCTGTCCATGGTAGAACGAGAGAGCAGTATTACTCTGGAAAAGCTGACTGGAATATCATCCGCGAGGTCAAAAAAGCTGTGAAGATCCCGGTAATCGGAAACGGAGATGTCTTTACACCGCAGGATGCGAAGCGCCTTGTGGAGGAGACGGGCTGTGACGGGATCATGGTGGCCCGGGGTGCGAAGGGAAATCCGTGGATCTTTAAGCAGATCACCCACTATCTCGAAACGGGCGAGCTTCTCCCGAGACCTTCCGTGGAGGAACTGAAAGCCATGATCCTGCGGCATGGCCAGATGATGATGGAGTTTAAAGGCGAGCTGGCGGGAATGCGGGAGATGCGGAAGCACGTCGCCTGGTATACCGCCGGGTATCCGAATTCTGCGGCATTAAGAAATGAGATCAATTCGGTTGCGACACTGGAGGAGCTGACGGAGTTGATCGGGACGAGACTATAAGAAATATCAAAGGGAGATCCGAAGGATAACGGATCTCCCTTTATTCTTGCGTAACAGGGAATTCTGTGAAATTCCCTGTTACAAAAAAGGCACATTCTATAAAAAATGGGGTGATTTGCCTATTGACAACTGCCATAGATATCTGAATAGGAGACGAGAGTCACGTTTCCGAGTTTTTCAGCCATTTCCGTACATCCACTTGTAAAACCGTTTTTCGAAAACAGAAACAGATGTGTGGAGTTGTAGTGGAAAAGCTGGCTTCGATGGACAAGAAGCTCGAGAACACCGAAATCAACGAGATCGTTTGTCCATTTGCATTCGCAAAACAAGGCTGTATTCTTGTCCTGCTCTCCCATGATGTCGATTTCTGTTTGCGCATGTGTGGCTGGATCAGTTCCCCACCAACGCCCAAGCTCCTTGAAGAAAACAGGAGATTTTCCATTTAAGAGAAGCTGCCATAAATATTGGGTGCAGATATCTTCAAAGATTTTTCCCATATAGTCGGAAAGCTGAGGTCTGATCCTCTGATAGGCCAGATCAGATGCGCCGCGGACGATCAGGGAGGCATTATCAGGAATAAACCGGTACCAGAAGCGGAACATGTTGCCCTCAACCGTGTAAATTGTTTTTTTGGAGTTCTTTTCCCCGTAAGGTGTTTCGCGGCGGACCAGTCCCAGAGAGATCAGATTTTTTAAATAAGCAGTACAGGTGCTGCTGTTTTCGCCGACTTTTGTGCTGATTTCCGATAGTTTGGAAGCTCCGGTAGCAATCGCTGAGATAATTGCGTTATATAGCGATGGTTCGCGTACTTCCTGTTTGAGAAGATTTTCAGGTTCCTCGAAGAGGGCGGAGGATGAATTTAAAAATGTATTTTTTATGTTTTCATCAACACTCATGGAATCATCCATCTGAAGAAGATATTGCGGGGTTCCACCGGCAATCCCGTAAATCAGGGCACAGTCAGATGGAGAAAAATTTCTGAAATAGTGGCATGTTTCAAAAAAGTTAAAGGGTAAGATCTTAAACTGTGCGGTTCGCCGCCCGTACAGGGGGGCTTTATATGCCAGCACATGATCCTCCATATAAGACATGGAGGAACCGCAAAGGATCAGCATGAGTTTTGAGCGATCTTTATATTGGTCGATTAACAGCTGGAGCACAGAAGAAAAGCTTTTTGATGATCGTGCAACATAAGGATATTCATCAATAACAAGGATGATCCGTTCCTGTTCTGAACGTCTAAAAACATACTCTAATGCTGACTGGAAGGTAAGAAAGACAGATTCAGCAGGATTACGACTGTCTGATTCCAGAATACTTCTGCTAAAGTTTTCAAGGTTCTGCTTTGCGTTGCTTTCAATTCCCATAAAATAAATAGAATTTTTATCTTTAATAAAATGGCTGAGCAATGCGGTTTTTCCAACCCGGCGTCGTCCGTAGACAA